>CENZ01091522.1_pt1 | contig 34918 bp, 29 predicted proteins | sample 361341 | NCBI WGS metagenome assembly CENZ01 (sample SAMEA2619782, study PRJEB7988) | marine metagenome | biome: marine biome (ENVO:00000447); feature: deep chlorophyll maximum layer (ENVO:xxxxxxxx); material: "saline water (ENVO:00002010), including plankton (ENVO:xxxxxxxx)" | depth 50 m
CTTTCAGGACACAATCGAGTCGGCGAATACGAATACCCAGGTCAAGGTGATGCTGACCACACTGAATCTGGCCCGCAGTGAAGCGATCAAGCGCAAACAGGATGTGTCGGTGTGTGCCACCAGCGATGGCGCTGATTGCGATGCAGGCAATTAATGGTAACTTCCGATGCCTTCTGCTGGACCAGGTAGAGCATGCCTGGTGTTGACAGGTTTAGCAGCAAAGCCAGGACAAAAAGTGTCACGAGAAGTTCGATTAGAGTCAGTCCAGCAATAAAGCGCCTGGAGACTTGCATGCATTTCACGTCCTTGTGATCGCTATGAACAATTAGCCTTAGTTTAGAAGCAGATCTTCAATAGGAACAAAAATTGGCGCAAAACAGTGATGTAATCGTGGTGGGAGCTGGTATCAACGGCCTGCTAGTATCGCGCATGCTGATTGCCAGCGGAGCCAGCGTTACCCTGATCGAAAAACATGAGGTGGCGAAGGAGTCTTCCTGGGCCGGTGGCGGAATTGTGTCTCCACTCTATCCCTGGCGCTATGATGCCGCTGTTACAGCACTGGCGAATTGGGCTCAGGCATTCTACCCGCAGCTTGCAGAGGAGTTGCTGGCCGAAACCGGCATCGACGTGCAGTTGCATGCTTGCGGCTTGTTGATGTTGGATGCGCCAGACCAGCAGCAGGCGCTGGTATGGGCGGCGACACAGGGTCACACGATGTTGGCATGTGGATGTGACTCCATATACAAAAAAGAAACGGCTCTGGCAGCCGGATTCGAGTCTGGTCTGTGGATGCCGCAAGTAGGCAACATAAGGAATCCGCGATTGTGTCGAGCCCTACTTGCGAGTTTGCAAAAGCAGCCAGGATTTTCCTTGATGACGCAGGCCGCGGTCACTGGTTTCATGATCTCTGGATCATCGATTAGTGGAGTCAGCGTGAAAACTGCGGGTGAGGCTGAAGTAGCTCACCTCTTTGGGAGTGCGATTGTAATAACGGCCGGTGCCTGGAGTCAGCAGCTGCTTGAAAAACTATCGTTACAAACAGCCATTCAGCCAGTGAAGGGTCAGATGCTACTTTATAAGTTTCCAAAGCCTCCAATAGAGTCGATAATTCTGAATCAAGGTAAGTATCTGATCCCACGCCAGGATGGCCATTTGCTTGTCGGTAGCACACTTGAGTATGCGGGCTTTGACAAGACTTCTACCTCACCGGCGAGACAAACACTAAGTCATTCTGCCGTAGCGATGTTGCCTGCGTTGGAAAAAATAGAACCCGTGGGTCAGTGGGCGGGATTGCGACCTGGCAGCACCGGGGGCGTGCCCTATATTGGCCGGCTTGAACCTTACTCTAATTTTTATATCAATGCAGGGCAGTTTCGTAACGGTTTGGTGCTGGCCCCAGCTTCAGCGCGCCTTACGGCGGATATTGTGCTGGGAGTGGAGCCCGAAATAGATCCCGCTCCTTATGATCTTCGCGCACATCGACAGGATAAATCAATGGGTTTCGAAGAGAAGTCGGCCTCTACTCAAGCCCCAGCCCCAGCTTCTTCAAGCGATAGCATAATGACCTAAAAGACATGCCGAGTTTCTTCGCTGCGGCAGTCTTGTTCCAGCGAGTTTCTTCCAGCGCGCGCTCAATGGCTTCAATCTCGATCCCCTCCAGATGTTTCTCTAGAGAGAAATCTGCATCTAAATCGTGCACCTCGCTTTGAATGTCGGGCTCGGCTGCCGCGGCTGATTCCAGCTGCTCTGTGGGGTCCGTGACCCCGGGCATGAACTCGAGGTTGTCGGCTGCAATCAGGTTGTCTTCGCAAAGAGTCGCGGCCCGCTGCAGAATGTTCTCCAGCTCCCTGACGTTGCCTGGAAAGGAGTAGTTACTTAACACCTCAAGGGCTGAGGGGGACAGGGTGCACTCAGGCACTGCGTTTTCTTTTGCGATTTTCTGCAATAAGGCAATGGCGAGTTCGGGTAAATCCTTAGGGCGTTCTCGCAATGGGGGCACAGCCAGTTCGATAACGTTAATCCGAAAATAGAGGTCCTGGCGCAGGCGGCCATGCTCGACCTCTCGCACAAGATTTTTATGGGTTGCGCTCAGTAATCGCACATCAACATGTGTCTCTTTTTGAGAACCCACAGGTCGTACAGCTTTTTCCTGAATGACCCGAAGTAGTTTAACCTGCGTGTGCAGTGGCAAATCAGCAATTTCATCAAGGAATAGGGTGCCACCGCTGGCGGCCTGAAATAGCCCCTGCTTATCCTGCTCGGCGCCAGTAAAGCTTCCTTTTAAGTGGCCAAATAATTCGCTTTCCATTAGTTCTTCCGGGATCGCGCCGCAGTTTACCGCAACGAATGGCGCGTCGCTCTGGCACAGGCTATCAAACGCTTTGACGTAAAGACTTCTACATTAATCCTCTATCTACAATTTATCGTACAATAGCTCACCTAGGTTAGTGGCGAAAGCCGTGCAGACATTGTGCAGAGGCCCATGGTGAGGAACCCATGACAACGCGATTTAAAATCACTATGGCCCAATTGGATTTTCTGGTTGGGGATATAGATGGCAACACTGACAAAATTATCCGGGTCGCGAGAAGAGCCAGCGAAGAGTTAGGAGCAGACATGGTTGTCTTTCCAGAACTGGCTATTACTGGATATCCACCAGAAGATCTCTTGCTCAGGCCAAGCCTGAAGCCACGCATTACCAAGGCGCTGGATCGGATTTGTGTGGCAGACATTGATGCTTATCTGGTTGTTGGCTACCCGGAAACAACGGCGGAAGGAGTTTACAACGCACTGGCAGTATTGAGGGGCAGTAAGGTCATCGCGGGCTATCGCAAGCAGTGCTTACCGAACTACCAGGTATTTGATGAACGCCGCTACTTCAGAGCGGGCAGTCAACCTTGCGTGATTGACATTGCAGGCGCCCGGATGGCGTTTACAGTCTGTGAGGATCTGTGGGAACCTGAGCCAGCGCGTCAGGCTAAAGAGGCCGGCGCGCATTTACTGGTTAATATCAATGCCTCACCTTTCCATATGCGCAAGCTCCAGGAGCGGCAGGAATTGCTTCAGCAGCGCAGCCGCGAAGGTGGATTTCCTGTCGTGTATGTGAACTTGGTTGGGGGGCAGGATGAGTTGGTGTTCGACGGCGGCTCCATGGCCGCCAGTCAGGGCGAATTGAATTGCCTGATCCCGCAGTTTCAGGAAGGCCTGTTTCCTCTCGATATCGAGATTGCAGAGCACGGCAGCTGTGAGATCCCTCGTCAGGCAATGGCTGAGACCCTCGACCTTGAAGCTCAGGTCTATGAGGCGCTGGTGATGGGTGTCCGTGACTATGTCGAAAAGAATCGATTCAAAGGTGTGGTACTTGGCTTGTCGGGAGGTATCGACTCAGCTCTTAGCCTGGCAATTGCCGCAGACGCATTAGGCAGTGCGAAGGTGCAGGCCGTTATGATGCCATTTGCCTACACCTCGCAGTTGAGCCTTGATTGTGCTCAACAACAGGCGCAGAGCCTTGGTGTGAATTACCAGGTGATTGCAATCAATGAGATTTACGACAGCTTCACCGCCGCGTTGAAAGATGAATTTGCGGGTCTTGAGTCGGATGTGACTGAGCAAAATATTCAGGCGCGGGCGCGCGGCGTGCTGTTGATGGCGATTTCCAATAAGAAAGGGCTGCTGGTACTCACAACCGGTAACAAGAGTGAAATCGCCGTAGGCTACTCCACGCTTTATGGTGATATGGCTGGCGGTTTCGATGTGCTCAAAGATGTGTCCAAGACGTTGGTCTATAGACTGGCTAGATTTCGCAACAGCATAGGCGCTGGCAAAACTGTGATTCCTGCAGAAGTCATCGACCGCGCACCTTCAGCGGAACTGGCACCCGGTCAGGTGGATCAGGACAGTTTGCCGGATTACGATACTCTTGATGAAATTCTGGAGCTCTATGTCGAGCAGGATCAAAGCGCTAAAGCGATCATGAACAAGGGGTACACCGAGGCGGATGTGAAACGCGTGCTGCGCCTGGTTGACCTTAACGAATACAAACGTCGGCAGAGTCCTGTTGGTGTACGCTTGACCCAACGTGGATTTGGCCGTGACCGGCGCTATCCAATCACCAATGGCTGGCCGCTTGGAGAGTAAGGACTAAGCCAACAACCCTTAGTTTGGGTTGATCGGTCGATTCTGTTGCCTTATTTGCTGCACCCGACGTTGGGATTCACGAATCTGCTGTGCTGCCTCTCGCTGAATCCTCCGCTCTTGCTGAATTTGCTGAATCTGTTGATTGTAGCGCTCTCGTAATTCCCTGCGCCGAGCTTCGGGCAAATTCTGAAATCGGCGTTGGGTAGTGCGAAGTCTGCGCTGTTGTTCACCGCTTAGGCGATTGAAGCGCTGAAATCGATCGTTAATGACCTGCTGCTGCTGTCGATTCAGGTTTTGAAAACGCTGCTGCTGTGACTGGGCCTGCTGCCGTTCCTGTGGCCGCATACGCTCCCATTGATTCGCTCCGCGTCGCAGGCGCTGCTGGCGTTCTGCACTCAGGCTGTCCCACTGGGACTCGACCTGCTGCAGAATAGTGCGTTCTTCCAGAGAAAGATCGGTCCAGGGAATTTTTTCCTGGGCCAGCACTGGGGTTCCTAACAGCATCAAGAGTATTGTCGCTGCTAGTGTGGCTGCGTAGTTCGCTACAGTTAGTCTGTTTCTTCTAACCATCACTGATTGCCCTGTTCATTTTCTTCTGCATTGCTTTCTGTATTACCCACGGCGTCATCCATTCTGGCAGCGAGATCGAGAAGCTCAACAAACTCATCGTTGAGCATCATGCCCGGATCCATGTATTCGCCGTCCTCGGTTTGAAACGAACCAAGAAACTCCAGTAGCTCTAGATCCGGGATCAGATTATCTGGCTGGCCATTCGTCTCATTTTCTGCAGCTTGGCTGTTGAGCGTCAGACCTAATAGCAGCAGGGCCGTCCAGCATGTCTGACTTCTGTCAGGCACAGTTTTATCTTGCTCCGATAAGGCCAAATTAGTCCGGGATATCATTTTCTTCGAGCCACAGGTAAAAATCGAGGTTCTCATAGAGTTCCAGGTCGTCGGCTGAAGCCACTAACGTCAATTCCGGATCTGTGCCAAATGTCTCATTCAGGTTGCTGCTCACATAGAACACTGAAACAACGGCGACTGTTAAACAGGCCGTTGCAACCATACCCATGCCAAAGCGGTGCTGCACTGAAAACAAATCCCTGAGCTGTTCCCAGTATCCTGCTGCTTGCGTGTCACCTGTCCCCTGCGCGATTGCCTGCCTGCGCAAGCGGTCAAGGCGCTGCTGTATTTCACCTGAAGGCTCGGCAAAATCGTCTAGCCGGGTGACGACGCCATCAATAAGCAAACTTTCATCGACTGGCTCTGAGGCGGCATTACTATTCAGCCTCTGAAGAGCTTGTCCACGCAACTGCGCCAGACGCTCGCTTAGCGCTGAATCCAGAGGCAGCAACTGCTGATCCAGCTTGATGCGAATGCCCTCCAGGAATTGAGCCTCGTCAAAATCTCTCATGTCCAGTGTTCGCCAAGTTCGATTCTTAGTGTATGCACGGCGCGGGAATAATGGGTCTTCACACTACCCTCGGCGCAGGCCATGGCAGTCGCTGTCTGTTCGACATCCAGTCCCTCCCAGGCACGGAGCAAGAATGCCTGCTGCTGTCTTGGGGGCAAATTCATGAGGGCTTGCTGTAATTTGACCATGCTTTCATCTATTTCAGACTCGCCATCCGGCCCTTTGCCAAAAGGATCCGGAGCAGTTTGAATCGGGTCCTCATCGCTGTCTTCCTCTTTGCGCAACCAGCTGCGGTGACGATTTCGTACCGTGTTGCGGCGGTGAAAATCGTTAATACGGCTGCTCAATATGCGATAAAACAGCGGGGTCCATTCCTGTTCTGGACGGCTGGCATATTTTTCCACCAGCTTGAACATAGCCTCCTGCACCAGGTCCAGCGCGTCCTCCTGGTTACCAGTCGCTAACTGGGCAATCCTGAAGCCGCGGTTTTGCACGGATTGCAGGAAACTATCCAATCGGGCCGAATTATCCAGAGTGGGGCTCCTGATTTCAGTGGTCGATTCTTGCGCTGCCTGGAACATTGCAATGATAATTGATCAAGCACTATATCGGCTAGATAGCCCCAAATTTGTGTCTTCCCACAGCCTATAACGCACATGTGCGCGTCAGGTTTACAGAAAAGGGGAAAAATTTGGAGAAAGTGCTGGAGAAAGGGCTGGAGGTTAGTCCAGCAGGCCGAATGTGATAATGCTGAGGAAAGAGCGTCTACCCTGGCCCTGACCAGACTGGGCCTCGATAATTTGTTGGCTGCCCGAGGTGCCAGGGCGCTGAGTAGGTGCCAGGGGTGGATTACCCCGATTGTCACCCAATAAGCCAAAACTGACGGTATAGAGCAGGGAGGGGTCAGTAATCTCGGTGCGTACAATAAAATCACCGTCCCCGTCGATAGCGGGGTGATCCGGGTAGTTTTCCTTGAGCAAAGCCAAGGAAGTGTCTGCAAGGTCGTTCAAACCGAGTCTCAGGTAAGACTCCACCATAATCGCTACACCGTCGGCTACCGCTGGTGTGCCCTGAAAGTTCTCCACCACATATTGACCGCGACGGAGGGTGGCGATATAGGCTCGGCGATCCAGGTAATAGTTGGCAACGTGAATCTCATAGGCAGCCAGGTTGTTGCGCAGGTAAACCATGCGGGCTCTAGCGTCAGCCGCATAGGCGCTGTCGGGGTATAGGGCCAATAGCTGTGAAAAGTCGTTGAAGGATTCCTGTGCGAGGCCAGGATCTCGTTTGGTGTAGTCCACGGGAACGATGCGGCTTAAGAAGCCTGTTCGGTCATTAAAAGACGCCAATCCCTTCATGTAATAGGCATAGTCAACGTTTTCATTCTCGGGATGCAGTCTGATGAAGCGATCTGCAGCGGCCCGGGCGGCTTCTTCGTCCCCATTACTAAAGTAGGCATAAACGATCTCAATCTGGGCCTGGGCAGCGAATCGACCGAAAGGGAAGCGAGATTCCAGCGCCTGGTAAGTAGAGATAGCACCGGCGTAATTGCGGCTCTCCAGCTGCTCCAGCGCGCGCCGGTAGAACTGCTCTTCAGTGGTTAGGCCAGCAAACTCATCGGCGTCATCGCCATCGAACAGGCCGCAGCTCGCCAGCATCAGCACGATAAGCCCCAGGTTCAGGAGTTTGGTGAATGTCTTGCCAACCTTCATTGAATAGATTGCCTCAAGCTGTTTTCGCTTGCCGTAAAAACGCGTATTTAACCATACTGCCAGCGCTAAACCCATAGGCCAGAAGCAGCGACCTGTGCAGCGCTCACGCGGGTGAATGATCCGGAGAATGCCTGCGCAGGCCGCAGGGATTCAAGTATCATGGGGAAATGAGTAAAGCAGAATCACAACTAATTTCGCTCAGCGCCGAAGTGACCCATTCTCTGGCCGGTAACAGATTGGACCAGATTGCTGCCCAATTGTTTCCTGATTATTCGAGAGCGCGTTTGCAGGAATGGATTAAACAGGGAAAACTGACCCTTGATGGTCAGCACTGCCGCCCACGGGACACCGCGGCAGCAGGCGCCATGCTGCTGTTGGAAGTGGAGCCAGAGCCGGTTGAGGACTGGATAGCCCAGGAGATGCCCCTGCAAGTCGTTTACGAGGATGCTGATCTACTGGTGATAAACAAGCCAACCGACCTGGTCGTGCATCCCGCTGCTGGACATCGCCAGGGAACCCTGGTCAATGGCTTGTTGCACTACTGCCCAGCGCTGGAGTCAGTGCCGCGGGCGGGGATAGTGCATCGGCTGGACAAGGACACCACGGGGCTGCTGGTGGTGGCAAAAAACCTGAGAAGCCACAACGGACTGGTACAACAACTGCAGGCTCGAACAATTTCTCGACAGTATCAGGCCGTGGTTCAGGGGGTTATGACTGCCGGGGGCACTGTGTCGGAGCCCCTGGGTCGTCACCCCGTGAATCGCATCAAGCGGGCAGTGGTCAGGAATGGTCAAGAGGCGGTAACCCACTACCGGGTGCTTAACCGTTTTAGGGCCCATACTCATATCCAGGTAAACCTTGAGACTGGGCGCACTCACCAAATAAGGGTCCATATGGCACATTTAAAGTACCCTATCGTAGGAGATCCGCTATACAACAGCCGTTTGCAGGTACCCTCTGCGAGCTCGGAGGCGCTAAAACAGGTGTTGCTTGATTTTCGCCGCCAGGCATTGCATGCATGGAAGCTGTCCCTTGTGCATCCGCTGTCCGGAAAAGAATGCAGTTGGGAGTCCCCCCTGCCGAGTGATTTCGAGACACTGCTGCAATCACTTCGCGATGACCTGCAGTTAATTAAGTCATGAACGAGATCGAAATTATCAGGCCGTCATGGCCCAGCCCTAAATCGGTAGAGGCGATCTCCACGACTCGAACAGGCGGGTTCAGCGTTGCACCGTTTAATAGTCTCAACCTGGCTGACCATGTGGGTGATACCACCGATGTGGTTAACCGAAATCGAGAGCTGGTGGCAGGCCTGTTTGCGAAAGGAGCCAAGGGCCAATGGCTGCAACAGGTTCACAACAATCGCGTGGCACGAGTAGAGTCGAGTGTTGAACCGCTGGAGGCAGATGCGCTGGTCACTTCCAATCGTGGCATTGTGCTTAACATACTCACCGCCGATTGCTTGCCATTACTATTGTGCTCGGAGGATGGGAATGAGATTGCGGCCGTTCATTGCGGCTGGCGAGGTTTGGCGGCAGGCATTGTTGCCAACACACTGGCCACTATGGACGGTGATCCCGATCAACTGCTGGCATGGATAGGGCCAGCTATTGGTAGCTGTCACTTTGAAGTTGGTGCGGAAGTGCGTGCGGCCTTTGCTAAATCCCTGTCGGGAGACTCGCTCGAACACTGTTTTCGGCCGGCAGCTGAGGGGAAGTTCATGGCAGATTTGTTAAAAATTACTACAGCCCAGTTGCATGATCTCGGTGTATGCCAGGTGAGCAGTGATGCTTACTGTACCTACTGTGATGCTGATCGCTTCTATTCCTATCGTCGGGATGGGCAGTGTGGCCGCATGGTAACGGCGATCTGCATTACATAGATTTTGCCCGTATAACTAGTGAGCGCAAGTTTGACCAGGATCAACATTTCACCAGTCCGCATTGAAATCCTGATCAGTCATCCCAATTTACTGATTTAGAATGATTATTATCGGTGCAGCCCAAGCGCCGGATTTTGCGTATTTTATCAGGTAATTTGACCATGAGACTGGACAAAATCACTAGTAAACTGCAGTCGGCGCTTGCTGACGCGCAATCCCTTGCCCTGGGTAAGGACCATAATCAGATTAAACCCGAACACTTGCTGCTGGCCTTGCTGGATCAGAAGGGCGGTTCGGTGCGCCCACTGTTAAGCCAGACAGGCTTCAACGTTAATGACCTGAGGTCTCAGCTGCAAAAAGCCGTAGATGATCTTCCGCAGGTGCCAAATCACGATGGCGAAATCACGGGTTCGCCGGAATTAGGCAAGCTGCTCAACCAGGCAGATAAGCTCGCGCAGCAAAAGGGTGATTCCTTTATCTCAAGCGAAACCGTGTTGCTGGTTGCCATGCAGGACAAGGGTTCTGTGGGCAAGATTCTAGGGAGTTTTGGTGTCTCTCCACAGGCACTGGAAAATGCCATAGCAAATCTTCGCGGTGGGGAAAATGTCGATAACCCTGAAGCGGAGGATGCTTGGCAGGCTTTGAGTAAATACTGCGTCGATCTCACAGAGCGAGCAGAGAATAGTGAGCTTGATCCGGTTATTGGGCGAGATTCAGAGATTCGTCGCACCATACAAGTATTGCAGCGCCGCACCAAGAATAACCCCGTGCTGATTGGAGAGCCGGGAGTGGGTAAAACGGCAATTGTTGAAGGACTGGCACAACGAATCGTGAATGGCGAAGTTCCCGAGGGTCTGAAGGATAAAAAGATACTTGCGCTTGATATGGGGGCCCTGATTGCGGGAGCAAAGTTTCGGGGTGAATTCGAGGAGCGCCTGAAGGCAGTGCTTAACGAACTCTCCAAACAGGAAGGGTCCATCATCCTGTTTGTCGATGAGCTGCATACCATGGTAGGGGCTGGCAAGGCTGAAGGCGCTATGGACGCTGGTAATATGTTGAAGCCAGCGCTGGCTCGCGGTGAGCTGCACTGTGTTGGCGCAACTACCCTGGATGAATATCGACAGTATATTGAGAAGGATGCGGCTTTAGAACGGCGATTCCAGAAAGTGTTGGTAGAGGAGCCAACTGAAGAAGATACTATTGCTATTCTGCGCGGTCTGAAAGAGCGCTATGAGGTGCATCATGGTGTCGATATTTCGGATGCTGCAATCATCGCCTCGGCACGCTTGTCTCAACGCTATATCACAGATCGACAGTTGCCTGACAAAGCAATCGACCTGGTGGATGAGGCGGCGAGCCTGATTCGCATGGAAATCGATTCCAAGCCGGAGGAAATGGATAAGCTTGAGCGGCGACTGATACAGCTCAAGATCGAGCGCGAGGCCTTAAAGAAAGATGAAGACCCTGCGTCGATCAAGCGTAAGGAAAAGCTGGAAGAGGATATTGCTGAACTCGAGAAGGAGTATGCCGATCTGGAAGAAGTCTGGAAGGCAGAAAAAGCGGCATTACAAGGCACGGCCACCATAAGAGGCAGCCTCGAACAGGCGCGCAACGACATGGAGGCGGCTCGACGCGCAGGTGACCTGGCACGTATGTCTGAGATTCAGTATGGCGTTATTCCGGGTCTGGAACAGAAGCTTGAGATGGCGGCTGAGGCTGAGGCCGCTGAGAAGAAACTACTGCGCAACCGCGTCACAGAAGAGGAGATTGCTGACGTGGTCGCGCGCTCTACCGGCATACCGGTTAGTAAAATGCTGCAAGGTGATAAGCAGCGTCTACTAGAAATGGAAGCAGCCCTGCATCAACGTGTCATCGGTCAAAATGAAGCCATTTCTGCCGTGTCCAATGCCGTGCGACGTTCTCGTTCAGGCCTGTCGGATCCTAATCGGCCCAATGGCTCTTTTCTATTCCTTGGGCCGACAGGCGTAGGTAAGACCGAGCTCTGCAAGGCGCTGGCCGAATTTCTGTTTGATACAGAAGAAGCGATGGTCCGCATTGATATGTCTGAATTCATGGAGCAGCACTCGGTCGCGCGCTTGATTGGTGCGCCGCCTGGTTACGTAGGCTATGAAGAGGGTGGCTATCTCACCGAGGCAGTGAGACGCCGTCCCTATTCAGTGCTTCTGCTGGACGAGGTGGAGAAGGCGCATCCAGATGTGTTCAACATCTTGCTGCAGGTAATGGATGATGGTCGTCTCACTGACGGTCATGGGCGCACAGTGGATTTTCGGAATACTGTCATTGTAATGACCTCGAATCTTGGCTCCGATCGAATCCAGGAGATGATGAACCAGGAACAGTTTGACGAAGACGTCTATGAGCGTGTGAAGAAGGGTGTGCTGGAGGCCGTGGTCAGGCATTTCTCGCCGGAATTCGTTAATCGAATTGATGAGACCGTGGTCTTTCATCCGTTGCAGCAGGCCCAGATTCGAGGCATCGCTGAAATTCAGATCGACCTGCTCAATGCCAGGCTGGCTCACAGTGAGCTGGCTCTGTCCGCCAGTGACGCAGTTTTGGATCATGTGGCCAGAGTCGGCTATGACCCGGTCTATGGTGCGAGACCATTGAAGCGTGCGATACAGAATGGCATCGAAAACCCTCTGGCTCAGCACGTATTGCAAGGTGCCTATGGGGCAGGGGATACCATTCATGTGGATATCGATTCAGAGGGTGAGCTGAAATTCACCCGGACGCAGGCAGCTCCAGACCAGGCGGTTGCGTAACCGCCTGTCTGGCATGCCCCTGATGCTTAAAATGTCTATGGTCAATGATTAATGGCCAATGCACTGCGGTTTAAGGCCTAAGGCGAAAGCGGCGTGAAGTTGCCTTAAGAGCTTGACTTTCCTACCTAAAATGTCAGACTACCTTTTTTTAGCAGAAACGACGATCAACCCGTTTTGTCTGCTGCAGTCTGAACCCGCCAAGACCTGGCACTATTCCAGACTGCCGTCTAGGTGTCGGACAACATCCACCCAAGGCTTCTATCGCGATATCTATCACGTATTCGCGTACGAAGCCGACAAGTAGCTAGAGAGCGCCTGCGGCAAATTTCTTGCTATTGTCATCATAAAATCAAAATGAGAATTTGAAGTGGCGGACTACTGCGAGCATTGATTGCTCGTTGTTTTTTTTGTGAAGAGTTTTAATCAAGCGTTGGAATGTTGAGAAGTAGAGGCTAAGCAAGTGGAACAACTATCTGGTGGAGAGGCGCTGATACGCGCGCTGCAAGATGAGGGTGTAGAGTTTCTGTTCGGTTATCCGGGCGGGGCCGTTCTGCACATCTATGACGCACTCTTTCGGCAAGATCATGTAGAACATATTTTAGTGCGCCATGAGCAGGCGGCGACTCACGCGGCCGATGGCTACGCGCGCGCCACGGGCAAGCCCGGTGTGGTGCTGGTGACTTCTGGTCCCGGTGCTACCAATGCCGTTACCGGCATCGCTACCGCTTACATGGATTCCATTCCGATGGTTGTAATTTCCGGTCAGGTTGAGAGTCGGTTGATTGGCAGTGATGGTTTTCAGGAAACTGATATGGTGGGCGTTTCCCGCCCGATCGTGAAGCATAGCTTCATGGTGCAGAATGCAGCCGATATCCCCAAGACCATTAAGAAGGCATTTCACATAGCGACGTCGGGTCGGCCTGGTCCGGTGGTGATTGATGTGCCCAAAGATGTCACTGACCCCAAGGTCAAATTTGACTATGAGTATCCCAAAGAAATCAAACTGCGCTCATACCAGGTACCTTCACGTGGACACTCTGGCCAGATCAAGAAGGCGGTAGAGGCCCTATTGGGTGCTAAATGCCCGATGATCTATACCGGAGGTGGCGTTATTCAGGGTGAGGGCTGTGACGAGCTAATCGAATTAACCCGCAAGCTTGGCTATCCCATAACGAATACTTTGATGGGGCTGGGTGCCTATCCGTCTACAGATCAACAGTTCCTCGGCATGCTCGGCATGCACGGCACCTATGAAGCGAACATGGCGATGCATTATTGTGACGTCCTGCTGGCGGTGGGGGCTCGTTTCGATGATCGTGTGACGAACTCAGACACCAGTAAATTTTGTCCAGACGCCACTATCCTGCATGTGGATATTGATCCTGCGGCAATCTCTAAGACTGTGACTGCCGATGTGCCTATCGTCGGCCCGGTCAAGGCTGTGCTGCTTGAGATGATCAATCAAGTTGAGAAGAGTGAACAGCAAGTCGATGCTGGCGCCCTTGAGATCTGGTGGAAGCAGATTGAAAAATGGCGCGAGCGCCAGTGTCTTGCCGTGACTCCATCTGTGGATGGCACCATCAAGCCACAGCAAGCTGTGCAGGCCTTATATGACATCACTGAGGGCGATGCCTTCATCTCGTCCGATGTAGGTCAGCATCAGATGTTTGCTGCGCAGTATTACGGATTCGACAAACCCAGGCGCTGGATTAACTCTGGCGGCCTCGGCACCATGGGCTTCGGTTTCCCTGCCGCCATGGGAGTCCAGTTTGCCTACCCAGACGCGCTCTCGGTTTGTGTGACTGGTGAAGGCAGCTTTATGATGAACCAGCAGGAATTCGCCACCTGCATGCAGTACGGCTTACCCATAAAGATTGTGTGTCTCAATAACGAGGCGCTAGGTATGGTGAAGCAGTGGCAAGACATGCAGTACGGCGGTCGCTATTCTCACAGTACCTATTCAGAATCTCTGCCAGACTTTATCAAGCTGGCTGAGGCCTACGGGCACGTGGGTGTGCGCATTGAGAAATATGATGACCTGCACAGCAAACTGAAAGCAGCCCTGGCCATGAAAGACAAACTGGTCTTTATCGATATCCTCGTGGATCCTTCCGAACACGTCTACCCGATGGCTATCAAGGGTGGCGCCATGAAAGACATGGTGCTGAGCAAAACGGAGAGAACCTGACATGCGACATATCATATCGGTGCTGATGGAAAACGAACCTGGCGCATTGTCTCGAGTCGTCGGCTTGTTTTCACAGCGCAACTACAACATCGACTCACTCACCGTTGCGCCGACAGAAGACCAATCCCTGTCGCGTCTCACTCTCACGACTAGCGGCGATGATGCGCGCATCGAACAGATCACCAAGCATCTAAACAAGCTTGTGGACGTGGTTAAACTTGTGGATCTCACCGAAGGTGCCCACATCGAGCGTGAGCTTATGCTCATCAAGGTGAAAGCCGTCGGCGCACAGCGGGCCGAGGTGAAGCGCACCGTGGACATTTTTCGCGGTCAGGTCGTGGATCTCACCGCAAGCGTGTTCACGATTCAGCTCACTGGAGCCGGTGACAAACTCGATGCCTTTATTGCTGCGCTAGGCGACAACGTCGTGTTAGAAGTGGCACGTACAGGCGTTTCCGGTATCGCGCGTGGAGAGAAGACTCTGGCCCTATAACTCGGTTAGATTCAGTTGGCGTTGGTGTGTGGCGGGCTTGCTGTGACCTAAGCGCTGGGCACGCCATAAATCCTCTGCCGACTCTGCACAGCGAAACTAGAATAAGTTGCTCGAATAGACAAAAGCGGCACGTCCCTGATGTGGACGTGCCGCTCGATATCAGATTGCTTAGATGACTTTCTTCATTGCAGTCATATAGCTGCGCAGTTTCTTGCCAACGATTTCAATGGGGTGGGAGCGAATGCTCTCGTTGACAGCGATCAGCTCAGCGTTATCCACGCCCTGATCTGCAAGCTGTAGACCCTGACCGATAACGTCGATATCAATCTTCTTCATGAAGTCTTCCAGCAGCGGTACACATTCGTGAGAGAACAGGTAGCAGCCGTATTCGGCGGTGTCTGAAATTACCTTGTTCATCTCGTAGAGCTTCTTGCGACCAATCAGATTGGCGATCAACGGTACTTCGTGCAGGGACTCGTAGTAAGCCGATTCGGCGATGACGCCGCTGTCAGTCAGGCTCTCGAACGCCAGTTCGACGCCAGACTTGATCATGGCTGCCATGAGAATGCCATGGTCGTAGTATTCCTGTTCCGAAATATCCATGGTGCCGGGCTCTGACTTTTCGAAGGAGGTCTCTGCTGTCGCTTCTCGCCAGCCTAAAAGCTTGGCATCGTCATTGGCCCAGTCATCCATCATGCCGGCGGAAAATGTGCCGGTGATAATGTCATCCATGTGCTTGTTATACAGCGGTCGCATAATGTCTTTAAGTTCATCGGACAGCTCATTGGCGACTAGCTTGGCAGGGTTGGACAGGCGGTCCATCATGTTGGTGATGCCACCATGCTTCAGACCCTCGGCAATGACTTCCCAGCCATGCTGAATCAGCTTGGAGGCGTAGCCTGCATCCATGCCTTTCTCAATCATCTTGTCATAGCAGAGTAGTGAACCGGTTTGCAGCATGCCGCAGAGTATAGTTTGTTCGCCCATAAGGTCGGACTTTACTTCGGCAATGAAGGATGACTCCAGCACGCCGGCGCGATGGCCGCCTGTGGCCGCGGCATAAGCCTTGGCGATTTCCAGGCCGTCTCCGTTTGGGTCATTCTCGGCATGTACAGCGATCAGGGTAGGGACGCCGAAGCCGCGCTTATACTCTTCGCGGACCTCGCTGCCGGGGCTCTTCGGCGCAACCATTACTACAGTGAGGTCGTCCCGAATTTGCATGCCTTCCTCGACTATATTGAAGCCATGGGAGTAGGCCAGGCAGGCGCTTTGCTTCATCAAGGGCATGACCTGCTTCACAACATCGCTGTGCTGCTTGTCTGGGGTCAGGTTCAGGGCCAGATCGGCGCTGGGGATGAGTTCACCGTAAGTGCCTACGGTAAAACCGTTTTCGGTGGCGTTTTTCCAGGATGGGCGCTGTTCGGTGATGGCGGCATCGCGCAGGGCATAGGAGACGTCCAGTCCGCTGTCGCGCATATTCAGGCCCTGATTTAGGCCTTGGGCGCCGCAACCTACGATAACCACTTTCTTGCCTTTTAGTTTTTCTACTCCGTCGCTGAATTCACTGCGATCCATAAAGCGGCATTTCCCCAGCTGTTCCAGCTGGAGTCGCAGAGGCAGTGTATTAAAGTAGTTCATTGAGTCGCTCCAATTCTCGGCGTTGGTTCATAATCTCGGAAAGGCGCGAATCATATAGCATCTCCGTATCCGGGTAAAATATTTCAAAATCAGGCATCTGGCGTGCAAATGCCCTGTATAATACGGTTTCTGACTAATTTCAGGAATTTCTATGAAGGACCCAGACTCACAAACAGAGTCACCTCAGGAAGAAGAGAGCCTGCTGCCGATTGATGAGCACGAGGAGCTGGTCTCCGAAGGCGGCAAACAGGTGCGCCGGCGCGGCATCTACCTGTTGCCTAATCTGCTAACTCTGGGTGCTCTGTTTGCAGGTTTCTATGCCGTAATTGCCGGCATGTCCGGTAACTTCAATGAAGCGGGTTGGGCCATTCTGATTGCCGGTATTCTGGATGGGCTGGATGGTCGAATCGCTCGCCTGACTAACACACAAAGCGCATTTGGGGCCGAGTTCGACAGTCTGTCGGACATGGTCTCTTTCGGGGTGGCGCCAGCGCTGATTATGTTCAGCTGGGCATTCGAGCTGCTGGGCAATGTGGGCTGGGCGGCGAGCTTTATCTATATGTCCTGCGCTGCGATGCGGCTTGCGCGCTTCAACGTGCAGCTCGGTACCGTGGACAAGCGCTTCTTCGTAGGGCTTGCGAGCCCCCTGGCGGCGGCACTGGTGACATTTTTCCCCTGGGTGGCGTTTAAGTACGGGGTTCAGGTAACGCCACTGATATCCTATTTTGCCGCTATATTAACGGTATTCACTGGCCTCTTGATGATATCCAACTATCGCTATTACGGTTTCAAAGAACTGCATTTCAAGGGCACCGTTCCTTATATCGTCTTCGTGTTTGCGGTGGTGCTGCTGGTGCTGATTGCACAAAACCCCCATGAAGTGCTGCTGACCATGGCCATCATCTATGCGGCATCGGGGCCACTCTGGTGGCTCTATCGCAGGCAATTCAAGCCTTCCCAACCAGGGGCTGAGCAAAACCAAGCGGGCAAGGTGACCGTACTAACAAAACCTGGACAAAAATCTGCCGAAAAGCGGAACAAAAAGTAGCCATTCCCCTGCCTAAATCTGTAATTCGCGCAGAAGCGCAGGGAATCAAGAAGAGACCATAACCATGTTGATCAAGAAGCCAGCTGATATCAAACCCTCCGAAATTACACCGGAAAGTGTTTACCGTAATCGTCGTGAATTCATGAAAGACTCGGCAACCATGGCTGTTGGTGCCGCAGCATTCGGTGGTGCGGCGGCAACCGCGCTGGCCCAAAATGGCGATCAATTGAAAGCCAGTGCCCCAGAGGCTTTGCAGCGCACGCCACCTGCTGCTTGGTGGAAGGCGAAGTTTGACAGCGTCAAGCCGGCGCCTGACAGCGAACCTTTTTTCACGGGCGAATCATTGACGCCCTATCGTGACGTAACGCGTTACAACAATTTTTATGAATTCGGCATGGACAAGTCGGACCCCTCTTCGCGCTCAGGCGAATTCAAGGCGGATCCCTGGTCAGTTGAAATCAGTGGCGAAGTCGCGAAGCCCGGCAACTACAACCTGGAAGATATTCTGCGCCCAATGCAGCTGGAAGAGCGCATCTACCGCCTGCGCTGCGTCGAAGCCTGGTCAATGGTAATTCCCTGGATTGGCTTCCCGCTAGCCGATCTGATAAAACAGTTCGAGCCAACCTCCAAGGCCAAATATGCCGAATTCGAAACCCTGGTAGATCCGGCAACTATGCCTGGCGTGACGTCGCGCTTTGCGATTGTTGACTGGCCTTACCGTGAGGGCCTGCGCATCGACGAGGCGACTCATCCGCTGGCATTTATGGCGGTAGGGCTCTATGGCAGTTATTTGCCAGCGCAAAATGGCGCGCCAATGCGTTTGGTTGTGCCCTGGAAGTATGGGTTCAAGAGCATCAAGTCCATTGTGCGGATCAATTTCCGTGAGACTCAGCCCAATACCACCTGGAATGACTTGCAGGCGAACGAATACGGTTTCTACGCAAACGTGAATCCGGGTGTCCACCACCCAAGATGGCGCCAGGACATGGAAAGACGCTTACCGCAGACTCTGTTTAGCAGGCAGTACATCGAAACGCGCCTGTTCAATGGTTATGCAGACCAGGTCGCTTCGCTCTATCAGGGCATGGATCTCTCGGCAAATTTCTAGGCGGACATTCACTGCGACAGCACTCATGAACAGACTTATCAAGCCAGCGGTTTTTATGCTGGCTCTGGTTCCCTTTGCTCTGCTGTTGCTGCAAGTGCTTCAGAATAACCTGGGCCCTGACCCGGCACAGGAATTGGCCAAGGCGACAGGGGAATGGAGCCTTCGCTTTCTTCTTATTGCGCTAACGCTAACGCCGCTGCGATTTATCACTGGGAGTCCCCAATTCGTTCGCCAACGTCGTATGCTCGGTCTATTCGCTCTTTTTTATGCAACTGTGCATTTACTGGTGTGGATGAGCTTTCTGCTGGGATTCCGCTGGATTGCCATTGGCGAGGAGCTGGCTGAGCGGCCGTTTATCACCATCGGATTTCTTGCCTATCTCATACTGGCGGCCCTCGGCGTTACATCGCCAAAGGCTATGGTCAGAAAAATGGGCAAAAACTGGAAGCGGCTGCATCGACTGGTTTATGTCGCCGCAGTCCTGGCCATCGTGCACCTGCTGTGGATTCTGCGTACAGATATCCAGGAGGCTGTGCTCTATGGGGGGATACTGGCGCTGCTGCTGGGTTACCGGGTTTATCGCCACTTCGCCATCCAGCGTAGCGCCTGAGCAGCCGGATAGCGTTTTCCCGCCTCCAAAATCTTGTCAGATTGTGCGATTTGCGTATAATACGCCGCCTCTCAGCCCGTTCAGGCGCTGTTGGGTCTGTAGCTCAGTTGGTTAGAGCGCACCCCTGATAAGGGTGAGGTCGGTGGTTCGAATCCACCCAGACCCACCAATACTCTCTTAGTATTGGTACTTTTTCATTGTTCATTTCAATTCCTATATATCTCAACTGGACGTATTTTCGTGGGCGGCGGATTCCTATGTTGCAGGTAGAGACACGCCGAGCCTCAAGGGATGGGTTCACGGCGTGCTGAGCGATGCATGTATCCCAATTCCCCCGCACGATTGCCATAGTTGCTTTGGAAATGGGGTTGCTGAAACGGATATTCGTTTGAACTGATTGACAGGATTCCGTATCGTGGCGACCTGAATTTTTGATGGAGTTTCTTATGCCAATCCGTTCGATTCTGTCCTTTTTAATGTCTGTTTTTCTATTGGTCGCCTGCGGCGAAGCGCCTGTGGTGCAAGAGCGTGCAGCAGGAATAGCCACCCCGATTGCGTCGGCCGGAACTGATGCCGTGGATGCTGAGGAAGCCACGCGAGAATTCCATGCCTGGTTGGATGAAGAGTTCTCAGTCGAACTGGATTTTTCACCTCTCAGTAAGACTCGTCTAGGCGACAAGAGTAATTACGGTGATCTGGATGACGTATCGGAAGCGGCGTTGGATCGGCAATTGAGCTGGCGCCGGGACAGTGTCAGTAGAATGCAGGCGACATTTGACCGTGATGCGCTCAACGAGGAAGGCAAAATATCCTGGGATCTCTGGGAATTCATGCTGGAGCGGGAGGAGGCCAGCCAGCCTTATCGCAGGCATCGCTACATTTTCGGTCGCAACGGGCCGCAGACAGGCTTGCCGAACAGCTTGATCAATTACCAGGATGTAGATTCCGTGGCGGATATGGAGGCCTATATTTCCCGGCTGAACCAATCCAATCGCTATATGGGGCAATATCTGGAGCGGGCCAAGCTATCGGTTGCTGATGGAATTAGGGCGCCACACTTCGATTACGATCAGGCTATCAGTGAGATTCAACGTGTGACATCTGGCACTCCTTTTAGTGCTGAGGGTGATTCAGCTATCTGGGCAGATATCACAAGCAAATTAGATGCGCTTGCGGATGAGGGGGTGGTGAGCGCGTCAGGGCGAGATGCGCTAGAGGGCAGGGCGAGAGATGCACTGCTCACCCAGTTTAAGCCAGCCTATGATGAAATCCTGATCTGGCTGCAGAGTGATCGAGGCGATGTGCCCGAAGTTGCTACCGGGGCCTCCGCTCTGCCCAGTGGAGAAGACTACTACGCCGAGCGCTTGCGCAATATGACCACGCTGGATATGACGGCCGACGAGATCCATGGGCTTGGTCTGTCAGAGGTTGCACGTATTCAGTCAGAGATGGAGGCGATCAAGCGCCAGGTTGGTTTCGAGGGGAGTCTGCAGTCGTTCTTTAATTTCATGCGCGAAGATGACCAGTTCTACTATTCCAATACGGATCAGGGGCGTGCCGATTACCTTGCGCTTGCCGATGAAATTCTGGCGGATATGTACACTCGCCTGCCGGATTTTTTTGGCATCTTGCCGAAGGCAGGTTTGCAGGTGAGGCGGGTGGAGGCTTTTCGTGAGGTTCCAGGCGGTGCTGCCCACTATGCCCGCGGCACGGCAGATGGGTCGCGTCCCGGAACCTTCTATGCGCACCTGATCGATATGCGCGCCGTAGCGATTAACCGACTGGAAAATCTGTCTTACCACGAGGGTGTTCCGGGCCATCACATGCAGATTTCCATTCAGCAGGAGCTGGAGAATGTTCCGCGATTTCGCACTATCCGTGGCTACACTGCCTTCAGCGAGGGTTGGGGCTTATACGCGGAATTGTTGGGTAAGGAAATGGGCGGTTACCAGGACCCCTATGCTGACATGGGCAGATTGTCTGGCGAAATCTGGCGGGCGGTGCGCTTGGTGGTAGATACTGGCATTCATGACCAGGGTTGGACGCAGGAACAGGCGGTGGCCTACGCGCTGGCGAATTCGCCGCGACCAGAGTCTTCAGTACGTTCAGAGGTTAGGCGTTACTTTAACAATCCCGGTCAGGCCACAGCTTATAAGATCGGCATGCTGAAGATTCTGGAATATCGCGCCATGGCAGAGGAGGAATTGGGCAGTGACTTCGATATCAAGGCTTTTCATGACACCGTGCTGGGTTCAGGTGCCTTGCCAATGCCCGTAATGCAAGCCAAGATCGAGCGCTGGATCGAGTCAGTGAAACAAGGCTAGCGCATAGCAAAATAGGGTAAGCCGAGCCCTACTGAATTATCCAGCAGGGCTTATAGTTGGCGAAATCGATTTTCATTCGACGCTGCGCCACGAAGGAGTCCAGCATATCCTGCAGTCGCGCCATGATCTTTTCATCGCCCTGCATGGTATAAGGACCGTGCTGTTTAATCTCTTCAATCCCGAAGGGTTTGACGTTGCCGGCGACGATGCCAGAAAACGCCTTTCGGAGATTCGAGGCTAGCTGGTAAGGGTTTACCGAGTAATCCAGCGCAAGGGCAGCCATGTTTTCGTGGGTTGGCTCGAACGGCGTTTGTAGCTCGGCGGGAATATACAGCTCCCAATTGAAACCATAGGCGGCACCATGTTTCATTCTGTGCTTACGGCATTCAACGATGTGCTGTTTGGCCCGTCGCGCCACTTCCTCGCTATCACCAACGATGATTTCATAGTGTTGGGTGGCCGCTTCCCCCAGCGTATCCCGGATGAAAGCATCAAAGGCTTCGAAATAATCTTTGCTTTCCTCTGAAGCCGCGAGAATTAACCCCAGCCGTTGGTCTGCATTGCGTTCGTGCATGAGTAAGCTCAACACGTAGAGCAGTTCTTCGGCAGTGCCTGCCCCGCCAGGGAAGACAACGATGCAGTGCGCCAGACGCACGAAGGCTTCCAGCCGCTTTTCGATGTCTGGCAGAATAACTAGCTCATTGACGATAGGATTCGGCGCTTCGGCCGCGATAATTCCCGGTTCGGTAATGCCTATATAGCGGCGCATGTCCTGCAATTGCTTGGAGTGGCCTATGGCAGCCCCTTTCATTGGACCTTTCATCGCTCCGGGGCCGCAACCAGTTGCGATGTTCAGGCCACGCAAGCCCAGCTGATAACCAACGTCCTTGGTAAAATCGTATTCCGCGCGACTAATGGAATGGCCACCCCAGCATACCGCCAGGTCAGGCCGCAGGTTTGGTCTCACGATATCGGCATTGCGCAAGATATCGAATACGGCATCGGTGACGCCGCGTCTGCTGTCGAGGTCGTAGCTAATATTGAGTGCATGGTTTACATAAACCACGTCCCGTAAGACTGAGAACAGGTGCTCCTGCACCGCGCGAATCATATTGCCATCGACAAAGGCAGTGGGTGGCGCGTTGTCAACCGAAAGGATCGGCCCGCGGGATTGGGGAATCACTTCAATTTCAAAATCACGATAGGCTTCCAGTAACTGGGTGACGTCATCCATGTCGCTGCCGGCATTGAGTACTGCCAATGCACACTGGCGAAACAGTTTGTGCACCTTGTCCTGAGAAGACATCAAGCCCTGAATTTCTTTCGATGAGAGCATATTGAGAGTGCGTACCGGGCGCAGGTTTTCGCGGCTTATTTTTTCCATGTGTTTAGTCTTGCCAGATGTTAGTTGTGATGGCGTTGCCGTGAGTGGCTGCCTGAAGAAGCGTCAATTATAACAGTTTTGCTTGCATATTAATGGCGGTAGTAGTCCGCACTAAAAAGGCCTGAGGCAGTCGCTAGGTTTAAGGGGCGCAAGATATTACGGAGCGGGGCGGATCCTAATTTATCCGTTTCAGTTTTTGAGCAGGCATCAGCCCAAAAGGGCTGTCACCATCATCTCCTTTATCAGCGCTTCGCTGTCGTGTGAATCCCATAGAACTAAACAAAGCTTAGAAACTGTTGCGATAGAGAAGCACGCTTTCTAACCACATCAGGCTCGGTCCAATGCTAAATAATGTGTACCAAATTAGTGCATACCGTGATTTAAGGCAATTTGCCCTTGAGCGATGATCAGAATTGGCAAAAGCTGCTAAACAGGTACAATGCTGGGTTCCTGAATTTCTCAGATTGTGCATCCGTATTGGGGTATAGCTATGTCCACGTTTTTGTATTTCAGCATGTCACAACTTTCCCGCCGCCTGCTCTGGGTGTTGACAGCCGCAGCCTTTAGCCAGGCAGCCTTTGGCCAGGTGCCTATCATCCAGCCAGGGGCCCCGGGCCAACAAGGTCGGGTTATCACCGCCGAAGAGGCATCGGATCTGGCCAACATGGAATACTCTCTGGGCGATATCCGCTTCCTGCAGGGCATGATTCCACACCACGCCCAGGCCAAGGAGATGTCGGCGCTAGCAGAAAGCCGAACCAATAACGATGCGGTGCTTGCCGTGGCATCCCGCATTACTCTGTCGCAGGACGACGAGATCGCCATGATGCAGGGCTGGTTGCGTGAACGTGGCTTGGAGGTAACAGCAGAAGATGCGCATCACGCTGCAGATTTCGAGCTCATGGCTGGCATGCTGAACGACGAGCAGATGGAAGCACTGGCCGCTGCGTCCGGTCCAGAATTCGATCGACTCTACCTCGAGGGCATGATTGACCACCATCAAGGCGCTCTGGACATGGTGGAAATGCTGTTGGACCAGCGCGGCTCTGTTCAGGATCCACTGTTATATGAATTCACCTCTGATGTGACCTCTGACCAGACCTCTGAAATCGAACGCATGGATACGCTGCTGGCGAGTTTCAGCAGCGATCCCCGGGTTGGTCTTGCTGCTGGTTTTCGCGATGCTGGACAAGCAGCGCTGAATATGAGCGTGGTGGCTTCACTGCCCAAGCCTGCTGGCTTTTTTGACCCAGATCGCCCCTCAGGCCTGTCAGCCAGGCGTCTGGAGGAGATTGAGGCTGAGCAGGCTGCTGCTTCTGGCAATGCACCGGAGACTCCGACTGAAGAAGAGGAAGAGGACGAGAATGCCGATCCAAGACCATCGCTGCTGAGCTTTTCCAATACCGACCTGCTGTTTTCCGGCGACTACCTGATTGCCGGTAACTACCACGGCTTCAATACCTACGATATCAGCAACCCGGATTCACCTGAGCACATTGCATCTGTGGTCTGCCCTGGTGGTCAGGGCGATGTCTCACTGGTGGGCGATCTACTCATCATGTCAGTGCAAGAAGTGCGCGGGCGGTTGGATTGTGGCCTCGAAGGCGTGCCAGAACCGGTCAGCAATCAGCGGGTACGTGGCATTCGCATTTTTGATGTGAGCGATTTTAGCAACCCCACTCAGGTTGCTGCAGTGCAAACCTGCCGTGGTTCTCACACCCATACGGTGGCCCAGAATGCGGATGAGGACGGTAATATCTATGTCTACGTATCAGGCACCAGCCGAGTCCGGGATGATGAGGAATTGGCGGGCTGCTCCGACGATTCACCCTTCGAGAATCCTGAATCCGCACTGTTCCGCATCGAAGTTATCGAAATTCCAGAAGATAACCCAGCCGCCGCGCAGATCGTGAATCGCCCCTTTATATTCTCCGACCCTGATTCCGGCACTCTGGCTGGCCTTTGGGATGGTGGTGACCACGGTGATGGTACTCAGACTACAAGCCAGACCAATCAATGCCACGACATTACAACCTATCCAGATATTGGCCTGGCAGCAGGCGCTTGCTCCGGCAATGGCATCCTGCTGGATATCTCTGATCCGTCTGATCCGCAGCGACTGGATCAGGTGATTGATCCGGGTTTTGCTTATTGGCATTCTGCCACCTTCAACAACGATGGCACCAAGGTGATTTTCACCGATGAATGGGGTGGCGGTGGCCGACCTCGCTGTCGCGCACAGGATCCTCTGACCTGGGGTGCTGATGCGTTCTACGACATCGTCGACGGTAAGCTTCAGTTCCGTAGTCACTACAAGATGTCTGCCCCTCAGACTGATACCGAAAATTGCGTGGCCCATAACGGTTCACTGATTCCGGTTCCTGGCCGCGATATTTTTGTACAGGCCTGGTACCAGGGCGGTGTCTCGGTAGTCGATTTCACCGACTCTTCGAATCCAACTGAAATCGCTTATTTCGACCGCGGTCCTATCGATACCGAGGAATTGATCACTGGCGGTTACTGGTCTACTTACTGGTACAACGGACGCATTTACGGCACCGAAATTTCACGAGGCCTGGATGTATTCGAGATGCAGCCTAGTGATTTCATGACTGAAAATGAGCTTGCCGCCGCGTCCCTGGAAGCGCTTAAGGGCACCGTTAATGCTCAGACCCAGGAGATGGTTACCTGGCCAGCTGTACCTGTCGTTGCGCGGGCATATCAGGATCAGCTATTGCGTGATGGCGAGATTGACGCCGGCCAATCCAGAGAGCTTACCCAGGTACTGGATCGGGCTGAGCGCCTACTTGAAGCTGATAACGGTAACCGCAATGCATCCAGAGAGTTGAGCGACCTCGCCGAGCAATTGGAAGAGGAAGGCGAGTCTCGACGAGGCATCACGCGCAAACGATATCTCGAACTGGCAGCGACAGTGTCCGGTATTTCAGAAGCAGTTCGCTAAGGCCAACAGCTTTCAGCTAGCTGCAACGCCGCGGACCCATGTTGAATGGTTCGCGGCGTTTTCGTTTCTGATGATGACAATCCGCTTACTGGTATTGAATAGGCGCAGTGCTAACACGCACTCTTGACTCCATGTAAGTGATCGCCTCGCCCTCAATCCGGCTAAACCAATGTGGCGTGCCTGGCTGCAGTACCAGAATATCTCCGGCTTTGACCTCGCGCGCGAGGCCACCTTCGATGCCGTGCTCCGTGCGAATGACATTGTCACCACCAGGATCCGCCAGCGGCAGTTTGAGTTGGCCTCCCGTCACCAGCGTGCCGCTGCCTTCGATGATGCGATAAATTTCGACGCTGTAGGGGTGCATCACCGCATATTGTAGGACGCCACTCATGCGCCGGCGCACCGAAATACCGGGAGATACTGTCACAGAAACGCCAGCGGCCGAGTTGGAATTGCGAGCGGCAGCATCCAACTCGCTCATGATTTCAGCGTCAGATTTATACAGTGCCGGCGGTGCGCCAGCTGACTGCGCTGCCAGTAATACGGGAGTTAGCAGGCCGAGGCCGGCCGTCAAAATCTTGGATCTGCTCGAAATGTTCATGCTTATTCTCCGGGATCAAGTTTTCGAATTATTGCATATTTCCTGCTCTATTAAATTCTGGGTGGTAAAGCAGACTTCCTGGTTTTGAAGTTCTGGGCTCGCTGGTTTCAGGTTACTGGTCTTTCGTTTGGTGTTCTGCAGTGGTGTCTAAAACAAAGGCCACATGACCCTTTTTATTGCCAGCATCAATATAGCGATGCGCCTCAACTACTTCTTCAAGATTTTAGGTGGTATCAATACTTGCTTAAAGACTATTTTTGCCAATCTGTTTACAGAGCGTCTGTAAATCAGCTTCAGTGACCCTGGCTAGTTTTGTGATGACACGTTTGTCAGTGATTCTGCGAGTTATTGCCGCCGTACCGATACACCCACAGGCACTGACAATCGGGATTTCCTGGCATGCCTGAAGTTGGGCAAGCTGCGAAAAATGCAGTGCGTGTACCCCACCCACTGGGATTGTGGTTGCGGTGAGGTGTGGAATGTCACCAGGTTTGTGGATGATTGGGTAGCGGGCGGGTAGGGCGATGTATTCGGCGTAGGCGCCAAATCTCGAGCCTGTGCTGCCAAAAACCTGATCCCCGACAGCAAATCTTCCCACGTTGTTGCCTGCGGTAACTACAGTGCTATCGTCAATGCCAATCGGTTGATGTTCAAACGCCATACTTCCGTGATCTCGCCGCCAGCCTACGGGATAATCAGCAGTGCAAAAGATGATTCGATCTTTAATGGCGTCACCATTCCGGCAGGATCAGATATGGTGCTATCGATTTATGGCATTCAGCGGGATGAGGGTACCTGGCAAGATGCTGAAGTCTTCAGGCCCAGTCGATTTCTCGACTCCTGGCCACGGTATGGTTTTATTCCCTTCGGCCTTGGGCGCCACATCTGTATTGGTAGCCGTTTCTCAATTTTGGAATCGATGCTTATTCTTGCCTGTGGCAGGCAGCGATTTCGGTTTGCTCAGGCAGATCAGGAGGAAGTAAATCCGGAGGTAGGCGTTACTCTGTTGCCGGATCGTGCTATCCGCCTGCAGCTTGAACCACTTGCTTAGCCCGTATCAACATAGACATCCTTTGTATTCCCTTTTACCCTGTGTTCAGTCCTGTGCTTGCCAGCTCAGCAATTCAGAACAAGAAGAAATCCCAGAAAAAAGAGAAAAAGAGCGAAAACAAATACGAAAACGGAGAGATCATGAAAATCTCAGTGAAAATTAACCTGATGCGTCGTTTAAGCGTGATAATGCTAATCAATTTTGCCATGGCGAGTTCCCTGTTGGCACAGGGCTTGCCTGGGACCGAGAACGGAGAATGGCGTTATATCGGCGGAGATATGGGGCATACCCGTTACTCTCCCCTCGACCAGATCAATCGCGACAATTTCGAGGACCTGGAGCAGGCCTGGATCTGGCGCAGCGACAACTTCGGACCAAACCTGGATTATTTTTCTCGCTCAACGCCTATCTATGTCGACGGCGTGTTGTACACCGTAGCGACGCCGCGCCGTCAGGTGATGGCGCTTGATCCGGCAACTGGCGAGATTCTTTGGACTTTCCGAGAGCCGGAAACTATTCGCCATCAGCGCTCGCCGCGGCAAGCCTATGGTAAAGGCGTTGCCTATGCCGAGGTGAATGGGCGGGGCGTGATCTATGTGACTAGCCCCGGCTTCTTCCTGTGGGCTCTAGATGCCAAGACAGGACTGCCTATCGAAGATTGGGGCAGCGAGTTTCCGGTAGGTGGTTTTCCGGAAACCGGCTCAATCGATTTGATCCCGCACCTGGTTGAAGGCTGGGGACCTTGGGAAGACTATGTGGTTGCAGGGGGTCAATATGACCCCGATTATGGCATTCCACGAGAGCTGGGAATGGTGACGGCGTCAGCCCCACCTATGGTAGTAAATGGTGTGGTTGTGGTGCTGGTTGGACATCAGCCCAGTTACGGTCAAACTCGTATCGAAAACGTACCGGGTGACATCATGGGTTTTGATGCAGAAACCGGCGAGCGGCTGTGGAAGTTCCATGTGATTCCGCGACCAGGTGAAGTTGGACATGAGACCTGGCTGAACGATGCCTGGCGATTTTCTGGAGATATGTCGACCTGGGCACCTGCGTCGGCGGATCCTGAACTGGGCCTGGTCTATCTGGTTACCAACGCCTCTACAGTACAGGCATATGCCGGTCATCGGCCCGGAGACAATCTGTTTGGCGGCAGCGTGCTCGCGCTGGATGTTGCTACCGGTGAGCGGCGCTGGCACTACCAGATCCACCGCTCTGATCAATGGAATTATGATCTGCCAACGCCACCTCTGTTAATGGATCTCACTGTGGATGGCCAGCGTATCCCGGCTGCAGTGCAGAATACCAAGCAAGGGCTGGTATTCGCCTTCAATCGTGAAACGGGAGAGCCTATTTGGCCGATTGAAGACCGACCGGTCATCCAGACTGAAGTGCCAGGTAATTACACAGCGGCCACCCAGCCGTTCCCGACCTGGCCTGAGCCGGTCGATCCCATTGTAATGGACGGGATCACGGATGAGTTTGTAATCGACTACACCCCGGCGTTGAAAGAGGAAGCGCTGACGATTCTTAATGGCTTCCGCATCGGCGGTCTGTATGTGCCACCCTTGCCTAACACCTATGAAGGAGAATATATCAACAACGTGGGGTGCCTCGGTGCTGGCAATGTTATCTCTCACCCGCCAGTGGCGGATCCCAGTACCGGCATGATGTACAACTCACACCGACGTCGTTGCTTTGCGCCAGGATTCATGCGTCCCACCAATGGTGTGGATCGTGATAATCCCAACTACCCTCGCCCTGGAGAGGGTGGGGCGACACCCAACAGCACGCCGACCACAGGCGTAACAGTGGCGGATTGGCTCCCCGGGGGAGGCGGCGGGCTGCCAACGATTGATGGATTGTCACTTTACAAGCGCATGAATAATCAACTCACCGCATACCAGATGAACACAGGTGAGAAAACCTGGTCTTTGCCAATAGGTGAGACACCTGACGCTATTAAAAACCATCCCAGACTGCAAGGCGTAGGTGTTCCGAACAGTGGTGGTGATGGCTGGTCCATACAAATGGTCATGGGTGATATTCTGGTGCAGACACGTGCGCTAAGCGAGGGTATGGCGCAAATGCTGCCCGATGCGCCGCTGACGCTGAATGCAAGGGACAAGATGACCGGTGAGATTCTCGGCAGTGTGCCGCTGCCGGCTCCGGGGCAATATGGCATGATGACCTACATGCACCGCGGGCAGCAATATATCGTGGTGCAAATTGGCAGTACCCAGACTGATTTTCCCGGCGCGCTGGTTGCCTATCGTTTATCTAACTAGTCTGGCTAGTCTGTCACTACAGGGAAAACGCGGCATGGAAAGGCCGCGTTATAGTAATCTATGTCTAAACCCTTTTTAATCATTCAGCTACGCCCCGAAGACGAAACCTGTGACAATGAGTTTGCCAAGATTCTTGAGTTTGGCGAGCTGCAATCGGATGAGGCGCAGGTGGCCCGAGCCGCCAAGCATCACTATTAGTTTGTGCGCTGGTTTTAAATTTTAGACTGCGTATTGGTAGCTCGCGATTTGACCGCCAAACCCTTTAACCGAGTCAAAAAATTTGGCGAAGTCAGGGGAATTGCTTGACTAGTTTGTAACGAAGCGGACGGGATTTGTATAGAACCACAGATCCTGCCAGGGGGTTTCCCCCCGCAGGTCCGGTTGCGGCTCCAATTCCGATCCGCTGGTGCCACGCAGCCGCAGATACATACCAGCTTCAACCCTGGGAATCCGTATATCAAAGCTAATGCGGTCACCTTGCTGCTGCCACTGGTCAGGTTCGATACGATCAATTACGCGGGTACTCGCATTCGAATTGTCCGTGGCTGGGTTTTCAGCGCTGAACAGCAAACCTTGAATGATATCTACACGGCGTAGCTCTGGATTGTCGCCATTGAAGTTGGGTCTCCCCGATAAATTGAGGGTAACTTGCAGCTGTAATTCCTGGCCTTGCTCCACCACGACACGATCCCCCGGGAACAACTCTCTGGCGCTGCCAGCGCCGGTTAAGGATAGTTTGATTCCGCTAATCAGATCGCCTGTCGTGACAAAGATGCGGCCGCTTCGAATCGCCTCGAGGATTGAAGCGTGATCTGAGTCGGCCCACACATAGGTTTTGGAATATTCTCCGGGCCAAAAATCAGAACCGCCTTCACTGAAGTGAACGTGAGAATCGGAATTGGCAGTAATCCACCAGTCCCGGCCTTCGCCAATCATGGCATCCCAAAAGCCGCCAACGGTTGCGCTGAGTTGGTCGAAGCCACCGAGGGTTGGATAGCGACCATAGCCACCACGCGCACCTTCCAGCTTAGCGCTCCCGTCTGCATTGAGAGTAGCCGCTTGATGACCTGGTGCTCCGGCCATACCCACTGCAACCTGGGGGGCTGTATCGTTCCATTTTCGCAACTCATCAGGGTGGTCCAGGCCATACTCGGCTAAGTCGGTCGCCGAGCGCGATGGATGGTTAGCAATTATCAGAGGCGGCAGTTGCTGTTGAGCCATAGCTGCTAACGCCAGCAACATTCTGGGTTCGGTATCCCATTCGGGGTTGGCCGGCCAGGGTTCACGTTTTGCCCAGGCCGACTCGATGGCAAAGAGTTGCTCTGCCTCCGTATCAGAGAATGGGATGATAAGACTGGAATGGTCTGCGCCCGGCGTATCGAGTTCCATGCCGTAAAACTGGATGACTTCAGGAACCGCCAGGCGGGACTGCAGCAGTTCAGGGTAGGCGCGTTCCCGGTTCACTTTACTGTGTCCTGGACCGCCGTGATCAGTCGACACCATCCAACTCAGACCAAAATATTTGGCCATCAGTGCATTCATCTGGATTGGATAGATAGCATCGCCGCCGATAATAGGTGCAGGAGGATCTATTCCCCGATTCCAACCGACGCTGTAACGACTGTGGATATGATGATCTCCGGCTAACCAGGCCTTGCCGGAGCTTTCCTGGGCTAATGTGGGCAGGAGAAATGTGGACAGCACAATGCACGCCAGTGCTACCGTTTGTAAACTCATGAAGCGGATCAGGCGTGGCATGTCAGGCTTCCTGAACACCAGGATTACCCGCTTCAACCACAAAGGTCTTTCGCGTTGAGATAGGTGCATTCGCAGTTGTTACGCTGGGGACAACCTTGTAGTCAGATTGCCAAAGCGAGGGGGTCAGGGTGGCTTTAACGTAGCCCCGCTGTGCATTGTAGAACTTCACATGGGGATTATTAGCGAGTAAGGCTGCACCATACTCAGTCATATCTGCGCCGTCGCCACCAGAAGTGATGGATGTTCCCACAAACTCGCTGCCAACGGTTTCTGAGCCTGGCGCATCGAAATCCAGCTTCAGATCGGCAGCCCAGTTGGAATGAATATCTCCGGTCATCACTACCGGATTTGGCGTACCTAATGACTTGAGGGCTTGCAGTAATTGCTGTCGCTCGTAGGGATAGCCATCCCAGATATCCATGGGCCACAGCTCTTTGCCATTGTCTCCAACGGAACGTAGACTGGCCATCATTATTTGCTGTGCCAGCACGTTCCAGGTGGTATCGGTCGTTGCCAATCCGCCATAAAGCCAGTCTCTCTGAGCCTGCCCCAACAGGGTACGGCTGTTGTCCTGATGTTCGGCGCAGCTGGGTTTTCTGCCATCACCGCAGGCCTGATCGCTGCGGTACTGGCGCGTATCCAATATGTTCATTTCCATCAATTTGCCAAAGCGCAATCTGCGGTGAATCGGCATATTCGGACCTTGCCTGCCAACCGGCAAGCGAATGGGCATGAACTCATAGAAAGCCTGATAGGCTGCAGCACGGCGCTGTAAGAGTTGGTCTGGTGTCTGGTCATCTTCCGCGATATCTGCGGCATAGTTATTATCCACTTCGTGATCATCCCAGGTCACCGCCCAGGGCGCGGCCGCATGTGCTGCCTGTAAATCTGGGTCCGATTTATAGGTGTTGTAGCGCGCCCGATAGTTGTTCAGATTGATAATTTCGGGACCTTCATGGGCTCTGACCAGGTTTTGTCCCCAGGTTCGCTCATAGATGTAATCACCGAGGTGCACGATGAGATCGAGGTCCTCATTGGCCATGTGACGGTATGCGGTATAAAAGCCGTGCTCATACTGCTGGCATGACGCAAAGGCAAAATTGAAAATCTGGATATCAGCAGCCTCATCTGCCGCCGTCTTGGTTCTGCCGACGGTACTGGTGACATCGCCTATCTGCCAGCGATAAAAATAGACCTGGTCGGAATCGAGGCCACGGACATCAGCATGCACAGAATGGCCTAACTCCGGTGCAGCAACCATGGCGCCGCTGCGGGCAATGTTTCTGAAATCCCGATCGCGGGCAAGCTCGTATCTGACCTCAAGGGCGTCATCTTGGGCGCCGATATTTTGCAATACCTCTCGGGACAGACGCGTCCAAAGCACGACAGCGTCTGAAGTTGGATCTCCTGAGGCCACTCCAAGGGTGAATGGATCAGCGCCCAGGCTGGTCAGACGGCGGGTGGCGCTGTGGCCGAGTGCTGGCAGTCCAGCAAGGGCGAAAGCGGCAGTGAGTCGGGCTCCCAATCCCAATATGCTGCGCCGAGACATCGGATCATTGAAATAACGTTGCAGCGGTGAAAGTCTGTGACGATTGATATCGCGCATGATCATATGCTCCGAAGTTGCATTTCAGGGATTAAGCTTTCAGATTGAGGGGTCAACAATTAAGTTACAAGGCCATTATGTCGAGAATATTACGGCTGCCTGTCACGCTGTGTCTCAGATTGAGTGCTGAAGCAACCCGTCCACTTTTCTCGCGCGAGCTTGTCAGATGCTTTAGCAGACTCACTCCTTAAACCCACTCTGGTCACGCAATACGCGGCTTCCGAGTCGACAGCACGACCTTGAGGGGGTAGCATTCCTACACCATGAAAGGAACTCTCCATGTATAAGATGTTCAGGTATGTACTCTTGCTATCAGCTTTCTTCCTGATGGCCTCCGTTGTTGCTCAGAGTAGCCTGCCGGAGCTCAACAGCCTGGGTCAGAGCTGGAATGCCATCCCCACTGACGGCGTTTGCTCAACGGGCACGCCGTACCAGTTTTATGCCAAGCCCGCAGGTGACAACACGGAATTGTTGGTGTTTTTCAATGGTGGTGGTGCCTGCTGGTTTGGGCAAGCCTGTGATTTGAGTTCCCAGCCCAACGTCCACTCACCATTCGCAGAGATGGATCAGAACAACCCTGGGCTCGCCAGCGGTATTTTTGATCTCGACAATCCCGAGAATCCCTTTGCTGTTTACGCCATGGTTTTTGTGCCTTACTGTAATGGAGATGTGCATATTGGCGCAGGGCCAAGGGAGTATACCTATACCAATGCAGAGGGCTCTGAAATCGAAGTCACTGCTTATCACAATGGGCACGCCAACAGTCAAACCGTCTTGAGCTGGGTTTATGAAAACTTCACGGCGCCGAGCAAAGTGGTTGTTAGCGGTAGCAGCGCAGGCGCAATTGGGGGTTCGTTTTATTCAGGTCTGGTAGCGGAACACTATTCTGATTTGCCGGTAGTGTTGCTCGCCGATGCGGCTGGGGCCTACGACTCACCCTATATTTATCGCGTACATGAAGCCTGGGATGTGGCTGTAATTCTGCCGGACTGGAGCGAGTACGCCGGAGAAACAAACCGCACGCTGACGTTCCAGGATTATTACATCGCCAGTGCCAATCACAATGCCAATTTGAGGATTGCACAATTCAATACGGCAGAAGACTCGGTGCAAAAAAACTTCACTTATCTGATTGGTGACGCCCCTGGCAGTTTCTCCTTGCCGCAACGCCTTTTAAATAATTATCTGGAAATTGAAAATCGGGTGGGTGATCTCGCACATTACACGGCGGGTGGTGATGTCCATACTATATTGGGATCCCCGATTTTTTATCAATACAGTGTGGAAGGCGTGCGCTTTGTTGATTGGGTCAGGGATTTGATTAACGGTGAGCCAGTGCGGGATATCAGCTGTGTGAATGAAGCTGAGGGCTGTGGCAGCGCTCCCGACTAGCAGAAAGATGCAGAAGACAGTTTTTTAATATTGAGATAGGTCGCCAAATTGGCTGAGATAGAAGACATAGTTCTAGAAGTGAGGGATGCCATGAGTGCAGCCTTGTGTTCGCTTGTAGAGGAGGCGCTGGATGGCGCCTGTAAGGATATGCGTGATCAAACCAGTACCGCTATCGACGGTAAAACGCTGCTGAATGAAAGCGATATAGCGCTAGCGCTGCCTCAAGCAGCAGTTAGAAAAAAAACTTCACCGAATTGGTGAAATTTAGTTCACGCATGGATTTGGATATTAGTAGCACCCTGGATTTTGGAAATCTTCGACTGATCGAGGAAGATGATCTTGAAGCTATTATCGCCATGGAAGGTATGATTGCCCATGCGCGCAATACCGATATCGAGCAATACCTCTGTTACACCACCCGATTGGACAAGTTAATACCGCAAACCAAAATAGATACTATCGACAAATATATTTTCGTCAATGCGCACGGTGTAAAGGTTATCGAGAAATCTCGAATGGGTCTGGCTAGAGAATTGAAGG
>CENZ01029477.1_pt1 | contig 34779 bp, 37 predicted proteins | sample 361341 | NCBI WGS metagenome assembly CENZ01 (sample SAMEA2619782, study PRJEB7988) | marine metagenome | biome: marine biome (ENVO:00000447); feature: deep chlorophyll maximum layer (ENVO:xxxxxxxx); material: "saline water (ENVO:00002010), including plankton (ENVO:xxxxxxxx)" | depth 50 m
GGTTTCTGTGTGAATGAGAGGGAAGCACTGCACACTTTGTAGTAGGCTAGATTCTAACTCACTGATTTGTCGTATTTAGAAAAACATAAGTAAAATCAGGAACTTACGCAACTACAAACTTACTACAAACACTTTTAAAATGTCAATAAAAACAATAAGTTACAGACGTGTCATTATAGAGTGGGAATGACACTCGCTTAAAATTATTTTGAACCATTGTACACTAACGATTTATTTTTGCCTGACGTAGTAATTTTATGAAAGATATATTTCCAATCGAAGGTGCATCTGTGATCGTGTCTGATGACATGTGCGATATGAACGGACATATGAATGTAAGATTTTTCCAAACGATTCCCATGGATTATGATGGCAATTTCTACGACAGTCTTGTGGGTGAAGATTACATTTCCAAGGGGTTTTCATTTTTCACAGCGGAACAAAATATTAGATATCTGAAAGAATGTTTAAAAGGTGAAAAATTGACACCTAGATTCAGAATGCTTAACGCAAACGAAAAGTTATACCACTTCGTGTGTGCAATTTTTAAAGAATCGGGCGAAGTGGCAGCTCTGATAGAAACTGTTGAAATTCATATCGATATGTCTATCAGAAAATCTGCAGCAATATCTGAAGAAATCCTTCAGACTTTGTTTAGGATGCGTACAGAGCATGAAAAGTCCAGCGATTATCCTTTTGAAACAAAGCTGAAAATCAAATAGGGTATCGGTGCCCAGACAGTGATTCGATTAGACGCTGTCTGAAATTATTGGATTCGCGAACTGTGCTGTCATACCTATTGCAGATGAAGATTTTTGGTATTGTGGAAAACGCCATCAATTGTAGTCAGGATTGCCTACCTTCTTTTGAACCCTAACTGTAATACTCTCAAAGAGCGAGCTTGTTCTGGGTGAAGCTATCTAAGTTCGCTAGTCTGTCTCGCTAACAAATATGAAGTTTCTTACTATTAAGGTCGTGCCCGTCGTTGCCTGGAGTTCTGCGCATCCGCTGAATTTCCAGCCTCGAGGGTTGACGCTGTTTTTTCTATGTTTCGGCCTCAGCCTGTTTGGGCTAGGCGAAGCGCTGCTGATTGCGGCCGGTGCTGGCGTGAGTCCCTGGACGGTGCTGGCGCAGGGCCTGGGACAGCAACTTGGTCTCAGCATTGGCTGGTCGACATTTCTGGTCAGCGCCTGTGTCTTGCTGCTCTGGATTCCACTCAAGCAAGTGCCGGGCATTGGCACCCTGGCCAATGCCGTGATTATCTCGCTGGTTATAGAACAGGCTTTGCCCTATCTCCCGGCGACGGATAACTATCTACTGAAGGTTCTGGAGGGGCTGATCGGGATTTTGCTGGTCGGAATTGGCAGTGGTATCTATTTGACTGCACACCTGGGTGCTGGGCCTCGGGATGGGTTGATGACCGGATTGGCGCGCTTGAGTGATTACCCTATTGCCTGGGTTCGCACGACTCTGGAAATTAGTGCAGTAAGTATGGGCTGGCTACTTGGAGGAAGTGTTGGTCTCGGTACGCTACTGTTCGCCTTCGGTATTGGTCCCGCCGTGTCGCTGGGGTTGTTCCTGGTCCGGCACCTGTTTCGAGAGACAGAGTAGCCAGTTAACTGTGCAACTTGTAGAGTTGACGACATGGAACTTGAGCAAACAGCGGAAACCATAGCACAGCATGAATTCTGGATGCGGCAGGCCCTGGAGCAGGCGCGCATGGCGGCAGCCTGCGAAGAGGTGCCAGTTGGGGCAGTTTTGGTGGCCGATGGCAAGTTGCTTGCCGCTGCTCACAATCAGCCTATCAGGGGCAAGGACCCCACGGCGCACGCAGAAATCCTGGTTTTGAGGCAGGCATCTCAGATTCGACAAAACTACCGTCTGCCCGGCACCACGCTGTATGTTACTATCGAACCTTGCACAATGTGCGTAGGCGCACTGGTTCATGCCCGGGTTGATTTGCTCGTGTTTGGGGCCAGAGAGTCTCGCTCTGGGGCTGTAGTCAGTCAGCAAAAGCTGTTGGATGATTCTTGCTTGAATCACAAGGTGGGCTTCGTTGAAGGCATCCTGTCGGATTCTTGCAGTGAACTGATGCAGAGCTTTTTTAGGGCCAGACGCTAGCCCAAAATACATGGATTCATGTAACTTTGACCCAAGTATTACGAATAACATACCAATAACACGAATTACCCGGGTTTTGAGCTTGTAGCGGCTGAGGCAGCATAAGCGCGGCAACTCGAGAGTCACTCTGCAAATGAAACAATTTCTGATACTGGCAATTCTGGTTGTATTCCTTCCTGGCTGCACAAACGGTAGCGCCTATCGCGCCTATGATGGGGAAGTGAGGTCTACGATGCAGATCGCGACGCTGGAGGGAAGCCAATTTCTTCGCCAGGACTGGCTGAATCGATACATGGATGCCGTCCGCTTCTCCCGCATCGATGGCAATACCATTGATGACAGCGTTGACTACGATCGCATAGAGATTGAGCCGGGTTATCACGATGTGACTGTCTATTTTTACTGGGATATGGGCACAGCACGAGGGTTGGCGCCAGCACTGGTCAGCTACGCGGCTTCGCAGGAGGAACTGTCCCGTACGCTGCGCTTCAATGCAAGGGCTGGGGAGGTTTACCGGGTGATGGCTGAGCCACATTTCGACGCCGAGCGGCAGGATATTACTACCCTTTCCTATGTCAATTTTTGGGTGGTAGATTCCAATGGCAATGAGGTCGTGTCCCGCGCTGATGGCAGTTTTACAGAACCCGGCCAGTAGAAAGCTTTTTCTGAATTTTTTCCGGAATTCTATTATCATTGCGCCACATTGAATCATCTGGATTCAGCATCGCACACCAGCCTCTAGAGAGAATTCTTTTCGATGCAAGCTTTGTTGGGAGCTAGCGCTCTATCTGCATTCAAACAAGCAAAACTGCAAGACTCACTCCGCTCTGACTTTCCAAGTTTAATTACTGTTTCTGCCCGGCATGTCCACTTCGTTGATGTGACTGAGGAACTTTCGCCTGCCAACTATGACGTGCTAAAAAGCCTGTTGCACTATGGACAGTCTGAGAGTGCAGTCGGCGAGTCAACAGCGGCCCATGCCGCTGTCCCCAGCACGGCCCAGATCACCGAAAGAGTCGTGGTGCCGCGCCTGGGTACGATCTCACCCTGGTCAAGTAAGGCAACAGACATTCTGCATAACTGTGGTTTACATGGCGTTAACCGGGTTGAACGGGGCACGGTGTTCACCCTCGGTTTCGAATCTGCGCCCTCTGCTGAACTGCTGCAGCAACTGGATGCACGCCTGCACGATCGCATGACCCAGACAGTGCTTGGCGTGGTGGATGAGGCGGAAGCTTTATTTGCCAGTGCTGAACCGAAACCGCTGCAGTCTGTCGACTTGTTATCCCAGGGAGAAGATGCGCTGCGACGAGCCAATCAGGACTGGGGTCTGGCGCTGGCTGAAGATGAGATGGAGTATCTATTCTCATGCTTCACGGAACTCGATAGAAATCCCAACGATGTCGAACTGATGATGTTTGCACAAGCCAATTCGGAGCACTGCCGGCATAAGATTTTCAACGCCAGTTGGCGCATCGATGGACAGGCGCAATCCAAATCACTGTTCGGGATGATTCGCAATACCCATGAGTGTTCTCCAGATAAGGTGCTGTCAGCCTACTCAGACAATGCTGCCGTGATGGCAGGGCACACCACTGATAGATTCTTTCCGGCTGGTGAGCAGCAATATGCCTACCACCGGGAACCCGTCCATATCCTTATGAAGGTAGAGACCCATAACCATCCCACAGCAATCGCCCCGTTTCCGGGTGCATCGACCGGGTCGGGTGGGGAAATTCGTGATGAGGGTGCGACCGGTACCGGTGCGAAGCCGAAAGCCGGGCTTACTGGATTCAGCGTGTCGAATCTGCGATTGCCGGGTATGCCCCAACCCTGGGAGGCCCCGGAGAGCAAGCCTGCCCACATCGCCACACCTCTGGAAATCATGCTGGAAGCCCCCATTGGTAGCGCCGCCTTCAACAATGAATATGGTCGGCCCAATCTTTGCGGTTACTTCCGAAGCTACGAAGCGAATGTGGAAAATGAGGCAGGTGAATCTGAAATCAGGGGCTACCACAAACCCATTATGATTGCCGGTGGCTTGGGCAATATTCGCGAGCCCCATGTCAGCAAGGGTGGGATACCTGTTGCTGCCCAACTCATCGTGCTGGGAGGGCCAGCAATGCTCATTGGGCTAGGCGGCGGCGCCGCCTCTTCGATGGCTTCAGGCAGCGGCAATGAGGATTTGGATTTTGCATCAGTCCAGCGTGACAACGCAGAAATGGAAAGGCGCTGCCAGGAAGTCATAGACCGTTGCTGGCAGCTAGGTGCCAGTAATCCCATTTTATTCATTCATGACGTTGGCGCAGGCGGTTTGTCCAACGCCCTGCCAGAGTTAGCCAAAGATGGAGGCAGGGGCGGAAGCTTTCGGCTGCGTGATATACCTAATGCTGAATCGCAAATGACGCCCCTGGAGATCTGGTGTAATGAGGCCCAGGAGCGTTACGTGCTGGCAGTGTCGGGGGAGGACCTGGCGCAATTCGAAGCGATCTGTGCCCGTGAGCGTTGCCCTTACGCAGTAGTTGGAGAGACTACGGCAGAAAAGCATATTGAACTCAAAGACAGCCATTTTGACAATAAGCCCATCGATTTGCCGATGGATGTCCTGTTTGGCAAGGCGCCCAAGATGCATCGGGACGTAAATTCTGGTGCAGTCGCGATCCGCGACGATGGCCTGGAAGGGATCACGGTTGCAGATGCAGTACAGCGGGTCCTGTCCTTGCCCACCGTGGCGAGCAAGAGTTTCTTGATTACCATTGGTGATCGCAGCATCACCGGCCAGGTGTGTCGGGATCAGATGGTGGGCCCCTGGCAGGTGCCTGTCGCCGATTGTGCCGTGACCGCGACCTCTTATCGGGACTATGTTGGTGAGGCGATGGCCATGGGTGAGCGGACACCCCTGGCCCTGTTCGACGGGCCGGCCTCGGGTCGGATGGCAATAGCGGAGGCTATCACTAACCTGCTGGGTGCCGACCTTGAGCAACTCGGCGATATCAAGCTTTCCGCCAACTGGATGGTGGCTGCTGGGCATGGTTGTGAGGACGCGAAACTCTTCGCAACGGTCAGGGCAGTCGCCGAGGAATTGTGCCCGAGTCTGGGTATTTGCATACCTGTTGGCAAGGACTCCATGTCCATGCGTACGGTATGGCAGGAACACGGAGAAACAAAGAGTAACACTGCACCGCTGTCGTTGATTATTTCGGCGTTTACGCCGGTGACTGATATTCGCCGCAGCTTAACGCCACAGCTGCAGCTTGCCGAAGAGGCCACTTTACTGTTGCAGATAAGTCTAAGCCCAGACGCGTATCGCCTGGGAGGGTCGGCACTTGCCCAGGTATTCGACCGGACCCTTGGCGCAGTGCCTGATCTAGATTCAGCACAGCTTATGACTAATTTCTTTAATCTGGTTACCAGGGCAAAGGCTGAAGATTTGCTGCTTGCTTATCACGATCGTTCAGACGGTGGGCTATTCGTGACTCTTGCCGAGATGTGTTTTGCTGGTCGATGCGGCGCGCAGATAGACCTCGGGCGGTTTAATTCGAGTCAGCATGATCTTGCGATCCTGTTCAATGAGGAACTCGGTGCAGTCGTTCAGGTTCGCGAAAAAGATCTCGCTAGACTGCTGGAGCTCGCTGATTCCTGCGCCTTAGAGGATTGCATCACTGTGTTGGGTAAAGTGGTCGCGGCTGATGACATCAGTATAAGTCGCCATGATCAAATAATAATGAGTGACACCCGCACTAATTTGCAAAGGATCTGGTCTGCTACCAGTTATCAGATGCAGGCCATAAGAGATAATTCGGACTGTGCCCTTGAAGAGTATGACCGGATACTGGACGCAGGCGACAGGGGTTTGCACGCAGAGCTTGGTTTTGATCCAGATGCAGACATTTGTGCGCCCTATCTGAATCTGCAGGAACAGCCCAAAGTTGCTGTGCTGCGGGAGCAAGGGGTTAATGGGCAGATTGAAATGGCGGCAGCGTTCGATCGTGCCGGATTCCATTCAATAGACCTGCATATGACTGACCTGATAGAAGGTCGTGCGTCACTCGATCAGTTTAATGTCCTGGTGGCCTGCGGCGGCTTCTCCTATGGAGATGTGCTGGGCGCAGGTGGCGGATGGGCCAAGTCGGTCCTGTTTAATGATGGTCTGCGGCAACAGTTCCAGACCTTCTTTGAGCGGGAAACAAGCCTGAGTTTGGGCGTATGTAATGGTTGCCAGATGATGTCACTATTGCAGGATCTGATTCCAGGTGCGGGTAACTGGCCAAAGTTTGTGCGCAATCGTTCCGAGCAGTTCGAGGGCCGGTTGGTCATGACAGCGATATCCGACAGCCAATCAGTTCTGCTGTCAGGAATGCAGGGTTCCCGCTTTCCGATTGCGGTCGCGCACGGTGAAGGCCTGGCGGATTTTAGTGACAGCTCGCAGCAGCATGCCCTGAGTAAGTCGGGACAAGTTGCCATGCGCTATGTGGACAGCAGTGGTGAGCCCACTGAAACCTATCCCGCAAACCCTAATGGTTCGCCTGGCGGAATTACCGGGGTCACCACAATTGATGGTCGAGTGACCATCATGATGCCCCATCCCGAGCGAGTGTTCCGGACTGTCCAGAATTCCTGGTATCCTGATAGCTGGCAAGAGGATGCACCTTCAATGCGTATGTTCAGAAATGCCAGGGCCTGGCTAAACTAGCCATGTCAGATCAACTGCTCAAGATCGAGTTCTATGTACCCGAAACCCATCTGGAGCAGGTGAAGAGCGCTATGTTTTCAGCGGGTGCGGGGCGAGTTGGTGATTACGATTGCTGTGCCTGGCAGACCCTCGGTCAGGGTCAATTTCGACCGCAAGAGGGTAGTACTCCATTCTTGGGAAAGCATGGGCAGGTAGAGCGGGTGAATGAGTTCAAGGTGGAGATGGTATGCATGCAAGCGTTGCAGGGCGCAGTCATCGCCGCGCTAAATTCTGCCCACCCTTATGAAGAAGTGGCCTACTGCGTTATCCGAATTGAATCCTGATCAGTGTCGCTTGTCTTGCGCTGAGATGCTCCTCTGACACGCCTCGAAAGGGTTGCTTCAGATACGCCCAATGCGCTTGCCGTCATTTTCTGGTTACCCTGGTAATAGTGCAGCACATGCTCGACTACTGTGCCTTCCAGAGCCTTCATCATATCTTTAAGATTTAGCTGGTTCCTGGAATCAGGATCATCGTTGACCGAGACGCACTCGGTAATCTGCTCCAGCAATTGATTGTGCAGCTTTCTTTCGTTGGAGTAAGGCAAGAGTGTCATTAGCTTGAAGAGGCGCGATTTTTCCTCAGCGTACACAATTACTACCAACATAACTGTCGAAGCCAGGGACATAAAAATACCAGCACTTAAGGGCAGGCCAACTGCCTGAAGTATGATGATCATGGCGGTGATGAGAACCGGGGTTGCGCTGGCCAGCAGAAACACCATGCACTGACGGCGCTGCAGGTTGGACTCATGCGTGTTCATGCCGTAAATCAATAAGCCGACAGCGAAGGCAATACCGCCCAGGGTGTAGAACTGAAACAGCCAATACAGAGATCCAGCTTCCTTGGTAGGGATGTAGCTTCCCGCCAGAATTGTCCAGTCCGCAATTAGATTGCGACTAAAAACCAGTGCTACGGTTAGTGCCGCCAACACGAAATTGAGTGCTAATTTAATTTTCTGCGCGTTCCAGATGAAATTGGAATAATCAAGTGCAATGTTGAGAAACGCATGCACGATGAAAATTGCGCTGCAGTGATAAGCAATAAGAAGGACCAGCGTTGTGGCATCGCTGTGTGATTGTCCGAGTGCAATCAGTTCTACAACATTGAGCAGGAAAACGGCGAGAAAGAGGACACACAGGTTAAAGGTTTCTGAACGCAGGGAGGATTGATAGCGCAAAAAAATGACGATCTTGAAGATGATTGCTGTGATGGAAGGAATCAGGAACCAATCCATAATTAAAATCCTGCATCTTTGCGCAACGTGTTCGCTGCAATTCTATTATTGTAAGGCGTTATTCGCCGTCACCTGTCACCGTTATCCCCAGCAATCAGGTTCCATGCCAAAGTCTGTTTGCGATCACCACGCTAGCAACCCGGATTCTGCTAAATGGATGAATCAAGGCCTGCGCCTATATTTACCAAAGATCCAGCAAGGTATCACCCAAGCACCAACTAAGAACCAAGCGCACTTGTTCAGGCTCAACTTCACTGCTTCCCGAGAATTGCGAACCAGGCTCAAACCCGCGCCATCTGTTAATCTAGCCCGGAATCCCTCGAATTTGACGCAACCGGTTGACACGTTTAAGCATAAACAGCCTGCTTTTTATATCCTAAATAGCCATGCTGGTGGATTCAGAATTGGCGGAGGCTTTGTTGCCCTTCCCGGTGGAATGGCGCCAGCGCTGGCGTGACTAAAACTACAGAACCAAACCTATCTGGCTAATAGACGGACCGCTGCCCGAGCCCAATATCAATATTCGATCGCTTTCCTTGGTTCCCGTCATATCGAGGGTAACAGCAATGGATGCTCTTGTTAAGTTACCTAGTTCCTTGAATGTGCTTGGCGCCTTGGTGATTTCCACTTTGGCCAGTTCAGCAAAGCGTTGGTGGACTTTCTGCCCAGGTTGGTGGCAAATCAGATAGTCAACATCTGCAGGTCACCAATCTAAAATCTTGTAAGTATCTAATATTAATGATTTATGCAGGTGAATCGCTGCAGCAGAAATCTTCTCCATCAGCATTTGCCTGAAGCGCTTACCGTCTCCGTCATACTTATAAGAGCACAGCTCTGCTTATCTTCCCTGACTACTGAAGCTGTAGGTTTTTACCCCTGAATGCTGTGATGCTCTTTGCAAAATAACGGCACCTCCAGCATCCCCAGTGGTTAGCCCGCCCACTTTCTGCTGGAAATTTTCCTGGGTAGGGTTTTTGTTGATATCCGCGATGCAGCCCAGGGCGACGTGGCTCGGTACTTCCCCCGTCACAACTGCCACATTCTCCTCGGCTCCAGTTGCAATCATGGCGTTGCCTACCGATATACCGTTGGTGAAGCAATGACAGGCGTTGGTTACATCAAGGCAAGCTGAATTGCTGCAGCCCAGCTACCGCTGAACACGATGCGAGGTGGCGGGTTCTACCCAATATCGATCAATGCCGCAGTAAATAACCATGGCAATATCTTTGGGATCCATGCCGCATTTTTCCAAGGCGGCGCGCCCTGCTTCTATCGCAAGATCTGATGGGTTAGCTTCAGGTTCGGCAAACCGGCGTGAGCGAATCCCTGTCAGATCCTCCAGCCAGGTGTTTGGGACGTTGAAACGCGTTTCGGACTGAATCTCATCCATTAACTCTTCGGAACTTATTTTTTGCTCCGGCACGTAAGAGCCTATCGACTCGATACGTGAAAACCCTGTTATGTTCATAGATGCCCCTGAATATTTCCCGAATGATTTGCCACGCTATGAGATTCCATTATTTACACGCCGACATAAAACAGAAAATTTTAATAACGAAATAGTTTGAAACTCCGAATAAGGTGGTTTTTTAACATTTGAAAAATGAAATTTAAACGACGTTGTCATTGATTAAATCGATTAACGCCGATATTTATGGGATATTTTCTTATAGCAGTAGCTTTCGGTTACTAGTTGTTTTGCTGGGAGATTATTTAGGACTGAGCTTCACACGAGCAGGTGAGGTTTGCCCGGCAAGTCTTTTTAGTCTGCAAAATGAGTTTTACTGTGACTAATTAGTTTCGTTGAGATTGATCGGTCTTCGCTATGGTGCACATCAAACATGCGCACCGGAAAGCGATTGTTTTTTAAATCAGTAAAGAAGTGTTCAAGCGTACTGCGTACAACCGGGAAGGCAATCTCATCCCAGGGGATTTCAGCTTCGGTAAAAAGTGCGACTTCCAGCGACTCTGCGCCGGCTGCAAAATTCAGGTTGACTAATTCGGCGCGGAAGAACATATAGACCTGATTGATCGTCGGCAAATTGAACAAGGTGTAAAGGCTGCTGTCATCTACTTTTACGGTGGCACCGGCCTCTTCAGTTGTCTCACGAATCGCTCCGCTCAAGCTGGATTCACCATTCTCCATGAAACCCGCTGGGAGAGTCCATTTGCCGTAGCGCGGCTGGATTGCACGCTTACAGAGCAGAATTTTGTCCTCGTAGAAAGGCACCGTCCCGACAACATTCTTTGGGTTTTGATAGAAAATACTGTCGCATGCCTCACAGCAGTGGCGCACCTTGTCATCCCCGTCAGGGATGCGAAGTACGATAGGGGCGGCGCAGTTATGGCAAAATTTCATGTAGAGGCTACGTCAAACCGGCTTCGGTCCATAGTGCATGCTTAAGCGGCGCCGCAGTTATTGGCACCAGCGTGTCGACATCTTACTGCTTCCAAGGGCAAAGAGGGAGAGAAAAGCGCGGTAACTGGGTGGAGAGCCTGAAGAGACTGCATATGTCGCTTTGCCTTGCGAGGGGGGGGTGGGTGGCTAGATACGGTTAATTTCGCAATGCAGGCGAAAGCGCTTTGAAGTCATGAATGCTTCAATTTCCCGTAGCCGTCTTTCCAGGCTTGCATAAATCTCGGTGCATTCTTGTCTACTGACGCCTGTAGTTTCTGCAGGATCATTTCTGTAGGCGCCGTACTTAGGCTTGCCACTGCGATCACGCTGCTTCCGGGTAAAACCGCTGGCCGCGCTATCAATTTCTGCCTTCAGTTCGATGTTTACCTCGTCGACTGCATCGGAGATGTCTTGCTCAAATTCCGACATGTCAGGATCTATCTCCTCGTTGTCGTAGCGCTTACGTGAGGCTCTCGCCTGTCGCCGGGCAGCGCGACGTGCATGCCGGTTGCGGCGTTTTTCAGCGCGGCGTTCGCGGCGCCGCATGATGCGTGAATAACGTTCCTGATCACCCATATTGGGATCGGGGTCAAAGACTATCCAGCAGATGATATAGGCCCAGAAGGTAAAGGGCCCGAACACAAACATGGATAGCAACGTAACCAGCCGGACTGAGAAAGTGCTGACTTCCAGGTAATCAGCAAAACCTGCGCAAACGCCGGCGATTTTCTTGTTGCGCTCATTCTTGCAAATAGGCTTGCGATAATTCAGCTTGCGAAAATGCGCTGCACTCGGTGTATCGCGAAAGTAATCGCGCATCTTGTCTGGTGTAAAGTCTCTGTCTAAACAGAAGTACATCACAAAATAACCAATGATGAATCCAGGCCAGGCCAGCACGCAAAGGATAAAGACGATGCGTACGATTGCAGCAGGAATGTCCAGCCAGTTGGCGATACCAGCGCAGACACCAAACCAGAGACGATTGTCAGTATCCAGGTACAAGTCACTCGCTCCCGTGTTCATTCTGCTCTCTCCAATCCGGCACTTCTGCATCCAGAATAGATTCCAGGGTATCAATACGATCCTTCAATGAGGCAGCCATTCCCGCAAGCTCATTAAGTTCATAGTGACCCTCAGCTTGGATCGGTGCACGCCGTCGACTCTTTCTAAGCAGCAGTATCCAGACGGTAATGGCAGTTAAAACCATTGCCACTAACGATATGATGAATTCCAAAACGCCCATAACAAAACCTACTAGTCAGGATTACTGATTTTTATTCAGTTTAGTCTTTAACTCTTCCAGCTCCTTATCGATCGATTCCTGCTTCTCCAGTTCATCGAATTCGGTTTGTAAACCGCGCTTTTCGACATGGGCGCTGTCCATCTGACCTTCCATTTGATCAATTTTCTTCTCGTAATACTCAAATTTGTCCATAGCGTTGTCAATAGTGTAGCTGGTGAGTTGACGATGGACATCGACGCGGGATTTGGTCGCATTAGTGCGCATTACAATGGTCTTCTGACGTGCGCGGGCATCGTTGAGCTTTGCCTGCAGCTGTTCTATCTCATTGCTTAGCTTTTCCAGCGTCTCGTCAAGCTTTTGCAGATCCTTTTCAGTGATTTCGACACTAGCGTTGATATTGGATTTTTCCATCAGCGCGGCCTTTGCCAGGTCGTCCCGCCCTTTTGACAGAGCTAACTCCGCTTTGCTCTCCCAATCCGCGGCTTGATTGCGTAACTGCTCCGCGCGTCGGGTCAGGGTTTTTTTCTCGGCAATCACCTTGGCAGTGCCGCTGCGGACTTCGACCAAAGTCTCTTCCATTTCCTGAATTACCATTCGGATCATCTTTTCCGGGTTCTCGGCCTTGTCCAGTAGGGCGCTGATGTTGGAGTTGATGATGTCTGAAAGTCTCGTAAAAACGCTCATTGTGTGTACCTCTTGTATGGCTTTTGCCGAACCGTGGTTGGTTTGAGTGTTTTTTTGCAGAGACCGTGCCAACTTTCGTTTTCTTGTATCTTATTGAATGATAACGAGAAATAATGCTTTTTTTGATATGCTTATTGAGCTCAATAGCTAAAATAGTTAACAAATGGTAATTTTCACTACCAGTAATTAGTCTGCGCTGCCGGCGGGCCCTAGTGGCCGCTGTCCTCGCTTTCTAATGCTGGGTTCACGGGCAACTTATAGAAAAATATAAAGTAATGGATCAGAGCAGTTCTGCGCCGCGAATGATTGGCGAATCCGCCAACTTCCTGGAGATGCAGGAACATATCTCGATAGTCGCACCGCTAAACAAGCCCGTCCTAATCGTGGGCGAGCGGGGCACCGGCAAGGAATTGGTTGCAGCCCGATTGCACTTTCTTTCTCGCCGCTGGGAACAGAGCTTTCTCAAGATTAACTGCGCCGCCATGAGTGAGACGCTGCTCGAAGCGCAGTTGTTTGGTCATGAGGCAGGAGCCTATACCGGCGCAACCAAATTGCGGAAAGGCTATTTCGAGCGAGCTCACGGCGGGACATTGTTTCTCGATGAGCTAGCCAATACTGACATGTCAGTGCAGGAGAAAATACTCAGGGTCATCGAATACGGTGAGTTTGAGCGATTGGGGGGCAACGAGACAATTTCTGTAGATGTTCGCATCGTTGCTGCTACCAATGAAGATCTTCCCGAGTTGGCTCGGCAAAACAAGTTTCGCGAAGATTTGCTGGATCGCCTGGCGTTTGACGTCATCACGCTACCGCCACTGCGGGAGCGATCCGACGACATTATTGTGCTCGCGGAACACTTTGCGGTCGGTATGGTAAAGGAATTAGGAGGAGAGTTTTTTGCAGGCTTCTCTGAAAGAGTGGTGAAAGCCTTAATGAATTACCCCTGGCCCGGTAATATTCGCGAGCTTAAAAATGTCATCGAGAGGGCGGTTTATCAGAATGGTGATGGACACATAAACCATCTTGTATTCAACCCTTTTGAATCACCCTACAGACCCGTTGCCAGAGGTGGGCCAGAGGCGGCTAGGGGCGCTGGAGGTAATGCCGGTGAGAAGCCTGCCGCTACTCAAGCGCCTGACTTAGCAGCTGCCGACTCTTTTGACTTCAAGGCTGAGGTTCAGGAATTTGAAATCAACCTGCTCAAGCAAGCCATGGAGCAGAAACAGTTTAACCAGAGAAAGGCCGCTGAATTTCTGAATCTTAGTTACCACCAGCTGCGAGGGTATTTGCGCAAATACGATCTTCTAAACTGATCTGAAGCGCTTGGCTTCCAGCCTAGTTTTGAATTGCCTCGTACACCATCTGCTGCGCAACATTGTTATTAAATGGTGCCCTTGGCCCACCGCGCTTCTGCTCCATGTAAATCATGAAGAGATCATTTTCTTCATCAACAATGAAGATGGTGCCTCCGATCCCGCGCCAGCCGAAGTTGTGGGGACCGTTGGGGTCGTCAGTTGTGGGCTGTAAATGGAAGCCTAAACCCCAATCGCCAGCTTCTCCATAGAAGAAAAATTCGCGGGAGACGTCAGCGCCGATTCGCTTCTCACGCATCAGGTCCAGAGTTTTTTCTTCCAGTATTCTGGCGCCATTGTATTCACCACTATTCAGCAGCATTGTCGCGAAACGTACGTAGTCTTCTGTTGTGGAGTTGAGTCCACCGCCGCCAGACAGCATTGCGCGCTGTTCGGTATTGTCGGCCATAACACCATGGAATGGTTCGGCAATTCGATTGGACTTGCTGATGGGTACATAGAATGTAGTCTCGTCCATACCCAGCGGCGTAAAAATCCGTTCTTCTAGCACGACGTCTAGCGTCTTGCCTGCAGCGACTTCCACCACAGCGCCGAGTACATCGGTAGAGTGGCCATAGTGCCATGCCGTTCCCGGCTCAAAATAGACCGGGAGCTTGCCTAAACGTCCGGCAAGATCTCTGGCAGTAATATTTGAGTAGTCCGCAAAGTCACGTTGATACATCTGGCCCAGGTCGCTATCTGGAGAGAAGATGGCTTGAATAAGTCCCGACTGGTGAGTGAGAAGATTGGCAACGGTAATGGAGTGCTGGGCGGGTCGCGTCTCGCCAGAGTTGCGATCAATCACTTTCAGGTCGGCAAACTCAGGGATATATTTCTCAATCGGATCTTCCAGTGCCAGCAAGCCGTCCTCCACCAGAGACATGGCAGCCACACTGACAATTGGCTTGGTCATTGAGTAAATGCGAAAAATAGTGTCCTGATTGACTGGTGTGACCTTCTTGGGAGTTTGATATCCCACTGTTTCCAACAAACCAACGCCATCGGAATTGCCAACCAGAATAAGAGCGCCAGGAAGAAATTCGCCATCCACAGCCTCCTGCATCCGCAATTTGATTCGATCTATTTCAGCCTGATCGATTCCAAAGTTAGAGGGGTGGATCATACTGATGGAACTGACAGTATCTTTTTCGTGGTGGTCAGCCCATAGCGAGATTGGGGTTAGCAGTAATGAGCAGAGGGCGATTTTGCTTATGCGGTGAGTCAGATTCATGGTTAAAACCTTAATTAGAGTTTGTCGATCCATGCTTGCTGGAGCGGAGTCGCTTCGCGGGAGTGAATATACAACAGGTAATCGCGAAACCAAAAAGTCCCCTCAATGCTTATTCGGGAAGAGGCCGCATTTGGCGTTTCCAAATACGGGCAATATATCAGCAGATCCTGTCGCTTGGATGCGCTGATTTAGCTAGCCAAAGTCTCGCAGCAGCGAGTCAGCCACTTCAGCAGGCACAGGATCGGTGGCGTACTGATAGTTGAGGTGCTCAGAACGAATAGCCCAACTGGCGCCATTTCGGGCTGCTTCAATCATTTCATCGCTGAATTCGAAGCGCAGGAAATGCACAGACGAGGTTTTTTCGTCAGTTGAACGAGGCAAGTCTTCATTGGCGATTGGGTAGACCGGGTCGAAGCGTGCAATTTGAATTGAAATCAGCTCCTCGATGCCCAGCAGTTGTCGCAAGCGCTGCTTGCGCTCTTCCTCATCAGGGTATTCAAGCATGAAAGTGACTTTCAGGTTTTTGCCGTCGGGTATCAGCGGATTATAGGCTTCCAGTTCACCAACTAACTCGTCTTCTGCGGTGATTTTCTCGGCCCGAATCAGCTCCAGAATCTGGTAACGCATCACCATATAGTCTTCGAAATGAAGCATGGCGTTGGGGCCTAGTGATACCCGTCGAGTCTTCTTGTGCTCCATAATCGCTTTGCGAATAGCAGGTCTCTGCGCTTCATAGGCAACCAGTGGAAGCAGGTCAGCTAACGTAATTTTCTTCATGGCAATCTTTACCTCGGAATTCATAAAATCGATCTCAATAAAGCAGATGCTAGAGGCCGTAAGCCAGTCGAAGTAAATCGATTGGGTGCACGGTGCTTTGTTCAGTCTCAAGGTTGTTTTCGATGTGTTTGCCGGCTACCGGGCAGTCACTCCCGTAGTAGTCAGGCTCTTGTTGCTGGATTTGCCGTACAATAGGTCGGGCAATTTTGTTGGCGAACTGCAGTGTCTCTGACTTCACGCCATAAGTGCCGTCGTGCCCGGAGCATCTCTCAATGTTCTTGACGCTAGTATCTTCAATCAGTTCAAGTATTTGCCTGGTCTTGGGGCCGATATTCTGTACCCGCTGATGACAAGCAACATGGTAGCTCACATTACCGAGCGTTTGCTTAAAGTCAGTCTTGAGTTTGCCCGCTTTATGCAGTTTGTGAAGAAACTCAAAGGGATCGTGAAACGCCTTGGCCACCGCTTTGACTCGCTCGTCGTCCGGAAACATCAGGGGCAGTTCCTGTTTAAACATCAGGACACAGGAGGGCACTGCCGCCATGATGACGTAACCCTGTCGCACCATGTCATATAGAGCCGGAATATTCAGCTCTTTGAGCTTGCTTACCGTGCTGAGGTCACCCAGTTCGAGCTTCGGCATACCACAGCAGTGCTCTTTGGCTGGCAAGCTCACGGTCACATCGTTGTGGTTTAGTATCTTGATAATGCTAGCGGCAATGTCAGGCTCATTATAGTTGCAGTAGCAGGTGGTAAAGAGGGCAACCTTGTCCAGTCCTCCCGCTGCATTTTGCTCAGACGCAGGCACTTCAGTATTTTGCTGCCCAGCTGCTGGGTCAAATATGCGCACGGCATTGATCTGGCGGGCAGTCTTGCGCGCATACTCCGGCAGCTTTGCATCTTTATGTATCCCCAATGCGCTGTCCAGCACTGAGCGCATGGCGCTGTTCGTGTTGCCGCCATTAACCAGCGTATTAATCAGTGGTGTGGAGGCGAGTTTACCCACCATATCGGTGCTGGTGATAATTTTGTCCCGAAATTTCGTGTCACCTTTTTTGAACTTGATGGCTTTGGCCCGCAGCATGAGGTGAGGAAAATCCACGTTCCACTCATGGGGTGGCACGTAGGGGCACTTGGTCAGGTAACAGAGATCGCAGAGATAACATTGATCGACCACTTTCGTGTAGTCAGCGACAGCGACGCCATCCACTTCCATGGTGTCGCTCTCGTCCACCAGATCAAACAGAGTTGGAAAAGCATTGCAGAGACTCACGCAGCGGCGGCAGCCATGACAGATGTCGTAAACACGCTCGAGCTCTTTATTCAGATCGGCCTCATCCCAAAACTTTGGGTCATCCTGATTCAGGGGGTGCCGGGTGGGCGCGTCGAGGCCGCCTTCTCTACCATGCTCTGCCATAGAAGGTCTCCTTGCTGATGGTATGCGGGGAAGGGCCCTCTGCTCCGCTTCGAAACAGAGGGCGGGTCTGCTGGCTTAGTCGTCCAGTGCGTCTAAGGCCTTCTGGAATCGATTCGCGTGAGAACGCTCGGCCTTGGCAAGGGTTTCCATCCAATCGGCAATTTCTTCGAACCCTTCGTCTCTGGCGTCTTTTGCCATTCCCGGATACATGTCTGTATATTCATGGGTTTCACCGGCAACCGCAGACTTCAGGTTGTCCTCGGTGCTGCCAATCGGCATACCCGTGGCGGGATCGCCGACCTCTTCAAGATACTCCAGGTGACCGTGAGCATGGCCAGTCTCGCCCTCCGCAGTTGAGCGGAACAGGGCAGACACGTCGTTGTAACCCTCGACATCTGCTTTTTGTGCAAAGTACAGGTAGCGGCGGTTGGCTTGAGACTCACCCGCAAACGCGGCTTTCAAGTTTTCTTCGGTCTTGGATCCTTTCAGCGACATAGTATTTCTCCCGTCGGTTTAAGTTTGTGCCGTGAACTTACACTATCTTCAGGCTAGTTGTAATGTCTGTTGATAGAACAGCTTATAGTGGGAATGTATGGTGATTAGGTAATCAAATCCAATTGATTTTCTTAATGTGTTGATCGTTTTTTTCGATTAACATCCTGACTCTATGATGCCCTCTCTCAAGCAACTCCGATATATCTGTGCCGTCGCCGAACACAAGCACTTCAGCAAGGCTGCGGAAGCATGTCACGTGACCCAATCTACCCTCAGTGCAGCTATACAGGAGCTGGAATCTCAGCTTGGCGTCGTGATTTTTGAGCGCAACAAAAAAAGTGTACTGATAACACCCCTTGGCGCGCGACTGCTGCACCAGGCGCGCCTGATTCTTGGCAACGTGGAGGACTTTGTTGGACTAGCCAAGTCTCATGACGAAGCACTCACGGGTGAAATCAGGCTGGGCGTAATTCCGACGATTGGTCCTTTTATGTTGCCCCATCTGCTCGCTGAGCTCAGGAAAAGCTATCCGAAACTCAAGCTCTACTTAAGAGAAGCGCTGAGCGCTCAGCTATTGCAGCAGCTGCAAGAAGGCAAGCTGGATCTGGCAATTCTGGCTTTCCCCTATGTCATGCCAGATATGGAAACTCTTAGCCTGTTCCGGGATGATTTTGTACTGTGCTTACCTCCCGGCCATCAATTGGAGAAATCCAAGCAGGTGAAGCAATATCAGCTGCAAGGGGAAAGCCTGCTACTTCTGGAAGAGGGGCACTGTCTGCGTGATCATGCGCTCGAGGCGTGCAAGCTGGAGAGCGCCGATACCGACCTAGTGTATCAGGGCACCAGTTTGCATACCCTGGTTCAAATGGTTGCAAATGGTCTTGGAGTTACGCTACTGCCAGCGATTTCAGTCGCGGGCGATGTACTGGGTGACACCCATCTAAAGATCAAAGAATTCAATAATGAAAACGTGTCCAGAGAGATTGGTATGTCCTGGCGCAAGTCTGATCCGCGGCGGGAAGAGTACCTGCTGCTGGCAGATTTCGTGAAAGAGAATACACCTGGCGCTAAGCCGCTCGCATAATTGCCCGCACCCTGTCCTGAAGCGCCGGGACGACTTCTTGTTCAAACCAGGCGTTTCGTCTTAACCATAATTGATTGCGCGGGGAAGGGTGAGGAATTGCAAACTGCGTCGGCGCATAGCTGCGCCAATTCTTGACTGTATCGGTGAGCCGGTTAGGCGCTTCAGGTAGATAATGCCGCTTTGCGTAGAGTCCGATCAGTAGTGTGCATTCGATTTTCTGTAGATGCTGAAGAACCTGGTGGTGCCAGGTAGGCGCGCAGACTGGCGCTGGTGGCAGGTCTCCTGACTTGCCCTTACCCGGGTAGCAGAATCCCATGGGCATGATTGCGACCCGGCTAGGATCATAAAATTCAGCATCAGTGAGTCCCATCCACGCGCGCAGTCGAGAGCCACTGGCATCACCCCAGGGTATGCCAGATGCATGTACTTTCGACCCTGGTGCCTGGCCTATTATCAGCAGCCGGGCACTGGAAGTGCCGCGCAATACTGGGCGAGGTTCAGGGATCTGGCCTTCGCAAATTCTGCATGCTGCAATCTCTGACAAGAGCTGCTTGAGATCTGAAACAATGACTTCAGCCATGACTCCATTATAGTCTTAATCTGCAATGAGAATTTTTACCGTTTCCGATCTGCATGTTGACTACCCTGAGAACCTCAAATGGGTGCTTGAGCTGCCTTCTGATGAATTTGCACAAGACGTGCTCATTCTCCCTGGCGATGTCAGCGACAGCCTAGAGTTGCTGAAATCTACGTTCGAGGTCCTTAAGTCCAGATTTGGGGAAGTGCTGTATGTCCCTGGCAATCATGAGCTTTGGGTGGACGGTACGGAATTCGAGTGTTCGCTGGAAAAATTTCATGCTGTTATGGCGCTGTGCCAGGCATCTGGAGTCGAGACCAACGTCTTCACGGCCGGTAAGCTGAGTATCGTGCCGTTGCTGAGCTGGTATGATTTCTCCTTTGGTGAGCCCTGTGCGTATCTAAAGCGCGCCTGGCGGGACTTCAAAGCCTGTCGCTGGCCGGCCCAGCTCCAGACTCCAGTCCAGGTCTGTGAGTTCTTCCTGCAGCGCAATACCGCAGTGCTTGAAACCGTCAATGACAAGATTATAAGTTTTTCTCATTTTCTGCCCCGCATCGATGTGATGCCGTCGCGCATTCCCGCGCACCGGCGCAGGGTCTACCCAGTCTTGGGGTCTGCGGCACTGGACGCACAAGTTAAGCGTTTGAATTCCAATATACATATTTACGGTCATAGTCACGTCAATCAATCCGTAGTCATCGATGATATCCACTATATAAATAATGCCTATGCATACCCCAAGGAAAATCGGATTGCGCGCAAGCGACTGCACTGTGTTTTTGACACTGACAAGGAAAGGGATTGTTTAATTGAGGCAGCCGCAGCAGGGGGATCGCTAAATCATGGAGCTGCCTGATTATGCTGTCCATATCTGGGTTGTGAACCAGGCTGATGTGTATGCGTCTGAATTGGAAAGACTCGCGTTGGATTGGCTGCAGGTGGCAGAGCAGAGGCGCTACCAGCGCCTGGTTTTTGATCATCATCGCCGGCAGTTACTGCTGGGGAAATGGCTAACGCGAACCTGCTTGAGTGAGTATGTAGACCGCGACCCTGCAGCCTGGGAGATTCAAACCTCGGCCCACGGAAAACCTGAACTGGTGACCAAGCAATTGGACAGGCCGCTCTGTTTCAATCTGTCCCACAGCGCTGATTGCATGGTGCTGGCTGTGTGTCGACACCCTCAGCTTGGTGTCGACCTGGAGAACGCGAGTCGCGAGCGCTTAGTAGGAAAAATTGCAGATAGATTTTTCGCACCGACCGAGGTGAACGCGCTATTAGCGTTACCGGAAGCGCAGCAGCTAGAACGCTTCTACGATCTCTGGACTCTCAAGGAGGCCTATATCAAGGCTCGGGGTCTAGGTCTCGCCATAGCGCTGGATAGCTTCGCCTTCAGTTTTGAGGACAGTAAAATCAGTCTGGCTGAGTATGAAATACCCTCCGCCGAGCGCTTGCCCTGGCAGATCTGGCAGTTACTGATCGATTCACCTTTCAAATTGGCGCTGGCTGTTCAGCCAGTAAATCCGGGAAAAATTTCAGAGTTGCGCTGTTTTCAGCGAACCGGCCTGACTGACAAGCACGAGCAAGCAATCTCGGTCCTGCGCCAAAACTGATAAGCAAAAACCCGCTCAATGCGGAAAATGCTGGCCAGAATGAAGATTTATTCCGGGTCTGCGAAAGGTAATGCTTCCTGCCGGTCTGCTTCCCACATCTTCACGGTACGTAAAACATTGTCCTTAACCTGCAATATTTCTGCATAGTAACCATCAAGCTTTATGCCGACCACTGAGTCAGGAATTGACTGCAAGATCTCCATTAGCAGCCCGTTCAGGGTGTTGGCAGATTCCGAGTCCAGATCCCATGACAGAATCCGGTTTATGTCTCGGATACTGGTGCTGCCATCAATCAGATAGCTACCATCCTTCTGGGCATGAATATCCTTGCTGCTGTCCGCCAGGTCTGTGGTGAACTCGCCTACTATTTCTTCCAGGATATCTTCAAGAGTGACGATGCCTTTGACTGCACCGAACTCGTCGACAACTACAGCCATGCGCAGTTTCTTACTTTGGAAATTGAAGAGCTGGGTGTGTAGTGGCGTGGTTTCAGGAATGAAGTAGGGCTCAATAGTTTCCTGAACGATGGAGGCTTTATTCAGGTTCTCAATCTTTATGAGTCGCCCGGCGCTGCGCATATGGAGGATACCGATAATACTGTTGATGTCCTTTTTGAAGACTGGCAGGCGTGTATGTTGAGCGCTGGCGATTTGTTCGACCATGTCCTCGACGTCATCTTCTATATCCAAACCCTGAACTTCATTGCGGGGCACCATGATCTCATCGACCTGGGTTTTTTCAAGATCCAGGATGTTGAGCAGCATGCCCTGGTGTTTTTTCGGAAGTCTGCTCTCTGACTCATATACGACAGTGCGCAGTTCCTCCTGATTAAGCTGTTGGTCATTGGCATCTCCCTGCGGGTGAAATCCCAGGAGCCTGACCAGGCTATTGGACACAGTATTTACTACCCAGACCACTGGATAGAGTACCTTCAGCAAGAAGCCCAGTAGCAGGCTTGAAGGGTAAGCAATCTTTTCAGGATAAAGTGCCGCGATTGTTTTTGGAGTTACCTCCGCGAATATCAAAACTATCAGCGTCAAAACAACAGCGGTTGCTATAGGTGCCGGTTCTCCCAGTAATATGATTGCAATGGATGTGGCGATGGAGGCTGCCAGAAAATTAACAAAGTTATTGCCAATCAGGATGACACCAATCAGCTTGTCAGGCTTTTCCAGCAGGCGACTGGCGCGAACTGCGCCCGGGTGGTTGCTCCGGCGCAGGTGATTCATGCGGTATCGATTGAGGCTCATCATGCCCGTCTCCGAACTGGAGAAATACGCCGAAGCCAGAATCAGGGCGAGGAATGAAAGCAGCAGAGTGCTTAATGAAACATCGTCAGCAGTCATGGGCCCCTACATGGGAATCTTGGCATTGATGGGTTGGCATGAGGAAGGAGAAACAAGGCTTATCGCTGTACTTGATGATTCAACTGATGATGAATTCCAGCGCAAACTTGGAGCCATAGAAGCCAACCAGCAGCAGGCCGAACCCTGACAGTGTGCCCCTGATGGCCGTCACGCCGCGCCAACCCAATTGGTAGCGTCCCCACAGGAGCACGGCAAATACCATCCAGGCGAGAATGGAGAAAAAGCTCTTGTGAATCACACCATCCCGCCCCCAGATATCGCTGATAAATACAATGCCGGCAACGATGCCCAGAGAGAGTAACAGCTGACCTACCCAGAGTAGTTCAAACAGAAACACTTCCATGTCCTGTAATGGCGGAAATCGGTGTAACAAGCCGCCGGCATGGCCGTGCTTGAGCTGATAGTTCTGATAGGCCAGAAAGCCAGCCTGCATTGCCGCGATGGAAATGAAGCTATAGGCCAGAATGGAAATAAGAACATGGCTTGCCATGCCTGCGCTAAGGCTGGTCGGGGGATAGCTGCTGTCTATGCTGAGGGACATGATGATAGAAATCACGGCCAGAGGAAACAATCCAAGGAAAAGGTTCTCCAAAGGTTTGCGTATACTGCTTGCTAACACTAATGCAGAAATCGAGACAGCAATGAGCGTGCTAATCTGTACCACGCCAAAATGGTAGCCTGTCGGAGAACTGATAACCCTGGCAGCGCTGATAGCATGTGCGATAACCGCCAGAGTGCCGGCGATGAAAACGTATCGCCGCATCCTGCCTGCGTTGTTAGCACGGGCAAGATTGATCAGTTGCAGGGTAAACCCCGCCAGGTAGAACCCGATCGCGAAAATGCCTGAAATAATAGTAAGTTGCATGGTTGCTAAATTGCTGAAAACAGGCCAGAGTTTCGCATAAGTGCCTTATATGTACCATAGCGCCTGCAGCCCTTTTTCACGCTTGCAGGAATTTCGCTATAATCCCCGCTCACTCGCCATCAGTAGTATGATCCTAGCTCAATCTGCATTTCGACTTTTTAACCCACAGGTGGACCCGTGTTTGAAAATTTAACCGAGCGCTTAAGCGGCACGTTCAGAAAACTCAGCGGCAAGGCCACACTTACTGAAAATAATATTCAGGATGCCTTGCGTGAGGTTCGCCGCGCCTTATTGGAGGCCGATGTTGCGCTGCCGGTGGTGAAAGATTTCATCGATCGGGTTAGCAATCGCGCCGTAGGCCAGGAAGTCTCAAAAAGCCTCACTCCGGGCCAGGCCTTTATCAAGGTCGTCCAGGCGGAGATGCAGGCCATCATGGGGTCGGCCAATTCAGAGTTAAACCTGAAGTCAGCGCCTCCAGCCGTCGTGCTCATGGCGGGACTGCAGGGTGCAGGTAAAACCACCACCGTGGCCAAATTGGCCAGACTGCTTAAGACGGGAGAAAAGAAGAAAGTCATGGTGGTCAGTGCCGACGTGTACAGGCCGGCGGCGATTAAACAACTTGAAACGCTCGCCAGCGACATAGGGGTGGAATTCTTCGCCTCTGACGCGAGTCAAATGCCCACTGCCATTGCCGATGCAGCCCTGCGTGAGGCGCGCAAGCAATTTGTTGATGTGCTGCTGGTGGATACCGCGGGACGCCTCGCCATTGATCAGCAGATGATGGAAGAAATCGCGGCACTGCACGGCCAGCTCGCGCCCGTGGAAACCCTGTTTGTGGTAGACGCCATGACTGGCCAGGATGCAGCCAATACGGCGAAGGCTTTCAATGATGCCCTGCCTCTCACTGGGGTCGTGTTGACCAAGGCGGATGGTGATGCCAGGGGTGGTGCCGCGTTGTCGGTACGCCACATCACCGGCAAACCCATTAAATTTATCGGGGTTGGGGAAAAAACTGACGCCCTTGAGCCATTCTACCCGGACCGAATCGCCTCTCGCATTCTTGGGATGGGAGATGTGCTGTCTCTGATTGAAGAGGCAGAACAAAAAGTTGATAAGAAGAAAGCCGAGCGTTTGGCCCGTAAGATCAAGAAGGGCAAAGGTTTTGACCTGGAAGATTTCAAAGAGCAGCTCACGCAAATGCAAAACATGGGTGGAGTCGCCAGCATCATGGACAAGATGCCGGGGATGGGCGCAATGCCGCCTGGCGCGGCTAATATGGTTGATGACTCCCAATTTCGTCGTATGGAAGCCATCATCAATTCCATGACCATGCGCGAGCGAGTCAATCCGGACATTCTGAATGGGTCCCGCAAGCGCCGCATCACCCAGGGATCCGGCACCCAGATTCAGGATCTGAACCGACTGCTGAAACAGCACAAGCAGATGCAGAAGGTCATGAAGAAGATGAAAGGCGGCGGAATGGCCAATATGATGCGCGGTCTAGGCGGTATGCAGAGTAAAATGGGTCCAGGTGGCATGCCCGGAATGCCCCCGGGGGGCAAATTCCCCCGGTTCTAGGTCGAAAGCAGCGGCGCCAAAGCCCCAGTTTTACTGCCTTTCCGCGCTTCCAATACAGGCTCAATTGACATAGAATACCCGCCTTTTTATCCGGGGGTCAGGGCAATGCGCCTTGGATTCATATAACCCACTGGATTCAATATACTTTTTTTGCATCAGGAACATTGTATGGTCACTATTCGATTGGCTCGTGGTGGCGCCAAAAAGAAGCCCTTCTATCACATCACAGTGAGTGATAGCCGTCGCGCCAGAGATGGACGCTTCATTGAGAGAATTGGTTTCTTTAACCCCATGGCGAAAGGCCAGGAAGAACGTCTGCGTCTTGATCTGGACAGAATGGCGTATTGGCAGTCCGAGGGCGCTCAAGTGAGCGACCGCGTCAGCAATCTTGCCAAGGATGCGGCCGCGGCTGCTACGACCGAGGCCTGATTTCTCCTTATTTGCCTGTAGGCATGAATGTGCAAGCGGCTGCGGCAGATAAACGGGTTGTTCTCGGCAAGGTAGGCCGGGTGCACGGAATCAAGGGCTGGTTAAAGCTAAATTCTTTTACCTCGCCCCCGGCAAACATCCTGAGCTATGCAGAGCTGCATACCGAATTGGATAAAGCGCCTCGGCTCCTGCACATTGACGACAGCAGAGAGCAGCAAAAGGGCTTGATCGTCCATTTTGAAGGCTTTAATGACCCGGAAACCGCCAGTAGCTTAACTGGCTGCGAGATCTGGGTGCCTAGTACAGACATGCCGGCGTTGGCAGCAGGCAGTTTCTACTGGCACGAATTGCAGGGCCTGCAAGTGACGAATTTGCAGGGTCAACTATTTGGCAGCGTGCAGAGGCTGATAGAAACCGGCGCTAACGACGTGCTGGTGGTGGCGCCTACTGCGGAGAGCTGTGACACGAGAGAACGCCTGATTCCTTTTCTGCCGGAGAGGGTAATTGTGGAAGTCTCATTGCAAGAACGGCGCATTACCGTCGATTGGGATGCGGATTATCTGAGTTAAGCGCGGTTACGCAGATTTGCGGTGCCAGCGACAACTCGCTGCCGAGGCAAGGGCCGGAGAACAGGCCGAGGGGAACTGACCAGATGCGGGTTGCCGTTGTCACACTGTTCCCCGAGATGTTTTCGGCTCTGACGGCGCACGGTGTGAGTAGCCGGGCGGTCAAGGACAACTTGATCAATCTGGCGTTCTGGAATCCCAGGGATTTCAGTACGGATCGACACCGAACGGTTGATGACAAGCCCTTTGGCGGTGGTCCAGGCATGTTGATGAAGACAGAGCCGCTGATCGCCACCATCAATGCGGCCAAAGCCAAATTGGATGAGACTGGCGAGACTGCTTGCAAAACGGTCTATTTGTCGCCCCAGGGGAAACCCTTGAATCAGGCGAAGGTGGTTGAATTGGCGCAGCTGGAATCCATGGTTCTTGTCTGCGGTCGTTACCAGGGCATCGACGCCCGGGTTATTGAGGCCGAAATAGATGAAGAGGTTTCGCTAGGGGATTTCGTGCTTAGTGGTGGTGAGTTAGCTGCGATGACACTGCTCGATGCAGTTATTCGACAGCAACCCGGCGCGCTCGGAGATGATGATTCAGCGCAATTGGACAGTCTGGCTAATGGCCTGCTGCACGCGCCAGAGTACACCAGACCCCAGCAGTTTGAGGGCAGGACAGTGCCAGAGGTGTTGTTGAGCGGTGATCATGCCGCGATTGCGAGATGGCGGGAAAAACAGAGTTTGGGAGCGACCTGGCTTAAGCGTCCAGATTTACTGGAACAGATTGAGTTAAGCCAGGAACAGCAGGAACTATTGGAACTATTTAAAGCGGAGTATCAGGCGGCCAAGTAGGCCCCGACTACTCGGAAGTCAGGTCAGGAGTTTAGCAAGATGAGCAAAAATAAGATCATCGAACAGATCGAAAATGAGCAAATGGGGAAAGAACTCCCTGATTTCGGTCCAGGCGATACCGTTACAGTCCAGGTTAAAATCAAGGAAGGTGATCGCGAGCGATTGCAGGCCTTCGAGGGAGTGGTCATAGGCAAGCGCAATCGCGGCCTTAACTCCTCATTCACGGTGCGAAAAATTTCCCACGGCGTGGGTGTTGAGCGTACTTTCCAAACTTTCAGCCCACTGGTAGATAGCGTCAAGCTGAAGCGTCGCGGTGACGTGCGTCAGGCCAAACTCTATTACCTGCGTGAACTGACAGGACGCGCAGCGCGCATCTCGGAGAAGCTCGACAAAAAGGCAGGCGAGCAGGCCTGATTACTTCGGTTGTTTCCGAGCAAAAGTAAAGTTCAAAATGAGAAAGTTGCCCTGGCAGCCTTCTCATTTTTTGTTTCTGGGGCCATAAAACCTTAGACTATGCCCTACTTGGGAACAGGAGTAGGTTTTCCCCGGTCATCGAATTCACCAACCATAGCCCATGCGAGCGAGGGGCTAATTCCAGCGAGGCGGAAGACATGAAAAGCACGAATAACCTGGTCCGGATAATCGCGGCACTGCTGTTTGGCAGCCTGTTATTCGCCCAAGCAAGCGCTCAGGGAGATCAATCCTTGCGCGGCAAGCTTGAGCAGGCGATCGAGATTGCCTCGCAAAACACCCTGCAAATCGTATCGCTTAATCAGACGGCGCTGCCAAATATTTTTGAAGTTGAGCTGAATACCGGTGAGATTCTTTACAGTGATATCTCGGGTGATTACTTGTTCGCCGGTGACATGTACGCGACGACTCCCACAGGCTTAATGAATCTGTCAGCCAGCACTCGTCAAAAACGTGCACTGGATAAAATCGCGCTGATCCCAGAAGAGGAAATGATCATCTTCAGCCCGGAAGAAGTGAAGGCAACGATCACTGTATTTACCGATGTGGATTGCACCTACTGTCGCGCCTTGCACGGCGATCTGGAAGACCTGATGGCCTATGGCATCGAGGTGCGCTACCTGGCTTATCCACGTGGTGGTGAAGCAGCTGCGTCTTACGACAAGATGATCTCGGTCTGGTGCGCGGATGATCGTAAAGAGTCCCTGTCGCTGGCAAAAGGGGGCGAGGACTTGCCGCCAGTCACTTGCGAAACACCTATCCTCGAGCATTATCAGTTGGGCAACGAACTGGGTATCAGTGGAACACCAGCCCTGGTGTTTTCAGACGGGCGTGTTATTCCCGGATATCTAGATAGTGAACGTCTGGCGTCCATGCTCAGCCTCAACTAGTCTCGTCAATTAGCACTCAGCTGTGATACCAAACGGCAGTTTTCCATTGGGCGCAATGGCTGAGTTTAGTAGAGGTTTCCAGTATAATTCTCGCTTTGATTTTCCAAGCTGACAGGGATATTCACCCACCTGTCTGGCCAACAAGCGTGAGAGGCAGACCTTGACCCAGCACACACCGACACAACTCAGAATTGGAATTTGCGGTCTGGGGACAGTGGGCGCAGGTACCCTGCGCCTCCTGGAAGAAAACAAGGAAACCATCACCCGGCGCAGCGGCTGTGAAATAGTTGTCACCCATGTCGCAACCCGCACCCCAAAGCCAGAGCTCTGCCAAAACGTAGCCCATTCTGGAGACGATCCCCTGGCGTTAGCTGCAGATCCCAGCGTCGACGTCGTTGTGGAGACAATTGGCGGCTATGACGTTGCCTTCGATGTAATCAAGACTGCACTGACCAGCGGCAAACATGTGGTGACCGCAAATAAGGCCCTGATTGCGGAAAAAGGGAACGAGCTGTTTGCTCTCGCGCGAGAGAAAGCTGTGACGCTTGCATTCGAGAGTAGCGTTGCTGGCGGCATTCCCATCATTAAGGCCTTGCGTGAAGGGCTCGCTGCAAATGAAATTGAGTGGCTGGCGGGAATAATTAACGGCACCGGAAACTTTATCCTGTCCGAGATGACGGCAAACCAGAGCCAGTTCGCCGATGTGCTGCAGGAGGCGCAAGAGTTGGGTTACGCTGAAGCTGATCCAACCTTCGATGTCGAAGGAATAGATGCGGCGCATAAGCTCACGATCATGGCATCAATCGCATTTGGCATACCTCTGCAATTCGACAAGACTTACACTGAGGGAATAAGCAAGGTCACGCCTGATGATATTAATTATGCCAATGAGCTTGGCTATGAAGTAAAGCATCTTGGTATCGCGCGCAAGACGGAAAGCGGCATCGAGATGCGGGTCCACCCAACCCTGGTGGCTAAATCAAGGCTACTGGCAAACGTTAATGGTGTCGGCAATGCCATACTGGTGCAGGGAGACTTCGTGGGCTCCACGCTGTATAGCGGTCCGGGCGCCGGCGCGGAGGCTACTGCCTCTGCAGTGGTCGCGGATCTTATCGACCTTGCGCGTCAGGTGGTTGCGGGTGCCACATTTCCGGTGTATCCAGCTCTGGGCTATCGAGATGCCTCCAATGATTCGCCGGTGCTCGCAATCGAAGAGATCGATGCGGAGTACTATCTGAGAATTCCGGTTATCGACAGGGTTGGCGTGATGGCAAAGATTTCTAATGTGCTTCAGGATCAGGAAATCAGTATTGAAGCGATCATACAGAAAGAGGCGGCGAGTAATGAGAGTGTCCCTATTGTTATTCTCACCCACCGTGTGAAGGAAGCTAAGCTAAACAAAGCCATGGCTGCCTTGGAAAATCTTGAAGAGATCACTGGTGCAATTATGCGGATCAGGGTTGAACCATTTCATGGAGAGGCTACTTAGCCTGCGGAAAGCTTGAAATATATCAGCACAAGAGGTGGCGGAGAGCCACAAACATTTGAACAGGTTCTGTTAACCGGTCTGGCGCCAGACGGTGGGCTCTATGTCCCCACAGAATTACCGCACATCGATGCCAAGCAATTGGCGGATTGGAAAAACCTGTCCTATGTCGACCTGGCGGTGGAAGTGGTAGCGCCTTTCGTAGGGGATGCACTGCCCAGATCAGAACTCGAGCGCATAATTGCTGAAAGCTATGCTGAATTTGATCATCCGGAAATCGCGCCAGTCACTGAGTTGGGAGACAACAAATTCCTGTTAGAGCTCTATCATGGGCCGACCCTGGCGTTTAAGGACTTTGCCTTACAGGTTCTGGGGAGACTGCTGGATCACGTGCTGAATAAGAATGACCAGCGGGTGGTAATATTGGGGGCGACTTCCGGTGACACTGGTTCTGCTGCCCTGGAAGGCTGTCGCCACTCGGATCATGTCGATATTTTTATCCTGCATCCACATCAGCGCGTGTCTGAGGTTCAGCGTCGGCAAATGACTACGGTAACCGGAGATAACGTTTTCAATCTCGCCGTAGAGGGAAATTTTGACGATTGTCAGCGTATTGTGAAGGCAGCATTTGCTGACCAATCCTTTCTGCCAGCTGACCGCCAATTGGTGGCTGTGAATTCCATCAACTGGGCGCGAATACTGATGCAGATTGTTTACTACTTTTATGCTGCACTAAAGCTGGGAGCGCCCGAAAAAGCTGTTTCGTTTTCCGTACCAACTGGTAACTTTGGTGATATCTACGCAGGCTACCTCGCCAAGCATATGGGCCTACCGATCGATCAACTGGTGGTAGCAACCAACGAAAATGACATATTGCATCGCTTTATTAGCAACAATGATTATTCTGCGACACAGCTCAGTAAGACCTATTCACCGAGTATGGATATCCTGGTCTCCAGCAACTTTGAACGCTATCTGTTCGATATGTTTGGTCGTGACGCGAAACAGCTGACTGATTTTATGCAGCGCTTCGGTAAAGAGGGGCTAAGTGTCAGTGAAGAACAGTGGCAGCAGGTGCAAGCCATGTTCGACAGTGCCAGTGTCAATGATGATAAAACCTGTCAGGTCATTGCCGAGGTTAGGCAGGCAACGGGCAAATTGCTTGATCCCCATACCGCAGTGGGTGTCGAGTCTGCACGCATTGTTCGGCGCAGTCAGGATGTGCCAATGGTAACTCTGGCGACAGCACACCCAGCAAAATTCGGCGATGCCATCACCGCAGCGGGTCTGGATCTACCGGAATTGCCAGCACATCTCGCGGATTTGTTTGAACGGGATGAGCGCTATGCGGTGGTTGCTAGCGATCTTGCTCAAGTCACTTCTTATATCAAAGCGCATATCTAACAAGGTTCAAGCGACAAGCCATGATTCGTCTGCAGCGACGTGCAAGTGACACGGGATTGGCGCTACCAGATTCCTTACATCCTCTATTGCGGCGGGTTTACCAGCAGCGCAAGTTGGCGACTGCGGAAGAACTCGACCTAACCCTCTCCAAACTCATCCCTCCTGACAGCATGCTTGGCATGCGAGCAGCGGTGGACTTGCTGCTGCAAGCCTTGCAGCAACAGTCACGGGTTTTGATCGTTTCTGATTTCGATGCAGATGGCGCTACCAGTTGCGCATTGGCGATAGCGGCATTGAAACAGTTCGGTTACCAGCATGTGGATTATATCGTTCCGAATCGCTTCGAGTATGGTTACGGCCTGACGCCAGAAATAGTAGAACTGGCGGCCACCAAGTCGCCAGATCTTATCATCACTGTGGATAACGGCATTTCCAGTGTCGATGGGGTAAGGGCTGCGCAAGCAATTGGTAGCAAGGTGTTGATTACAGATCATCATATTGCCCCGAATGAATTGCCCAGCGCTGAGGCTATCGTGAACCCCAACCAGGCCGGATGCTCATTTTCCAGCAAGGCGATTGCGGGAGTTGGTGTCGTGTTCTATGTCATGTTGGCGCTGCGCAGTCGCCTGCGAGAGATGGCCTGGTTCCGTGACAATAATCAGGCAGAGCCAAATATGGCTGAATTACTTGATTTAGTGGCACTTGGCACTATTGCTGATGTTGTGCCACTGGATCACAACAATCGCATTCTGGTTGCTGAGGGACTGCGCAGAATTCGCGGGGGCAGGGCGCGGCCGGGTATAATTGCATTGCTTCAGGTCGCAAAAAAGAATGCGGTGAATCTTAGTACTTCCGATCTCGCTTTCGGTGTCGGTCCACGCTTGAATGCCGCCGGCAGGCTGGATGATATGACGACAGGTATTGAGTGCCTATTGACGGATAGCGACAGCGATGCCCATCGCCTTGCCCTGCAGCTGGACGGCATGAATCAGGACCGGCGCCAAATCGAGTCGGAGATGCGCGACCAGGCATTTGAAAGTCTGGCGAATCTGGAGCTGGATGCTGCTGACATGCCTGCGGGTCTATGCCTGTTCGATGAGCGCTGGCATCAGGGCGTGGTGGGAATTCTCGCTTCCAGGATCAAGGAAAAGTACCACCGTCCCGTAATCGCGTTCGCATCAGTTGAAGGGGGCGAGGAGTTAAAGGGTTCGGCGCGCTCGATTCCAGGTTTCCATATTCGTGATGCCCTCGACGCCGTTGCAACCCGTAACCCTGGCCTGGTAACCAAGTTTGGTGGTCACGCCATGGCCGCGGGTTTAAGCCTTGCGCGGGGTGACTTTGAGCGATTTAGCGAAGCGTTTGCCGCAGAAGCAGCGAGACAACTCAGTGCGGCACAGCTGCAGGCAATGGTGGAGAGCGATGGCGAGGTTTCCGCTGACTTCATGACCCTCGAAGCCGCCCAGGTACTTCGATCCGCGGGCCCCTGGGGGCAGGAATTTCCAGAGCCTCTATTTGACGGAAAGTTTATTCTCCGCGATTCGCGGGTGCTCGCCGACAAACATCTGAAAATGGTGCTCAGCCCTGAATCTGAACCAGGAAAACTAATCGATGCGATTGCGTTCAATGTGGATGAAGACGCCTGGCCTGCCGTTGATGCCTCCCGTATCGAGTTGGTGTTTCGGCTAGACGTCAACGAGTACCGAAACTCGCTGAACCTGCAGTTGCTGGTAGAGCGGATACTTGGCAGTGAGTAACGCGTCGGGTAAACCGTGGTGCCCCGGCTAGTTGCTGAAGCAGTTGAGTGCTAGACCAGGATATCGATGAGTTGACCGCGTCTGGCAACAGGCTTTGGCGAAGTCTCGTGGGCGTTACGAAGTTGAGCCTTTGAAGGGATAAGCCAGGCTTTAGAGAGAAACGCACCGGCATCATCAAGTCCGCTCATGCCTTCAGACAAGTGTTTCGCAGCATGCCCTCGATCTGGCTCTTGATGGTCGCACCGATTCAGGCTCTGCTGCCAAACTGCACAGGGGACTCTTCTGGCTGGGCTTTCTCAGCCTGATTAGCCCGCGACACAGGTGGAATACTGCGTTTTGTAGTCTGATTTACCTGGCTGCGCGTTCTAGTGCTTATAAAATCGGATGCTTGCCTGGGTGGAGCTGGCGCATTCTGCGTGAGAGGTCACTCTAGCAGAGATTTCTGAGTGTTCTTAAATCGATTCATGCCATGAATCGGCCGGCAAGTATGGGTTTGCTCTAAGACCTAGCCCTGAATGCACTGGGCGTCGGTGCACGAATTTTGCGTTTGCCGGGTCTATTGCTAAATCTTGTGTTAAGTCTTGTGCTAGGTCTGGTGCACTGGCTGAATTGGTGCCCGGGGCTGTTATTGCAGCGCAGCGCAAAAATGCCGACAGTTTCATGACAGAAGTCGGCAGTTTTGTTACCTTTTGGCACATTCCTAACCTCAACGGGCGGGTAGAATGCCCGCACATCCTGCAGGAATAGACTATGGCTCGTATCATGCCTAACTTATTGATTGTTATCGGTTTATTTTTGGTCTCAATAGGCGCATCAGCACAGGTGCACCGAACTGACCAGATCGAAGTCGAATTGATCTCGGAAACCTTTACGGTGGTGCCGGGAGAAACGACCTGGCTGGCAATCAGGCTTGACCCTATCGAGCATTGGCATACCTACTGGAAATTTGGCGGCGACAGCGGAGAAGCTACGCGCGCTGTTGATTGGGACATGCCTGCAGGCACGGAGATCGGAGAGATTCAGTGGCCGATTCCTGAGTGGACACCCTTCCTCGGCAGCGACCTGGTGACCTTCACTTACGAACGTGAAGTCTTCCTGCCAATGGCGCTCACCGTGCCAGCAAATTTTAGCGGCGAAGAGTTGGCCCTAAGCACTCTGATCGAGTGGCAGGTCTGTGATGAAATCTGTATTCCTGGTGAAGCCAATTTCTCCATAGCGCTGCCGGTTGCCGCAAATCTGGAAATTGATCCGCAATGGCAGCAGGCTTTCGCGGAAACTCGAAGCACGCTGCCGACTCCTGTTGACGCCCATGGACTGGTAGCTGAATTCAATGACCATGACGGCAAGGTCAACGTCATGATCAAGGCAGATGGTGCCCAATTTAATGATATTGATGAGGCATGGTTTTTCCCGGTTGAGCGCCGAATCATGCGCTACGCGCCCTACCGCAATGTCATGTTGGACGGGGAGCGGATTCAGCTTTCCACCGAACAGCATCGCCGCTATGACGGATCGCGGACCACGATGGAAGGCTTGCTTTCGTTCGTGGATGATGCAGGGAATCTGCAGGCATTCGACCTGACTGCGTCTCGTAGCCCGGTGGCATGGGATAACAGCATTGAAGTCGAGCTGCTGTCTGAAACAACGAATATTGTCCCCGGCGAGACTACCTGGCTGGGCCTGCGCCTTGATCCTGCCGAGCACTGGCATACTTATTGGAAAATGGGTGGTGATAGTGGTGAGCCCACGAGTCTGAACGAGTGGGAGGCACCAGAAGGCACCCAAATAGGGGAGATCCAGTGGCCCGCACCACACTGGCTGCCATTCTACGACACCGACCTGGTGAACTTTGGTTATGAAGAAGAAGTCCTGCTGCCGGTAGCGGTTACCCTGCCTGCAGATTTTAGCGGCGATCAGGTTGAGTTGAGCACGCTTGCCTATTGGAATGTGTGCGACCAGATTTGTATTCCCGGCGAGCAGCGTCTCAACATTACCCTGCCAGTCGGTACTGTCCCCGAACTGGATGCAGGCACCCAGGCCCTGTTCGACGAAGCAAGGGAAACGATCCCGTCAACGGATCACGGTATTCGATCGATGATAGCGGTTGCCGGTGAAAGAGTGAGTCTCGGATTTGAGGCAACTGACCCCGTTTTCGATGATTATTCA
>CENZ01057311.1_pt1 | contig 34204 bp, 20 predicted proteins | sample 361341 | NCBI WGS metagenome assembly CENZ01 (sample SAMEA2619782, study PRJEB7988) | marine metagenome | biome: marine biome (ENVO:00000447); feature: deep chlorophyll maximum layer (ENVO:xxxxxxxx); material: "saline water (ENVO:00002010), including plankton (ENVO:xxxxxxxx)" | depth 50 m
AACCAATTAGACTAGGAGCATTTATGTCTTTCTTCAAGCACGTTCAATTACACAAGTATGATATCACAGACAAAGGTATCACACAGGCATGTTATGACGAGATGAGAGCAGACGGTTATGATATCGTCATCACAGAGAAAGAAATGCAGGTACTCGCTAAGAATAGATGCGAGGAGTTTAAAAACTACATGCGACCATTGTTCGCCTAACCAGTTCACAAACTGGTACACAAGCACCCCACCAGGTGCTTTTTTCATGTATTATTAAAGAGTGGGAGACAAACCCACATTCATTCTATTTCATTCTATGATCAGACTTGAACTCACAATGGGCAGAGACATTCCTGATAACGGAACTGTAACTGACCTTATGATGGACGATTTCATCAGAACAGACATTATGCCTCTGTTTGAATATGGGACATTCATTGACGGTGAAGGCATCTGGAAAGGACAGAAGGAACAAACCAAGATTTTTTACATCGAGGTTGCTGATTCTGAAGTCGAAGACATGATGCTCAATCTCAACTGTGTCGCTGCTTCTTATAAGAAGAAATTCAGACAGGATTCAGTCCTAATCTCACAAGTTCAAACAACAGCAATTTTTAATTAAATGAACGTCACTCTCAAAAATACTAAAGCAGAGATCTATTCTGCTTTAGTCAAAGGCAAGGACGCAGTAGAGGAAAGAAATGCCCTCGCCGTCCTATGCCTAGTATTGTTCACTACTACTTGTCTTTTTTAATGAGCACCCCTTCAACATGCGTCCGTTATTGGGTTGACGATCAACGTCACCCTAGGACAGTCTATTTCAAAAGCTTTAGACATGCCCATGACTTTATTGAATCATTCATTAAGGTCGGTTGGAGGGCAGAGGTGCAACCTTACTAAGTGTCACACACTTATACCCATTGCACCCCTTGCCCATTATAATTAAGACATGAACAACAAACTTATTAAAGCATTCGATAACTCAGTCTTAATGTCTGAGTCATGCCTAAAAGACAAAGCAGTCATGGCAGCACTAACATCAATGCACAAACAAGGATTTGAGTTCAAATCCCATCCAACAGGCAGTTGGAATATTAGTGACCGCCACTAGGTCACTTTTTTCTTATTCACTTATCAGCGTGTCGATCACGCACTAACTATGTTTAAAACTAACGGATCAACCCACTACGAAGGAATTGCTAACGAACATGCTGTCATTGAACTTCTCAACAATCGTAATTATTTCGATTGCCCTGTCACTCATCTTGGAGGGACAAAGAATAAAGCAGATGCAATGGCAGGCAGTGTTCCCATTTCTATCAAAAGAAAGAAAGGTCTTGCCAATGGGTCGTTTGATTGGATCAACACATCATCTACCAATGGCATCATCGACAGAACCGTATTTACGGACTTCTTCAAATTCGTTAAGTACTCTAGAGAAAACAGCATTGAGTGCGATATCACTGAAGTCCGTGATTGGTATAACAAATGCTGTGAAGCAGCACTTTCAAAGATCACGCCGTCACAAGTTACCGACTTCTTACAAAGACAGGTATGCGATAAGCAAGCAGGATTTAAACTGGTAATAGCAGATACAGACAAAGACACATTATTCATTATAGACCATGAACGCACACCCTTGGCACAATTGTTAAGCAAGGGATATACTGCCAACGTGGTCATGGGTAAGGGTAAGAGTTCTGCCAAGATTATATTCTCAGCACCAGGCAAAGACATAAATGATATTGGTTCGGGTGTTGATATTGGTCTACGTATTAGATGCACATCCAATAATGGTATCAATGCAATGCTAGGACTAAGCAAGGCAAACAAGAACAGTCAGACAGTAATCAAAATCCAACAGGATCAAGTGCAACAGTTTGTAAACGATTCCTCACCGACCATTGTTTTCGCTGACTGACCATGTATAATATAAGAGTAAACAACACAGGGATCCAACGCATGACCACTTGGGCAATTCAACCAAAATCCACAGGCAACTTCAACGATCAAATTTGTGAGTTTGTCGCTACTGGATTTGAAGCAGCGTCCGACATGGCATTCAACTGGTCTCAAGAGATAGGCGAACCCGTGACCATTTGGAGAGTCGGCACTATTTCTGAATTCAGATGGATGGACGTTACAGCATAAGGATTTCACAGGGGACAGTAAATCGTCCCCTTTTTTGTATGCCCCCGTAGCCCGAGCGAAAACGCCTAAGTCCCTAACCTACAAAAGTATCCAAACGAGCTCTAAATATATTTTGAAAATGAAAAAAATTTTCCCATAAACCCGAAAAAATTTCCGTGACAAAAAATCCCGAAAAAAGTCCATCCTCTTGGACGTATGAAGAGGCACTTAATAACTTTGACCAATTCTGTGATTACTTCGACCATGCAGCATCAGCAAGATACCAATCAACTCAAAACGAGGGAAGAGATCCTTCTGCAGACAATACACGAACTTCAAGTCCGAGTAACGGCGTTGGAGACTCCTACATTGATGTACAGACCACCTGAGTCTGAAAAGCACGTAAAAGTAGCAGAGTACCTAGATAGCGTAGAAGAAAGACTTCGTAAGCTTGAAAAAAACGCCCAACGTACCCCTACGGTATATTTGGATGATATTAACACTCCCTCTCTATAATACTAATGTCTGCACCAGCACTCTATAAAGGAATACCCGATACAGGTGCTTCCTGTCCATGTACAGGTCCACCAGTTACGATGACTCCTACCACTCCTTCACTGAAGGTGTTGTTCAATGGTGTACAACCTATCAGGAATGGAGATCAAATGCCTAACACTCCTGGAATGACTTGTACATCCAATCCATCACCTTGTAGTAATTCCCGATTTGTGATTGCTACAGGTTCACCCAAGGTACTTGTGAATGGTAAGAGTCTTGCTAAGGTAGGAGATATCTTAAATGCAGGTACTAACATTCGTGTAGGTGCAGCACCAGCAATTAGGATTGTGACTAGTTGACGAGTGTGCTATAATATAAGTACTTTACATTTGCATTATGGCTAGGAATAGAGCGTTAAGTGGCGGTGATACGATAGAGGCAATACCCAAGAAGACCAGACAGGGAACTGGGAAGCATACTAAATACAGTGCAAGCTCTCGTAATGGAGCTAAGAAACGCTACCGAGGACAAGGAAGAAAATGACTGAGTTCAACTACGTGGTTGGAAAACCTAAGAATCTCCAGTATAGAGACGACTGGGATGATGATAAGGACGGTAATGTAGATACCGAAGAACGTGAGAAGTATAATCCAGAGGCAAGCGAGTAATCGCCTAACCGCCGAAAGCTCCGAATATAAACTATTATGACTACTGAAAATACGGGGTCGCCACATGACCCCGACTATAATATTTCTGTGAGTTCTTCTCCAGATAAGATACGTCAATATTACGTACCTCCTGCAGGATCTGTTGCTGATCAGACATATGATCCCAATAAGATATATCCTGATGGAGCTTACGTAAGATCATTGGATCCTATAACTGGTGCTCCTGACCCCGAATATATGTGGCCAGATGATTCTCCTAATAGAACGGAGATGATGTTACATAGAATCTCTGAAGGGTTTAATAATATTCTACTTAAACTTGATAGTGTAGAAGAGACCAAAGCTACTGTAGCTAAGCAAGAAGAGAAGATAGAACAAATTCTTGTACTATTAGAAGCTACTTTGAGAGAGTTTAAAACTATACAGATAAAGAATAAAGACTAATGGAAGACTTATACAATCCTACACCAGAAGAAGACAGCACTCTGCTCACAGAAGCAGATGCTGATGTATGGTTAAAGAAGACCAAGAAGAGAGATATTAACAAATATAAAACTGAAGATCTGTATCCACATGAAACTACAGGGGCCTGAATATAAGATTATACCTAAATGGTTAACTAATACTGAGTGCGATATATTATACAACCGTGTTATAGAGACAGAAGAATACGTTAAAACAACTGGTCCTGATGAAGCAGCTGCTTTGGGTCAGTATTCGGCGTATAAAGAAACAGATGCCCTTGGTGGTAGAGCAGGATCTTATAATCATTTGGATGATGAGGTTATCCGTGGTATTATAATGCCTGCTATCCGCAGAATTTTTCCTGATGGATTAAACGTAAGAATGTGGGCAAATACTTTCAGAAAAGGTGAAGGTCTTGGTATTCACGCTCATAGAGATGCTAATGCTCCTAATTGCCCACCTCAGAGTTGGGCATCATGTATCTTATATTGTGGTGGTCCCACAGATGGTACATGGTTTAACTTCCAAGCGGAGGACAGCGATCTTGCATTTGAGAGAAAAGATGTACGTGTAGATAATAATAAAGGAGATCTTATTATATTTGGTGCAGATGTACCACATTGGGTTCCTCCTCATGATACGGATGGGATTCGTGTATCTATAGCGTTTGATGTATGTGAAGGTGCTGGTGCTGGTCCTCCCGAATCATTGAGACCAATAAAGTGATATACATAATATATTACTCAAACTATGCTTGATGCCTACTGTTTCAAAGTTTAAAGACTTTTCTCTTTCTTTCACAAGAAATAAGATCACAAATGATCTACTTGTGAAGAAGGAGAATGCTGCTATCAAGCAAGCTGTATTGAATATCCTTCTTACAGAGAAGGGAGAAAGATTATATAATAGTGACTTTGGATCTAGTGTCCGTAGCTATTTGTTTGAACCATTAGATTTTGCTACGGCAGGTCTTGTTCAGACTGCGGTAGAAGATTGCTTAGTCGAATATGAACCTAGGGTTAATATACTTGAACTTAGTGTAATACCTGATTTTGATCAGAATGGATTTGAAGTGCAATTAGCTTTCTCTATTACAGGTAGGGATGATCTTCCACCTCAAAGTATTGAGTTCTTCCTTAATCGTACCCGATAATGCCTTACACTCAAGTTGCTAACTTAGACTTTGCGGATATTAAGGCCGCACTTAAAGATTACATGAAAGCACAGTCAGATTTTACTGACTATGACTTTGAAGGATCTGCTATTACCACATTCTTAGATGTTTTAGCATACAACACATATTATACTGCATTTAACACCAACATGGTGGTAAATGAAATGTTTCTTGACTCTGCAACTCTAAGAGACAATGTTGTAAGCTTAGCAAAGCAAATTGGATATAGACCTAGATCAGCGACTGCTCCAAAAGCATCAATTGACTTTGTAGTTAACTATCAAGGTGGTGGTACTTCTCCTGATACACTTGTACTAAAACAAGGAACAGGATTTGTTACTAATTTTGACGATACTTTATATCAGTATGTTGTAATTGAAGATCAGGAAACTCCTCTTGTTAATAATACAGCAACATATGAGGGAATCGACATATATCAAGGTACTTTATTAACTCAGTCTTACACAATCAACACTGCTCTTAAGAATCAGCGTTTTATTATTAACAATACTGGTACAGATGTATCAACTATCCGTGTTAAGGTGTATAAACAACAAGGAGATACAGCTTTCTTAACCTTTGCTAGTGCAGAAAACATTTTAAACCTTGATGGTACATCAGAAGTCTATTTCGTAGAAGAAATTGAAGATGAGAACTATGAAATCTTTTTTGGTGATGGAGTATTTGGTAAAAAATTAGATAATGGTAGTTTCGTAGAGATAACTTATCTTACTACATCTGCAGATACTACAAATGGAGCAAAGACATTTAATTTCTCTGGTTTGATACATGATAAGATCAATCCTAGTAATAGCTTTCCTTATAATACTTCTGTAACCCTCGTAAATGCCTCTACAGGAGGTGCTGGAGTAGAATCCGTCTCTTCCATCAAGAAACAAGCTTCAAAGAGTTTTGCGAGTCAGGACAGGGCAGTTACATCAGATGACTATGTTTCTATTGTTAAGAAGGTTTATCCTTCCATATCTGATATTATTACATTTGGTGGAGAAGAAGATAATCCTCCTGAATTTGGAAAAGTAAAGATTGCTATTAAACCAGAGAATGCTAGTACTATTTCAGCATACACTAAGAATGAAATAGTTAAAGCTTTGAAGAATTACGCAGTTGCTTCTGTTACACCTGTAATTGTTGATCCTTCTATTCTTTATATTGAGCTTGTCTCAACGATAAGTTACAAAACTTCCAAAACTACTTTAAGTAAAGTAGAAATTCAATCTAAAGCTATTAAAGCAGTTGAAGATTATATTTCTTCTGCAGAGACAGAAAAGTTTAATGGTAGATTTCGTCACAGTAAATTTGCATCAGTTATAGATGGTGCTGATGGTGCTGTTACATCAAACATTACCAATGTAACTCTTAGAAAAGATTTTTACCCTGTATTGAACTCGACTTATTATTATGAACTTTGTTTCGTAAATGAATTTAAAGATTCATGTGATGCTTCCGTAATGAAGTCCACAGGTTTCGTAGTAAGTGAGTATCCTTCCTTCACAGTGTATTTGGAGGATGATACCTTCGGTAAAGTAGACCTATATAGACTGAATTCCCTTACTGGTGAGAAAGTATATCTTAAGAAAAGTGTAGGTGATATTGATTACACTCACGGTGAAATTAAATTATACGATCTTACAATTATTAAGGGTAGTTTTACTGATAATAAAATTGAAATCCGTGTAGAACCTGCATCGAGAGATGTGGATGCTGTACGAGAACTATATCTTGATGTTGATATCTCCAAATCCAATTTTAGTGCAGTTCCAGAATGAACGTAAAGTCTAAAAATATCTCGGCACTGATTGAAAGTCAGTTACCTGGATTCATCGTAGAGGACTATGAGTACTTCGTAAAGTTCCTCAAATCTTACTATGCTCAACAAGAGCTTAGTGGTGGTGTTTTAGATATTGTTTCAAATTTAACAAAATATCGTGATATTAACTTTTACGATAAAGAGGTTCTAACAGAGTCCTCAAAAACCGTTGGTATCACTGGGATCTCAGATACTAGTATAAATGTACTATCCACTAGTGGATTTCCTGATAGTGGACTTGCTAAAGTCGATGATGAAATTTTCTTTTATGCGTCAAAGACATCTAATCAGTTTAATGGTGTTGCTAGAGGTGTAAGTGGTAATACTGAACTTGGAGATCTTTATAAGCTCAGTACATATGTTGCTACTAGTGCAAGTACACATGCAGCAGATGTTAAGGTAGAAAATATAAGTAATCTGTTCTTGTATGCTCTTGTACAGAGCTTTGAGTCAGAATATCTTGCTGGTATACCTGAGAAGTATCTACGTGGTGAAATTGATAAGAGAACCCTTATAAAGAATATCTCTTCTTTCTACAAATCAAAGGGTACTAAGCGTTCTATTCAATTTATCTTCAATTCTCTCATAAGCAGTGAAGATAGTGATGTATATTTTCCAAAGGATAATACACTCAAAGCATCAGATTCTGATTACATTAATGTTCATGCTTTAAAGGTAATTGTTACAAGTGGTGATCCTAAAGATTTAATAGGTAAGGTTATTACTGAAACTGGAGACAACTATGCTTCAGCAGTAGTAGATAATATAAAAGAATTAGAAGGTAATATATGGGAATTGGTTCTTGCTCCATCTACAATCAATAATCAGTTTACTATAGCAAGTAAGACTACTCTTAAAAAGGCAATTGGTTCTGGTGATCAAACAGGATCTGTTATAGATGTTGATTCTACATTTGGATGGGCAAAGGAAGGAAATATATTTGCAGATGGCGAAGTTATTCAGTATGCTAGTAAAACTATACGTCAGTTCAAGATTAAGTACAGGTCTTTAACTAGAACTCATAATGTAGGACAGTCAATCTATAGTGATAATAGAATTAAAGGCAATAATGTTGAAGTTATAGCTCTTGGTATAGTTTATAACCTATCACCTACTACTACAACACCATATGGTATTGAGGGTGAACCCTTAGTTGTAGAAGAATCTGGATTTGATACAATTGATCCTAAAATCAAGAAGAGTGATGGTACTGTTAGATGGTTACCTAATGACGCTGCAACTTACACTCCTTCTTCAGGAGATACTAGAACACAAACATCAGTAAATGATGTTGTACCTGGTATACAGAGAATCTTCAGTGATGATAACAATTATTATATCTGTACTAGTGGTGTACCTGTTAATAGAACTATGTTCTATAATCAGACAATACCTGCTTCCAAGACAGTTGTTGAACAATCTTTCTTGAGAACTATTAGAAAGAATGCTATTACAACTACTGAAGTATACAAGACTCCAAGAAAAGATTTTGGTATCCTAGTAGATGGTTCTTTAGCTTATACACATAAACATCAGGATAGTGTGTTCTATGGTGGTCTTACTAAGATTGCTGTTACTACACAGGGTGGTGGTTATTCTAGACCTCCTTATGTACTTGTTAATACAGAACCATATAAAGCAACTGCTATATTGTCTGGTACTGTAGTTGAATCAGTTAGAGTAGATGTTGCTGGTGCATATACTGCTGCTCCTACTATTGAAATAGTATCTGGTAGAAACGCTGTATTAACACCAGTTATCACACGAGGAGCAATAACAAGCTTATTGGTTACTGATCCTGGTGAATATTATTCTGCTCCTCCAACTATCAGAATAGTTGATGCTCTGGGAAGAGGTAGATTTGCAGAGTATACTGCTACTGTATCTGCTACTGGACAGATATCTGGATGTAATAAAGTAAGCGGTGGATCTTTTTATAGTGAAGGAAATGTTGTAATTCAAGTTATACCAAGTGGTTCTGGTGCACTCGCAAGTTCTTCCATATATGAATGGATCAAAAATAGACTTGAAGTAGAGACAGATATAGACACAGAGTGGGGATTCTCTCACCTTAATGATAGAGGGTATCAAAATTACGGTACTATTTCATATCCACCAACACTAAGAGGAAGTGATACAGGAACTAATCATTCTCCTATCATTGGATTTGCGTATGATGGTAATCCGATATATGGTCCTTACGGATATTCAGATCCTGTAGACTCTTCTACTAGTATTGTGCGGATGCAATCAGGGTATAAGAAGTATGGAACTAGACCAACTGGTCCTTCTCTTGTTACATATCCGCTAGGAACATTCATTCAAGATTATTATTACGCAGATAGATACGGAACTGTAGATAAAAATAACGGAAGATATTGTGTAACACCAGAATATCCAAATGGAACATATGCATACTTCGCAACATTCGATTCTGTAGGTGATCCAGAATTCCCTTACCTAATTGGTGAGAATTTCTATTCTTTACCTCTTGCTGCTAACTACGATCAGAATCAGACACAGAATGATCTCCCATTGGACGCTGTACGCCTCCGTGGGGTCGATACACCTAATAATGGTCGTAAGACTAGGGGAATCATTAAAGACGTTTCTGCTGGTAGTCTAGATGCATTCCAAGTATATGGATCATCTAACAATTTTAAAGTTGGTTCATCTATAGTTTTAGATAATACTGGTACTAATGGTATAGATGCTACAGGAACCATTTCTGCAGTTAAGGGAAATACCGTAGAGGAATTACAAGCTACGGATGCAAAGAGAGTAGCTAAGCTTCAAATTACGGAAAATTGTTATGTGTTTAGTGGAGATGTTATAACACAATCTTCATCTGGAATATCTGGTAAGGTTGTTGGTGATGTTCTTGATGGTAAGATCTTAGTTTTAGAAGATGTTACGGGAACATTTGATCAAACAGGTTTATTTGACTCTACAACATTGAGTATCAATATTATCCTTAACACAAATGCTACATTCACTGCTGGTGCAACTGTAGAGTTGACTAATGGTACTGTTAATCAAACTAACCCACCATCTGTAATAGCAACAGGTGAAGTTATAGAAACAACAGAAAAAAGAAATTCTGTTAAGATTAAGGTTATATCTGGTACTTTTTCACAGCAATCAGGATACTTCCTTAGAAGTAATAACTTATTAAACACTGTTGGTGCAGAGATACTATCATCCAAAAGCTTAAGTACAGGTTTAATTCCATTTATTGTTAATACAAATATTGCACTTGTTAAAACTACTGGTGATCACGCACTTGGTGTAGGTGATGTTGTATATGTTGAAATAGATCCTGATGATTCTATATCTACGACAACTTATTATGTTCAGTTAGGAGCAACACAAGAGGTTGATATTAAACCATTAAGTTTATCAACAAAGATTAATGATCCTGGATTAGGAAGAGCTGATCTAGTTAATGGTGGTGCTGATTATGCATCAAATACCTATACTGATGTAGAACTTATTTTTGCTGATCAAAATGCTGTTAGAACTGATCTAGGAAAAGTTGCAGATTCAAAAAATGCAAAAGCAACTATAGTTGTATCAGACATTGATAGTACAGGATTGGGTTCTGTAACAAATGTTACAATTACAACTAAAGGATCTGGTTATCAGAAGGGTGATGTTCTTACTGTTGAAGATACATCATTAAACAGATCAGGTGCGTCTACTAATACACAACGTCTACGTTTAGTAGTCGATCATATAGGATTGTCTACTGGTGAAACTGTTATCAAGCTTGATTCGATTGATGGATTATCAAACAATGATCTTTTATCAATAGGTGATGAGATTGTTAAGGTAAATTCAATATCAGAGTCTACCACTTCAGTAACTGTCACAAGGGCACAAAATAATACTAGTGATATAGATCACTTTGATAATGAGGTTGTTGCATTGTACGGATCTAATTATAGATTCACAGTTGGAGATCAATTACCTGTTACTGGTACAGCATTAGACCCTGTAATTCTATCATACGATGGTAATAAATTAATAGTTGAGCATAATCAAGGGTTCTTCACATCTGGAGATTTTGCTCCATATAAGATTACCGATCAATCTACAATATTTGATGAAAGTGAACCTAAGAAGTTAATTGATGTTGATGTTGTTACAGACTATAAGATTGTAACAAAAATATCTTCCTCTTCTTCTGGACCATATCAAATATCACCTAATCTTAAGATACAGGAATATTATCAGTATAGATTTGATTTAAGTCACTATACTAATGGAGAATCTGAGTTTATTGTATCTCCTAGTCAGAATGATAATATCATCGCACCAGAGGTAGTTAATATTGGTACTCCTGGTACTACTGGAGCTTATTCATATGTTAAGTTTGGATATGGTCCTCGACTTGGTGATGTTCAACTTGATGGTATATTAACCAAGAGAGTACCTAGATCTTATCAACGGTATTACTATAAGTCTATTGTGAGAACAATGATAAATGGTGACAAAGAGATAAGGATTGGTCCATCTACAAGTATTGTTGATAACAATAATTATTTCGAGCTTATTAATGACCCTCTACAAGGACAAAAGTTAATTTCTGATGCATTAACAACTTCAACTGAATCTACTGGTACAGGAGTAAAGATATCATTTGTTACATCTGATAGATTTGTTTACGAGTTAATAGAAGATCCTGAATGGTATGGAACTGGTAATATTACGTATACTACCAAGTCTAAAGGAGCAACGGGTGCTATTTCTGAGGTTGAAGTATCCAATCTTGGTTCTGGGTACAGAAAAGTTCCTGGTGTATTAGGAGCAGAATTGGATTCTACTAAATCTGCTGATATTACAGCACAGTGGGATTCTGTAGAACATAATATTGTTGGTGTTACAATTAATAAAGCAGGATTCAATTACTCTAAACCAAAAGTTGTCGTAGTTGATGGTGATGGATCCGAAGCAAAATTCGATATTCTAAAGACTGCTGATAATAGAATAGCAAATGTTATTGTAACAAACAAAGGAAAGAACTACACATACAAACCATCACTTAAAGTTGTTGAAGGTGATATTAGAATATTTGCTTTAGGATCTTCTATAGGAGCTCCAAAAAATGTAGAACTTGAATTTAATGGATCAGGAATTTGGAATGATACTTCATTATTAAGAAAGCATAAGGCTAGTGATGTTATAATAGTTGATACTACTGAGTCTTTCTTAAGTGGAGAGAAAGTAACCTCTGGACTTGCAGAGGGTACTGTTACTAATGGTGGGTGGAGAATTGGATCTAATATCCTTAAGGTATCTGTAACTAAAGGTGAATTTGTTGTAGGTCAAACTATTAAAGGTAGTGCCAGTAATTCAACTGGCACAATAGTTTCTGTTCAAAAAGCAGAGTTTGCTATTGATCTAAAATCATACTATGATAATCTAGGAACCTTTGTATCAGATAAGGGTAAGGTTGGTGTAAGAACTCATAAAGTAGCAGACAATAAGTTTTATCAGGATTATTCTTATGTTGTTGAGTCTAAGACTCAGATAGAAGACTGGAGAGATCTAATTAAGGATTCTGTTCATCCAGCTGGATTTAAGATGTTTGGGGAACTTAATATAGATGCAAAGGTAGATGTAAAGATAAGTACTAATTCTAAGACTGCACAAGTTTCAACACTAAGACTCTGGGATGAGAATAGTAACAATGCAAGTATTATTGATACTAAGAGATATCATCAGACTGTTGTAAACTTATCTAAGGATATTAATGTATTAAGGGGTAATGGATCTTTTGCTGAGAAATCAAGTGATACATCTGGATTGATTGCTAGAGAAGTCAAACTCACTCCACATTTTGATGGTGTATTCGATCAGTATGGTAATATTAGTGGTACTAGAGAGTTTACTATAGTTGATGCTGCTACTAACAATCCATTAACTCCATACAATGCTATGGCTTTAACCATAACATTAGATGCAGTATTACAAGAACCAGAGACTGCATATACTATATCTGGTGATAAGATTACTTTTGCTAAAGCACCATTTGGTATTAGACAAGAAGGTAATAATACAATTACAGCAACTAAATTTATTGGAAGGTTATTCCAGTTTAAGGAAGCTTCTAAGAACCTTCAGTATTTGAAGAAAGTTAGACCTATCTTCCAAAAAGAAGGTACATGGATTGATGCTGCTAATCAATTACGTTTCAACAGAACATTCATACAGGAAGAAGCAGTTGGATATGGTAAATCTAAGTATCCTAATTTAACTTGGAATACTAAAGAATCTAAGTGTGTTAGAGATGTTGGATTAATTTTAGATGCTTATGAGCATGATCTTAGATTTGGTGGTAACTCTGCTTCTCATCATGCAGCAACAGAATACTTTAATGAAACAACTGTAGAAGCTTCTGCTGTTGAGATATACAAGTATACAATGAATTTGTGTATTGCTGCAGCAAGGAATTGGGATATATCAGTTAATAACTGTACTGTATCTCAAGGACAGGATATTATTACACTTCCTTCTACTTTAGGTGTATGTGTAGGAATGAATGTGAGTAGTGGTAATCAATTTGATGAAGGTACTACCGTTACTGAGATAGTAAGTTCTACACAGATCAAAGTTTCTAAAGCAGCAAACATTGCATATCCAGCTCAGAGTATCAGTACAACTGTTAACAATAGTGGAACTACTAACTATGGTCCTGTTACTGTGACTGGTACAGGTGTACTAAACGTGGGTATTGGAGCAACTACAACTGTTTATTCTACAATCAATCAGATTGATCAGATTACATTCTCATTCAGTAGAATTAATAATGGTAAGTTTATGGATGCTGCTAATCTTATCGAAGGTAACAAGAAGTATATTTCAGAAGAGACTATTGGATGGTTAAAAGCAACATATCCAAGCTTAGCAATACCTAATGAAGATAAGTGTCAAAGAGATACCGAATATCTTATAGATGCAATGGTATATCATATAAGGTATGGTGGTAACTGGAATGTTGTTGATTTTGGTGAGAGATACTATTATAAGAATAAACTCAACCATATAGTAGATCAAAAAGCAGAGAGTATTGCTGCTTATACAAAAGCAACTCAGCTTATGGTTGAGGCAATGAAGAACAGTCTTCCAACTGGCACATATACTACTATTGTTCCTTATGAAGATACCACTATCCTTGCTGATCCTAATGGTCCTTATGCATCAACTTGTGCTGAAGTAGAATCTGCATTGAATAGTTACATTCAGATAGTTACTAAGACTATTGATAAAGGTCCGAACTTATTTACTAAAGTTGAGGATAACAACCAAAGAACTGGTAATTGGACAACTACAAGAACATTAACTAATATAAACATCCTTGCTAAGGGTGATGTGTTTAGTGAGTGTGATACTGTTGTCTCTGCATTAAATTCATTATTCTTGAATGTTGAGTCTATATTAAACAGTAATGCAGTAGTTAAATCTCTACCAGATTTCTTTAATGGTAAAAATACAGATTTTGAATTATATTATACTGATAACACACCAGTAAAAACTGAGGTTGGACATGATCTGATTGTAGGTATAAATGGTGTTTTCCAAAATGCTAAGTATGATGCAGATTATCCTAGATTAAATTCTTATTATATTAAGAGGTCTTCTGGTGCTAGTGATCCTGATAGGATTGTATTTTCAGAACCACCTAAGTGGGAACAAAATCTAAACACACTAACTGTACAGGAACCTCTTGCTGTAGAGAAATTCTTTGCACACAATGTTGGTGGTTGTATAAGAATGAGTTTGGATGAAGAAAACTTTAATGGATCTATTACTGGTCCATTTATTATGAGAGATGAAAAGACTGGTGATGTAGTAGTTGTTGATGATGATAGATTTGCTTTTGTTTATATTGATGGAATATTACAGAAGAGGAGTACTGCATACATTATAAACGAATCTAGTATTACATTCAGTCAAGCTTTGAAAAAAGGTCAGAGTGTTAGTGTTGTTTTATTAACAGGTACTTCTGTTGATCAGTTATTAGATGCATTTAATGTAGAACCAGATCGTTTCTTTAATGAAGTGACTATTACAGTTACTGGTGGTTCTGCAGAATATGCTACTTTCATTTCAGGTGTAAGAGATGGTGCAGTAATTTATCAGTTTACTGATAATTCTTATCCAACACCTGATGTATATACAACTATTGGTATGGTTAGAAAGTATAACCAAACTGCTAGTGGATGGGATGTTACTCTCATTGCTCAGAATCCTAAGATTGATCTTAGCAAACCTCTAAGACTTGCTGCAACTACTGATCTTCAGACTGCATCATATACTGAGGTTGATTTATCTGCTCTCACTACAGCAGTTACATATAATGATGTTGATGGTAAGAGACTTCTTAGAAAAGATAGTGTTTCTTGGTTATATGATAGAGTCAAACCTACCATAACTTCACTTGAGCCTGGTGATAGTATTAAAATTGATGGTGAGACTGATTATAGAACAGTTAAACTAACTCATAGAGAATCCGCATCATTAGGACATGTCGAAGATACACAAGTCAGTGATAATGTAGGTGTTGTCTCTGTGAGTAACTATAATGGTTCTACTAAAGGTGAAGGTCTCAATATTACAGCAGTTCTTACTGGAGATGTTGTAACATCATTGAATTGGAATAAAACCACCCTTGGTTCTAATCCACAAGCTCATAATTATGATACTCCTCCAGTACTAACATTTGAACCAGCTAACTTAAATGGTGGTGGTGCTAAGGCACATGCTATTGTTGATGGTGGTAATGTTATTGATGTTATTCTTACTGATGGTGGTAGTGGATATACTGCTGCACCTATTGTTAATGTCTCTCGTGGTTACGATATCATTAAGAAGACTAGACAGTTTGATACCAAATACATCCGTAAATTTGAAGACACTATAACTGGTCTTAGTGCTCTAAATACTACATCATTCGTTGGAGAAGCAACACAGTTAGCATTTGAGTTTACTCATAGTGTTGCTGCAACATCTTCTCAGAGCGAACAATTAAAAGTCACTCAACAACTCGTTAGAGAAAATAAGGTTTCTGTTGGAGCAACAGAGATTCATGTGACTACACCTCATTCTATTACACAATCCGCAATGGGAACAACTACATCGTTGACTCATTCGATTAAACAGATTGAGATTGATAATACGTTATCAATGACTGGTGCAGTTAGGTTAACAACTCCTACCAATGCTCCTACTATTGGTATGGGTACTTCCACATCAGCAGTCCTTTCAGCAACATTATTAGACACTGACTTTGATTGGACTGACTCTAATGTTATGGTATCAACTACTGATGCATTTGATGCAACAGGTGTGATACAAGTCGGTAAGTTCCGTATCGCTTATAGTTCAAAATTATCTGACCGTTTCATCGTTGATTACGGTAGTGCAGATAGTATTCAACCTTCAGGTCTAACAACTGAAACTGCAGGAACTGTAGTTAGACAAGTATAAATATAAATAACTCGGATATCCTGTAGTACAAAACTACCCAATTTTCAATTATGTCGGCAATCATATCAGAAAAGTTTCGCATTTTTAATGCACAACAATTTCTAGAATCCCTTACGGAAGGTGCAAACGATACTAGTGCAGATCGTGCACGTATGTATTTCTTCGTTGGTCGGTCAGACCAGTGGGATTCTTACTTAGAGATCTATGATCCTAATGCTACTGCATTTAATGTCGGTGAAGAAGTGTACGATGCTGGTGCTGCTGGTGCTACTGCATACGGATCTACAACGTGGAAAGCAACTATCCGCAAAGTGAATCCTAATTCAATTCTTGTTCATTCTCCTTCCCCTGCTGCTGGTACACCGACTGCTGGTAACGTAATTAAGGGATATACAGGTGGTTCTGATACTGGTGCTGAAGCTAAAGGTGGTGTGTATCGTATTGCCGATGAAACGAATGCACCTGCTCCTTTAGACAACCAAGAAGAAAAGCAGAGTATCTATGATGAGCTCATTGCTGCTAAAAGGGTAGAGTCTTCTAATGTTGTTTCTGTAGTTTCACGTTATAACTGGAACACAGTTACTAACCCTAAGTTCGACATGTACAAGCCTGACTACAGTGCTGCACCTGCTTCAGGTGGTACTGCAAAGGCTGCTGCTACAGGAGCAACTTCATTAGGAGCTTCTAAGTTCTATGTTATGAACAATAACTACGAAGTATTCAAGTGTCTTTATAATAAGGAAGATACAGTTGCTGGTGGTGGTAACGCATCTGATATGCCTACCACAGCAAACAACTATGCTACTGGTGTATATACTGGTCCTACTGACGGATATCGTTGGAAGTACCTTTATACAATGACAACACAACAGGTTATGGATTTCTTATCCAGTGACTTTATGCCTGTTGGTACATATGCTGGTCCTGCTGCTGCAGATGGTGCTATAGATACCCTCTTGATTTCAGATGCTGGTTCTGCTCTTCCTACTGGTGCTACTCTATATGGTCCTATCTTAGGAGATGGTACTGGTGGTGTTGCTAAGTTTACTACCGATGGTACTGGTGCAATAACTGTTGCTGAAGTTCAGGCTCCAGGTACAGGTTATACTTATGGTAGTGTTGCACTTAAATCTGGTACAGGTACTGGTGCTGGTGGAAATGCTTATGGTTTATTCTCTGATTCAACTTTAAGTACTGCTGAGACCATTTCTGGTACTGCTCGTGGTGCTATTGAAGTTATTATTCCTCCTGCTGGTGGACATGGTGCTGATCTTGCACAAGAGCTTAACGGCAAGCGTGTTATGGTTAACGTCCGTCTGACTTATGCAGAAGGATCTGGAGACTTCCCAGTTGATAACGACTTCCGTAGAATCGGACTTATTAAAGATCCATTGCAGTGGGGATCAACAAACTATGCTACTGCAAACACCCTTTCTGGTGTATACGCCGTAAGAGTTAATGGAACTGGTCTTACTAGTTCTTCTTTCGGAAAAGATAATACAATCACACAAACTTTAAACGGTGGTGCTGGAACTGCTAAAGGAACAGTTGTTTCTTGGACTGCAGATGGTAATGGTAATGGTGGTATTCTTAAGTACTTCCAATCACCAAACGCACACACAGATAACGGTATTGTAAGAGGATTTGAAAATAATTCAAGTTCTGCTATCGTTGATGGTGGTACTGCTGTATCAGTTAACCCTGATAGCACATACTCATCAACTACCGAAGGCGTAACATTTGCAAGTGGTTTGGCGAATCCAGAGATCAAGAACAACTCTGGAGAACTCGTATACATAGAGAACAGAAGACTGATTACAAGAGCTGCTGACCAAATAGAGGACATCAAGCTCGTAATCGAATTCTAATCTTCCATGTTAGCTAATGGTTTACGATGCCACAAAAGACGAATCTAAATGTAAGTCCATACTATGATGACTACAGTGCGTCTAAGAATTTTTATAGACTTCTTTTTCGACCTGGATACTCAATACAAGCGAGAGAACTAACTCAACTTCAATCTGTACTCCAAAATCAGATTGAATCAATTGGACGTAAACAATTTAAACAAGGTGATCTAGTTATTCCTGGTGAAGTAGGATTAAACAATAAACTAGATTACGTTAAACTTTCTTCTGTTACTGAAGTTGCAGTATCAGAGGGAGGTAATATTGTCTTCAAAAAATATGATATTAAGAATCTGGTAGGTCAGACGTTAAAGGGCATCACGTCTGGTGTTACTGGTACAATTGTATCCACTAGATATAGTACTACAACAACTTCTGATACACTATATGTGAACTACACAAGTAGTGGTAATTCTAATAATGAGTCTACTTTTAGACAAGGTGAGACTTTAGAAGTTGTAGATGGGGTTAATACGCCTCTTATGGTTGTTGGAACGGATGGAAGTGTTCTACCTACCTCTATTACTCTAAAGGATCCTGATACTGACGCAGAGACCTCTTACACTAGTTCAGCAATGGGTTTTGCTTCTGCTGTACAAGTAGAAGAAGGTATTTACTTTGTTAATGGACATTTTGTTCGTAATGATGCTGAGCTTATCATTCTTGAACCATATATTAATATTCCATCTGCTAAGGTTGGATTTAAGATTAGCGAAACCTTAGTAACTCCTGAAGAGGATGGGACACTTTATGATCAGGCAAGGGGATTTGCAAACTTTAGTGCTCCTGGTGCTCATAGATTATCAATTACTTTAGGACTAGTTAAGTATGATTATAATGCTTCTACAGATAGCAATTTCATACAACTACTAACAGTTAAGAACGGATCTGTACAGAGAAAGGTAAAACAGGCAGAATACAATGTAATTGAGGAGACTCTAGCAAGAAGAACATTTGATGAGTCTGGTGATTATGTTGTTGAATCATTCCCAACAGAATTAAGAGAATATTATCAGAAAGATAATAACAAAGGTCTTTATGGTGTAGGTGTTGATGGGTTAGTTAATGGTTTAAGTCTTACTGATGCATCTCAGAAGATGATTGCATCAATTGGAGCTGGTAAAGCATATATTAAGGGTTATGAGATTGTTAATAAAGAGAGCAAGTATCTAACTGTTAATAAATCTAGAGAATCACTTGAAAGAGATAATATAACTCTCAAGCATTCTGGTCTTGCAAGTTTCTATCTAACTAACACTTACAATTCAATTCCTTTAAATTCATATGATGCTGAATTATCTTCATTCCCAACACTATACCTTAATGGTGTATTTGGTGATGGATCATTAGGTCTTAATGGTACACAAGATAAAACCGATGGTAAGGTAATAGATTCACATAAACAAACTCGTCAAAGAAGAGAATTTACATATGATTCTGATGTAGCAATCAAGACTGTGATTGTTGATATCACTACAACTGCAGGTGGTAAGACATGGGCAGATATAGTACCTTCTTCATGGGAGACATCACATGGAAGCTTTTGGGTAAGAAAAGGTGGTGAAGGTAATGCTAATGCTTCAGTAGAGATTACAACTCTTGCATATTCTAAGTTTAATGGTTCTAATGCTGACTTCCCAGATTCGTTTAAAGGAAGTGCTGCATATGTTGAATTTACATTTGTTGGTCCTAGAGATATTGTAGATACTCATTTAAGAGATTACTCTTCTACTGACGGTGGTAATGATAAGAGAACACGACTATATTTCAGTCAAAATGCTGCAGAGTTACAAACTTCAAGTGAAATATTTGGTCATATAGTTTCTTACAGTGAGATGATTGTTCCTTCAATAGGACTTGCTAAGCCTAAGGATTTCCATCTACAAGAAAGAGGAGTTGGATTCAATCCAGATTCTGATACTATTCTTTCAAAAGGAAGAATTGGTGGAACAAGCAAATATAATACGACTTTTAAAATGTCGTATTTCAATCCAACATTCTTAACCAAGATAACTGTAGATAGCGATATTGCTGCTGCTACATTTGCAGCTGGTAAGTATATTACTGGTAGTAAGAGTGGTGCTTATGGAGTTGTAGAAGGATCACCAAAAGGACTTCTATCTTCTGGTAATAGAATCTATTGTAAGGTTCTTAATGGAGAATTTGTTGAAGGGGAAACTATATTTGATGAAGCTGGTAATTCTCTAAGAATTGCTAGAGAAAATACTATATCTCACTTTGTTATTGATAGTAGAGGTGCAAACTATGGTGCGTTAGATACTTTAGTTATAGATGGTGTATCATATGATACATCTGTTATCTCTTCTGAATTAGATGGTAGTGGTGGATATGCTAATGCAAAAATTATGAATAGGGATAGTCTTTCTAATACCTACTCATCACCGCCAATAGTAGTTGCTAAGACTACTGCTTCTGCCCATTCATCAAGTGATGACGCAGTAATACGTCCTATATTGTTTAAAAATGTAGTACAAACATACACACCACAAAATGTTAAGTCGATGTGGTCTAGGTTTGGTGTAGCACCTGAAGGAGCTCAATCACCAAATTTATTTACTAGTGATGTTGAGTTGTTTAGAGAGAAATATGTTATTAGTACTACTATAACTGATTTTACATTTAGTGGTACAGAAGGTAATCAGTATGTTGAATGTACAGGATTTGGTGGTGATGCATCAAAGAGTCTTGTACAGGGAGATCTAGTTCAGTTCAGTGACACAAACAACAACCTTATTCAGGCAGTAGTACAACAAGCAACTAAACCACAAGGTACTAAGAAATCAAGAATTTACCTAGATTCTTTACTTCCTTCTAATGTAAGTAGTACAACTGTACTAAGAGTAAGACCAAAGATTGAGAATGGATCTAAATCTACTTTAATATTCCCAACTGGAAGTAAGCAAATCAAATCATTGGTTAAGAATACTGATGATACTGCTATTAAGTATTATCAAAGAAGAGATTATGTTCTAGATTCATCTGCTAGTGGTGGAACTTTAACATTTAAAGCACAGTTAGAATTTGGTACACAAAAATTTGTACAGTTTGAAGAAAATAACTTTATCCTCACTGTTCTTAAGAAAGGAAATGCTACTGCTGTAGAGACTGGAGATATTGTGTATGTTCCATCTTCTGCTGTCGAAGTTGCAACATCTACTGATACTGCATCTGGATTAACTGCTGGTAGTGTTAGTGTAGCACTTCCTGATAATTATTTTGGTGCTCTTTCAGGTGGTACTGATTATCCAACACTTAAGCTTACAGCAACATTAGAGATTACTAAGTCTAGACCTAGATTGAAGACTGTTGTTAGGAATAAGCAAATCGTTATTACTCCAGAAGGTGATAAGGTTCTTCCTTTAAGAGGACAAGATATTAATGCATCTGAGATTAATGCAGTATCATATTCTGATGTTATTAAATTAAATTATGTATACGAAGGTTCTGCAACTGCACCTCCAAATGTAGACACTGCTGGTAATCTTGTTACTGGTACTGATGTTACTAGTAGATTTACATTTGATGATGGTCAACGTGATACTTTATATGATGTATCTCGTATTGTTATTAAACCTGGTTTCGATCTACCTACTGGTCAGTTACTAGCATCATTTGATTACTTTGATCATTCACAAGGTGACTTCTGTGTAGTTGATTCCTATGTACATGAAGCAGGTGTTTCAGCTGATGAGATTCCTACATTTAACTCATCTGTTTATGGTATAACTAATTTAAGAGATGTTATTGACTTTAGACCAAAGGTTGATACTGACTCCACTATTACTGGATTCCAAGATAAGTCTTTGTATACAGAGTCTTCCTTTAATGAATTTACTGGTAGTGGTGGTGTTGTTTCTAGTTGTCCATCTTCAGATTCAAATCTTCCTTATACTATCTCATTCTATCAGAATCAATATCTAGATCGTATAGATGGTATATTCTTAACTAAGAAGGGTGAATTTATTGTTAAAGAAGGTAACTCATCACTCAACCCATCAAAACCAGCAGTTATTGATGACGCTATACCTTTAACATATCTTTATATACCTGCATATACTACTACAAGCAAAGATGTAAGAGTTATACCTGTGGATAACAAGCGTTATACCATGAGGGATATTGGTAAGTTAGAAAAGAGAGTTGAAAGGTTAGAGTACTATACACTCCTTAGTGTTCTTGAGCAGCAAGCATTAAATATGCAGATCAAGGATGATATAGGACTCGAAAGGTTTAAGAGTGGATTTGTTGTAGATAACTTCGAGACTCATAAGATAGGTAACCTGAAATCAATTGATTATAAGTGTTCCATTGATACAAAGCAATCTGTATTAAGAGCTCAGTCTAAAGAAGATTCTCTTAATCTAATTGAAGTTAATACAAAACAAGATGAGAGAGTGGTTGCTGGATATAGGAGATCTAAAGATGTTATTACTCTTCCATATTCTAATCTATCGTTATTAGATAATAGTTTTGCTACTAAGACTATTAACCCAAATCCATTTGTGGTTATTCAGTATGTTGGAGATGCATCTCTCAATACACCTGTAGATTCATGGTATGAGAATACAGATGCTCCTTTAATATCTGATAACAATACTCAACTCTATACTATATTCCTTGCTAAAAATAATGTACGTGATGCTTATTCAAGCTTGTACAATTCTTATTCAGTTAACTGGGTTGGATCTAATCAGAACTTCTTCAATATCGGACCTCTTTCTGATATTAACTCAGATCAAGTATCATCTACAGTTAAGATTGCTAATGTAGCAAGTTCATCTAATATCAGTCCACAAAATAATGAGACTGGTAAAGGAATTAATACAAAGGTAGTTGGTGAAACTGCAGTTGCTACATCACTACAACAATTTGCTAGATCTAAAGCAGTTAAGTTTACTGTTCGTAGGATGAAACCTAATACTAAAGTATATCCATTTCTAGAGGGAAGAGATGTTAGTAGATGGTGCAACCCTGATCTAAGATTTACAGGAATACCTGGTAACTCACTATCAACATTTGGTGCTTCAATTATTACTGATGATGGTGGTAATGCTAGTGGTCTTATTATTATACCTAATGGTTATGCTCCAACACAAGGAAGTACTTGGAACAACTATATCTACAATACAAGTTATGATACCAGTTCTGAGCAATTACAATTCACAACTGGTGAAAAAACAATTAGATTTACTTCGAGCTCTACAGATGATAATAAAGACACTGTAGAAACATATACTGAAGTTAAATATTATCCTACTGGAATACTACCTGCTAATCCTGGTAGTATTGTTTCAACATTACCTGCATATTTCAAGTCTAATGAAGGTAAGCAGATTATTGATCTTGATACAAGTACACAGAAGAAACCAAGTCCATTAGCACAAACATTTAAGGTTGAAGGATATGATGGTGGTGTATTTGTTACTGGTTTATATCTCTTCTTTAATAAGAAAGCATCTAAAGTTCCAGTAAGAACTTATATCACAAATACAGTAAGTGGTAAACCAGGAAGTTATATTGTTCCTGGTACAGAGAAGACTCTTTCTCCTGAAACCAAATTGAAGTTTTATGTATCACAAGAGACATCTCTTGAGGTTGGTGAAATTGTAACTGGACAAATATCAGGTGCTACTGGACCTATATTCAAAATCTTTGATAGGACTGGTATTGAAGTATTACCAGGAGCTGCAGATAAGATACCAGTATCAGCAGATCAAGTATACACACTGGTTCTTTCTAATAACAATGGTAATTCTTTCCAAGCAGGAGAACTACTTATTGCTCCATCAATAACTTTAGCAAATAATACAAATAATACTTCAATATCTGTTAATATTGCTAAGGATTCTGGATCACTTATTGATCTTAAAGTTATTGGTGCTGGATCTTTTTATGATAGTGCAGCAATGACTATTGAAAGTCCACAATTACCAGGTGGTACTACCGCAACTGGTACATTGGGTATCTCTGGTGGTAAATTATTCAATGCTGAAGTTTCTATATCTGGTTCTGGATATACAAGTGCTCCTTCTATTGTTATTGCTGGAACTGGTTCTGGTAATGCTGGTGGTGCTGTAGAAGCAGTTGTGGATATTGATACACCTGCTGTTAGAATGGGTGTAGCAACTAACTTAGCAACTGATGTTGCTGGTAGTGTATCGACTGACTTTGATTTTGATTATCCTGTATATTTACAGAATGATACTGAGTATGCTTTTGTTATCGAAACCGATTCTACTGATTATGAAGTCTGGGCTTCTGAAGTGGGAGAACCTGCAGGTTCAGGAACTGTTACAGTACAACCTGGATTAGGATCTGTTTATAGATCACAGAACGTGGATTCTTGGACAGAAAATCTCAAGGAAGATATTAAGTTCCAGCTTAACAGAGCAGAGTTTGATATCTCTAGGACTGCTAATGTTATGTTAACAAACGATAACTTAGGTTATGAAACTATGGATATTAATTCCATACGCACTAGTGCAGAAGCAAGTAGTAGTGCTGATCTTAAGAGGTTTAGAGGAAATAATAAGTATATTGAAGTTACACATAGAGATCACGGATTTGAAGATAGTGGTAAGTCCTTTGCGTTCTTTAAGAATCTTACAGAGACTGGTGGTATTTCAGCATCTTCTTTGAATACTACACTGTTTACAGTTGAGAACTCTGGTGTAGATACATTTAATATCGTATCTACAACTAATGCTAGCTCGAATGCAATTGGTGGTAGTTCAGGTGGATTAATTTCTCTTAATAAGAAATTTGAGAAATTGTATGCTGATATTGGATACCTTTCATTCCCACAAACAAAAATTGATTCTACTGTTAAAACAACTAATATTGTTCCTGTAGATAGTGGTCCTGTTAACTATGCTTCATATTCTCAATCAGATTATGAGAAGACATTTATTAAACAAGAGCATTTCTTTATAAACCAGAAAGTGTTAGCTTCTAGAATTAATGCATTAAGAAATGATATTGCAAATTCTCTTGTTTATAAGTTAGAACTTTCATCTACTACATCAACACTTTCTCCTGTTATTGATCTTAGAACTAGTTCTGTTAAAACTATATCTAATAGAATTGAAAATCCTACTGGATCGGAAAATCGTTATGGTAGAAGAAATCAGATTCTTAAGCTTAATCCTATAGTTACTTTTGCAATAACAGGTCATAGTGGAGCTACTGTAACAGTTGGTCAAACTATAAATTCTAAGACTAATACAGATACATCAGAGATTGCAAATCTTTCTGGTGGTGCTGGAAAAGTTCTTAATTGGGATGCTGGTACAAGTACAGTAACTGTAAGAATAACTAATGAAGGGCAATTTAAAGCATCAGAATGGTTAACATTTAGTACTGATACTGCCTTGAATGGTGATACGGTAAAGGTTACAAACGCTGGATCTACTGTTAAAGCACCAGCATTTACTGTAGGCACAACTGTTAATCGATATAATGATAAACAGATAACGACTTCAGATACTACTGATGATCTATATCTAGATAAGATTAGTGGTATAGTTGTTGAATGGAATGCTAAGACTCAAGAATTAACTTTGTTTAATAATAAACAACCTATTAACGATGATTTTACTTCAAAGATAACAGCACTTTCACCTTATGAAAGAGAACCAGATCCAGTAGATCAACAGAATGATATATTCAGAGTTACAGATCTACTTCAGTTTGTTGGTCAAGATTCTGGTACTGAAGAGTGGTGGGAAGTAAAGTCTGCATCATTGCAAAATGGTATAGCACATGTTGCTGAAGATTCTTCTAAGAATACATCTGGTATTGCTAAGTATGTTACTAAGGAAATTTCTTTAGATAATCCTGGTACATCAATTGATGTTAAGCTTACTGCTAATGTGAGAAACATCAATGATATCAAAATACTCTATAAGATTAAAGAAGAATCAAGTGAAGTTAACTTTGATGATCTTGAATGGAAGTTCTTTAATGTAGATGGTAAAGCTGATATTGATTTAGTTGCAACTGCAGAGAATGAAATCTCTGGTCTCTTTGAGAAGCAAGATTCATATCAAGAAATTCCATTTAGTATCTCTAACTTACCTGAGTTTACTTCTTTTGCAGTTAAGGTTGTTATGAATTCGGATAACCCATCATACGTACCTAAGTTACAAGATATAAGAGCAGTAGCATCATTCTAATGAATATACAAGTAGAAGGTAAGGACAGTCTTTATAGAGACTCAAACACAGGTGCTATAATTAATAGTGATACCAAGGCATTTGATGCAATAAAAGCAGCACGTGCTAAGTCTAGTAGGACTGATCATGAGATAGACGAACTTAAAGCAGAGATAGAAGTTTTGAAATCCATGATACATGGTATGCAAAGATAGCTATCTGTGCTATAATAAATAGATAAGATCGATCACTTATACGATGACCCAAACACCAAATGCTGCTCCTATGGAACCAGCACAGTTGAGAGAAGAGTTTACCAAACAACTTTCTGATGCTAACGATAAAATTACTAAGGCAGAGACAGAACTTATTCGTCTTAGAGAGTATCGTACAAAACTTCAGGGTGGACTAGAAACCCTTGGTATTCTAACTGGTGATGTTAATGCTGAACCATTACCAGTACCAGAAACGGAAACACCAGAAGCACCTCCAACTGAATAACAAAGTTCCCCCTCGCTAAATAGTGAGGGGTTCTTTGTATGTACGATGGCTGCTATACCAATAAATTTAATTTGCGAGAAAGGAACGGACTTTAATGCGACCTTTAATATTCAGAATGAAGCGAATACAACACCGTTAAATTTAACTGGTTATAGTGCTGTAGCGAAACTGAAAAAGAGTTTTACTTCATCTACATCAACAGACTTTACAGTTGACTTCCCAGACAGATATAACGGACAATTATCAATAGCTCTTCCTAATGCTACATCAACTACCTTAGAAGCTCGAAGGTATGTTTATGATATTCTCTTGACTGCACCTTCGGGTACTAAGTCTAGAGTTATTGAAGGAATACTAGAAGTAACACCTGGAGTTTCCTGATGCCTACCTATAACGTATCAGTACAATCTCAAAACTATAATATAGTTTCTGAGGCTAAAAAGAAATTTGCAGTTGGTGTAAATTATGATATTCCTGCAAAATATTTGCAGAATAACAATGAGGTTCTTGATGATTTTACTGCTCAGTTCGATGGAACTAAGACAGAGTTTGATCTAACACAAGGAGGAACTGCATACTTTCCAACAAATGAAGGACAGTTAATTGTTTGCATTAATGGATTAGTTCAACATCCAGGAGTAGATTATACTGTTAGTGGTAGTAAGATAATATTCCCAACTCCACCTTCTGCTGGAGATAAGCTTTTCACTGTTGCTCAATCAACAACTGCGGATCTTACCAGAACAATTAATTTTGTTTATGGTAGTGGTTCTGTAGATATGAACACTGGAGAAAAAGGTGAACTACAAATAGATGTAACTGGAAGAATTCAGTCGTGGACACTAACTTCTGATGTGGTTGGTATTCTTATTATGGACGTACAGAAATGTACATTCAATGATTTTCCTAACTTCCAAACTATATGTGGTGGTGATAAACCACAGATTAATGGAAACTTAAAAGCATCTGGTGATGTTTTAACTAGTTGGGATAGAGATTTAATAGCTGGGGATATGCTACGGTTCCGAGTTGATCAGGTAAACCAGATTAGGAGATTTATGTTATCTCTCAAAGTTTTCCTTTGATAAATAATCGAGGAGCGATTATTTTATAAATAAACGTAAGTAAGCAACACAAACGATTTTCGGAGACAAATTAAATGGCACTGCTAGTACCTAATATTGGCGAACTTGAATCACTTCGTTATCTCGTTAACCAGAACAACTTCGTTTTGGATAGAGAAGATAATGCACCAAGGGATCTAATTCTTAAGCTTTACACTACTGACACCACCCCTGCTGAAGCAGACGTGCCTAGTGCAACAGCATATTACGAACCATATCAAGATGGTAACACAAACAAGTATGGACAAACTGTAAATACAGGTTATCCTACATGTGTAAACAATCGTACTGAATCACGTTACGATTATACTGCTCAGTATGGTATTCTCCTAAATGGTGGGCAGTGGAAAATTAATCAAGATGCTACTGCTGGTGTTGTAACAACTGCTACTTATCCAGAACAGACTTTCACATTTGATGCTGCTGCTGGTAATGTTTATGGTTATTATATTGTAAGAGCAAACAATATGCCTCTTGCAATTCAAGGTGTTGCTGATGCTGCTTCAGGTGCTGCTGCTAGTACTCTAACAAAGGGTGATGCTTCAAACGTATGTATTGGAGTTATTGGTAACGACTATATCACACTTCCTAACGTAGCTTCTGTAATGGACAACATTACAATCGGTATGGTTATCGGTGGTAACAGTGCTGTTCCAGCTGGAACATCAATTGGTGGTATTGATCGTGCTCTTCGCCGTATCTATCTTTGTGATGCTTCTAATGTTGCTGTTGCTCTAACTGATAACATTCAGGGTGCTACTGACCCAAGTATTACACTTGACTATACTTCAGTAACTGCTACTCAAGCTCACGGTTTACAACCAGGCGATGTTATTTACATTGCACGTGGTACTTCAAACACTACAACTACTGAACAGACATATACAGTATTCAGTACACCTACAACATCAACCTTTGATACAATTCCTGCATTGGATGGATCTGGTAACCTAACTCTTTACAGCAGCATAATGTTCGCTGAAAGATTTACAAATGGTCCATACCCTATTCAGAACAACGGTGACCAAATTAAGGTTACATTGAATATCAGTCTTGACTGATCATTTATACTATTAAGTATAACAGGATGGGGGGGTTGGAGTATTCCACCCCCTTCTTATTGTTTGTGTAAAGTATGAACGAATACACCTACGATTCTACTACAATTTCTCTATACTCTACTGAAAGTTACGGCGATGTTACTGTCCTTAACGTATCGGATGATTATGGATCGATAGGTGATGCTCCAACGAATTTAGAAACAGAAAGTAATTTAAGTAATGATAGTTATGGAGAAGTCTCCATATCAGCAGATAATTATCCATTTGGAACAGCAACTATATCTGGTGGAACACCAAAGGTAAGTTTCAGTCATGGTAATTTCGTTGCTGATGGAACTGCTTACCTTGCCTCTACCGCCTTAGAAGGCATCAGACAGATCTGGGTTGGTACTGGATCCCTATTTGAGATGGGCGGTGGTATGGAACGCAGCAGTGCGTTCTGGGTAGGTTCTGGTGGACTTACTGTATCTGGTACTTGTGAAGTAACAACAACATTAGATTGGAACGAATTATTATTCGTACCATTCACCACAGAAGACTTGGGAGCTGTCGATGCAGTCCCAAGTCTTTTGGACTTTGGGGGTATACTAGATCCCAAAGATGAAGGAGAAGAATCTTGGGGATTTGTATACAATACTGATGATGTAAGAGGTGCAACATCATACCATAAGTTTAGTAATGCACCTTGGGCAGAATTTAATACTTATAGCTTTACTACAGACAGAACAGGTTCAGGTGGTCTATTCGCTGCAAGTGGTCTCTCAGAGACTAAGACCTCTACAGAATTTGGAGATAAGACAACACTATTCAGTGTAACTGGTGGAGAGATATACTCACAGACAAGTCGTGAGGTAATGTCTGGTAATGCTTCATTCGGAAGTGCTGTTGTTGAGAAGTTTGTACATGAGTTTAATGATGAGTCTGGATATACATTACAGACAGAAGATAATGGATTAGTTTGGTATGGATTTAGTGAGACCGAAGATCTTGGTACAACAACCAAACCAGTTACTGCTGGTGAATATGATAATGGTGGAATTATATGGAATAACGTAGAGGCAAATACTGGAACCTATGAGTTCGTTGCTCTTTATGATATTCAAGGAGATGGTACTTACGCTAGGTATTGGGAAGGTGAAGGATCTATTACCATTAGTGGACAAGACCTTACAACTAATGCACCACATTGGACTGCATCTGGATCTCTATTCAGTGCTGGTGGAGCTGCTGAGTGTAGAACTGATACTATAGTTGGAAGTGATACAACTCTATTCACTTGGTCTGGTGAATATAGTAATCTTAAGTTCCAGTATCATTGGACAGGATCTGGTTCTCTATCTCATGCTGGTGGTGTAGCGATACTAAGAACATATGGATACGATGATACTGCTACGATTGGATATAGTACTGATAATTGGGGAGAAATAACAGATAGTCCAGTTGATTCAGAGAATTGGGGTCTTGTTACTGAAGGATGGTTATCAGAGAACTGGTGGTACATCTGGCATGATGGTGTTGCAACCTCAATGGGTGGACTTACTATCAAGACTGATCCTAAAGTTATTAATGATTCAACTCCAGAGAATTACTTTGATCCAACTAATCCAGGTCTTTCTGCTACCGAAGGTCATAACTTTGATACCTACTCATTCACTTGGGGTCATGGATTCGTACAAGAAGGTGGTAGTCTCTTTGGTATGGGAGGAGCTGCCGAGGCAGTTGGATATCAACCAGTTGAAGATATTGCACTGTTTACTTATTCTGGTGCATATAATAACCTTCAAGCAACATTTAGAGAGATTGGATCTGGTGCTATATCCAGAGTTGGTGGTGGATCTGAGTATGTAATATTCAGTTATAATGATAGTACAGTTGTACCATTTAGTAGTGAAGACATTGGTCTCATAACAGGTGAAGATCCTACTGTCGATGATTACGGTACAGTTCATCCACCTCAAGACGGTGGTGAATATGATTATGGTTTAGTTGTTTACAGTGCTACTGCTAATTCCGCACAGGGAACATTTACCTTTAGTCTCACACGAGAATCTTGGACTCAAGAAGAGATTGATGAACTCAATCCAGAATATACTACAAAACCATATGGTACATTCCCGTATGCAGGTGACGAGAAGACACAAGAAGAATCAAAGGATGTTCGATTTATTCCTGTCTGGGGTCAGATTGGTAAAGGTTCATTATTCTCTGTAGGTGGTGCTGCCGAGGCTATTACTGTAGTACCAAATACAACTGGTATATTCCAGATAGTTGGTGGTAATTATTATCTTGGTAGTATGATCGAACGACTTGTCGTTCGTGAAATTGGTACTGGTGCAATGTCCAGAGTTGGTGGAGCTGCTGACTCAGTAACATTCGATTACAATGAATCATCTATTGTTACGTTCTCCTCTAGTGATGATGGTTTAATAACAGATAGTGCTACTACATCTGAGTATGGAGGAGTCGCACTTCCACAAGAAGAAGAGATTGATTATGGTTCAGTAATTTACAATGAAACTGTATATCCAGTTTCAGGAATACTCCAATCTTCTGGTACTTCTCCAAGTGCTGCTGTATACAGGGATCCTACACAAGGTGGATCATTATTCAGTGCTGGTGGAGCTAGTGAATGTGTTAGCACAACAGAACTTGGTGATGCTACAACACTATTTGATATTTACACTGCTCCGCAGTTTATCGGTAACACATACAAGTTTGTTTGGAATGCACCTCCAGGTACAGGTGGATTATTCAGTGTTGGTGGTGGAGTTGAGAAGGTAACATTTGATTATAACGAATCATCAACTATTCCATATGGAACAGAAGATAGTGGATTAATAGTTGATTCTGTAACTGTAGTTGATGACTATGGTTCAGTAATAGAATCTCAGTATGGTGGAGAGTATGATCAAGGACAGATTATATTTACATCTACTGCTATTCCATTCGGATCACTCAATCTCAGTCTCACAAGAGCAAGATGGACTCAAGCAGAGATTGATGAACTTTCACCAGGATATACCACCAAACCATATGGTACATTCCCATATGCAGGTGATGAGAAGACACAAGAAGAATCTGGTGATGTTAAGTACAAACCTATTTGGGGTCAGATTGGTGAAGGTTCCCTATTCTCTGTAGGTGGTGCTTCTGAATCTGCTACCTATCAACCTACTGAGGATACAGCACTATTTGATATCTTTACCGCACCTCAATTTATTGGTAACACTTATAGATTCTGTTGGAACTATGATGGATCTGGTAACTTACCACTCGTCAATGGTGCTGCTGAGTCTGTTACCTTCGATTACAACGAGTCTTCTATTAATGTATTCTCTACTGATGATGAAGGTAACATTGTTGATAATGCAACGGTATTTGGTGAGTATGGAGACCTTAACATCCAAGAAGGTGAAGATGATTACGGAACAGTAATATGGACTTCTACAATATATCCTCTAACAGGAACACTTCAGACATCAGGTGTTGGTTCAGAGTATGTTGTATTCAGAGATCCTACTACTGGTGGTTCACTATTCAGTGCTGGTGGATCTGTTGAGAGTAAGACTTCTACTGAGTTTGGAGAAGACACATCACTTGGAGATCTTAGTGGTACTAGTATTCTATCCAGAACTAGAGATTGGGTTGGATCAGGATCTCTATTCACTGCTCTTGGTGCTGCTGAGTCTGCAACATTCGATTACAACGAATCTTCTATCGTCACAGTTACAAGTGATGACTATGGATTAATAGTAGATGCTGCTACTACTAATGTTGATCAGGGTAGTGTTGCTAATATTCAAGAAGGTGAAGATGATTATGGTTCAGTTCTTTACACCTCTACCACATATCCTACAACTGGATTAATAACTCTTACCACTGCACCTCAGTTTGTTAATAACACCTACAGATTCTGCTGGAACTTCGTATCAGATGCTGGATCTCTATTCAGTGCTGGTGGAGCTGCTGAGTCTGCAACTGTTGATTGGGAGTCAACAGGTCTATTTGATGTCTTTACTGCACCTCAATTTATTGGTAACACCTATAAGTTTGTTTGGAATGCACCTCCAGGTACAGGTGGACTATTCAGTATAGGTGGTCTTGTTGAAGCTGTTACATGGAACTATGCTCCTGGTCCAGTACTTCCATTTAATACTACTGATTATGGATTAGTAACAGATCTAACACATCCAACTAATGACGTAATCAGTTACGGTGATTTTGGATTGTTCGATGAGGACACAGAAGATTACGGATTTGTAATTTACACATCAGAGACTGTTTCTAACTCTGGAACATATACCCTCAGTCTAACAAGAGCACTATGGACTCAGGAAGAAATTGATGCACTCAACCCAGAATATCTAACTGAACCATTTGGTACATTCCCACAAGTAGGTGATGAGAAAACACAAGAAGAAGCTGGTGATGTTCAGTACGCACCATCATTCGCACAAATTGGTAGTGGTTCTCTATTCACTGCAGGTGGTGCTGCTGAGTCTGCTGTTTATCAACCTACTGAAGATACTGTACTATTCACTGCATTCACAGCACCTCAATTCTATGGTAACACATATAGGTTTATTTGGAATGCACCTCCAGGTACAGGTGGATTATTCAGTGTTGGTGGATGTGTAGAATCCAGAGCTTACGTTTACAACGAGACTGGTATTGTTCTATACAGCACTGTTGATTACGGTAATATAACAGTTAATGTACCGTTAACTCCAAATAATCCTGATGTAATTGATCAGGGTGCGGTTGCATTACCTCAATCTGATGGTGAAGTAGACTATGGTTCTGTTCTTTACACCTCTACTGCATATCCAACAACAGGTACTTACACTGCATCTGGTGCTGTTAGCCAGTCATTTAGTAAGGGTCTATACACTGGTGGTGGTTCTCTATTCGCTACAAGTGGTGCTGGTGAATGTGTATCTACTACTGAGTTTGGTGAAGATACATCACTTGGAGATCTCAGTGGTTCTGGTTTACAGGCACGTACTGTTGTTGAAATCGGATCTGGATCAATATTCAGAGCTGGTGGTGCTGCCGAGTGTAGGACATATGATTATGATCAGAATTCTATCGTTGTATTTACATCAACTGATCATGGTCTAGTAGTAGACAGTGTAGTTACATCAGATGATCAGGGTAGTGTTGATACTATTCAGTCTGGTGGTGAATACGAT
>CENZ01026948.1_pt1 | contig 34168 bp, 26 predicted proteins | sample 361341 | NCBI WGS metagenome assembly CENZ01 (sample SAMEA2619782, study PRJEB7988) | marine metagenome | biome: marine biome (ENVO:00000447); feature: deep chlorophyll maximum layer (ENVO:xxxxxxxx); material: "saline water (ENVO:00002010), including plankton (ENVO:xxxxxxxx)" | depth 50 m
GCAATGGCAGTTCCGCTATCCGGGCGCCGACGGTATTCTGGGCACCGCCGATACCGGGTTTGTCTCCGAATCTAACCCCTTCGGCGTCAATCCCGAAGACCCCAACGGCATGGATGATGTCGTCGTTAATGACCCCGATATGCACCTGGCAGTGAATCAACCTGTGAAAGCGCTGCTGCGCTCAAACGACGTATTACACAACTACACAGTTCCTCAGTTCCGCGTGAAGATGGACCTAGTGCCGGGTCTGGTTTCCTACCTCTGGTTTGACCCAACCAAAGAGGGAACCTACGACATCATGTGTGAGGAGTTATGTGGTATTGGCCACTTCGTCATGCGCGGCTCTGTAACAGTTGAATCACAGGCGGCGTTCGACTCATGGCTCGCATCTCAGCCAACATTTGCCGAGACACAGAATGCTGCTGGGCCCGACATCGCAGCCGGCCAAGCTCAGTATGCCGCTTGCGCCGCCTGCCACGGCGCTAATGGAGAAGGCAATCAGGCGTTAAACGCACCCAAGATCGCCGGCCAGCAACCCTGGTACATCGAGAGACAATTGAACCATTTCAAGCAAGGCGCGCGAGGTGGCGACGGTGATACTAACGGGGCGCAGATGACCGCTTTTGCCAGCATGCTGACAACGGACGAAGCCGTTCGAAACATCTCGGCTTACATTGCAACTTTCCCGGATAATCCGGCACCCACGACCATCTCAGGCGACATAGCGAATGGCTACGATATTTACGATCGAAACTGCGCTGCTTGCCATTTGGATAATGGAGCTGGCGTCTGGTATACGGACGCTCCAAAGCTCGCGGGCATGAGCGATTGGTACTTCGTCACCCAGATAAGCAACTTCCGCGCTGGAATCCGCGGCTTGCATGCCGATGATGACTACGGCGAACAAATGGTTCAAATGGCAACAGCCATGGGGGACCTGGACGAGATCGAAGACGTGGCTGCCTACATCAACACATTGCGCTAGCCCAAGAAGTAATCAGAGATTTTGAAATTAGTGCCACAAGGCAAAAGTATATCGTTTAGGAGTAAACAATGGCCTACGTACCATTAGCTGACCAAGACCAAGAAATGGAGATGCATCATCCTCATAGCTGGGTCGAAAAATACGTTTGGAGCCAAGATCACAAAGTAATTGCCATTCAGTATGGTGGCCTCGCAGTACTGACAGGGATCGTCGGCTTGGTCCTCTCCCTTCTGTTCCGATTGCAGCTGGGGTTTCCTGAATCAGTCGATTTTGTGGACCCGAATTTTTATTACCAAGCGGTGACCATGCACGGCATGATCATGGTGGTTTACTTTCTAACTGCCCTGTTCTTGGGAGGCTTTGGCAATTACATGGTTCCGCTCATGCTGGGCGCCAGGGACATGGTCTTTCCTTTCCTGAACATGATGTCAGTCTGGACATTTTTGATCTCTGTGATCATTTTAATGGCCAGCTTCTTTGTCGGCGGTGGTCCCACAGGCGCCGGTTGGACACTTTACCCACCGCAAACCACAATGGCAGGTACGCCAGGGCATGACGCCGGCATCATTTTAATGCTGGTTTCGCTTGCTGTCTTCGTCGTGGCTTTTACCATGGGCGGCCTCAACTATGTGGTCACGATTTTACAGTATCGCTGTCGCGGCATGACCCTGATGCGGATGCCCCTCACTATATGGGGAATATTTGTCGCAACGGTTCTGGGTTTGTTTGCTTTCCCGGCACTCCTGGTTGCTTGCATTATGATGATGTTCGATACCCTGCTGGGTACAAGCTTCTTTATGCCGGCCGTAATCGAGTCAGGAAGCCCTCTTGATTATGAGGGTGGTAGCCCGATTCTATTCCAGCATTTATTTTGGTTCTTTGGGCACCCTGAGGTTTATATCGTCGCGCTACCTGCGTTCGGACTGGTTTCAGATGTGCTGAGCGTGCACGCGCGCAAGAACATCTTCGGTTACCGCATGATGGTTTGGGCGATTATCGCAATCGGCGGCTTAAGTTTTATTGTTTGGGCACACCACATGTATGTGAGTGGCATGAACCCTTATTTTGGTTTCTTCTTCGCGACAACAACTCTCATCATTGCGGTTCCGACGGCCCTAAAGGTCTACAACTGGTTGCTGACGCTTTGGGAAGGTGATATTAGGTTAAATGCGCCAATGTACTTCGCCATTGGCTTTATCTTCACTTTCATTCACGGTGGCCTGACCGGTTTATTTCTCGGGAACGTCGTAATCGATTTGCCGTTATCCGACACTTACTTCGTTGTGGCGCATTTCCACCTGGTCATGGGCGTTTCACCTATCTTGGTGCTATTTGCAGCGATCTATCATTGGTATCCAAAGCTCAGCGGACGGATGTACAACGAAACAATGGCCAAAGCGCATTTTTGGATTACTTTCTTGGGTGCCTACGCGATTTACCTACCGATGCACTATCTTGGATTTTTAGGTGTACCCCGTCGTTACTATGCGCTTGGAAGCACAGACTTCATCCCCGCATCTGCACAGGAATTGAATTCCTCGATAACCATCGCAGCGCTGATCGTGGGAACTGCTCAAATTCTGTTCTTCATTAACATAATTGGCAGTTTGAAGTGGGGCAAAAAGGCTGATCCAAACCCTTGGGGGGCAGCGTCTCTAGAGTGGCAAACCCCTGACACGCCACCGAAACACGGTAACTGGGGCGATGAACTGCCTACCGTCTACCGCTGGGCTTATGACTACAGCGTGCCGGGTGCACCCGAGGATTTCATTCCTCAAAACACACCTGAAAGGGTGACGCCTGCTGCCAGCGATGAGCACATTGATACGGACAAAGATTCGACATTGGCAGACGTATGAGCCTTATAAAGACAGTTACGGAAAAGCCCTGGGAACGCAAGGGCGTCATCGGTGGAATGGAGCCCGAGGGAACATTCGACACTGAAGCGGAACGAGTTGCGCTGACGTTTTTCCTCGTCATCGCAACCGTTATATTTTCCCTCTTTATGGTCAGCTATTACATCCGCATGGAACTGCCTGACTGGGAGCCGCTGTCTGAGCCAGCGCAGCTATGGTTTAACACCGGATTATTGGTAGCCAGCAGTGCGTTTTTTCAGTGGGCAAGAAATATTGTGGCTCGCGGCGATAGTAAGAACTTATACACGTCGTTTTTCGGCGCTGGTGTTCTTGCTATACTTTTTATCGTGGCCCAATTAGTCACCTGGAATCACCTGCAAGCAGGTGGTTTCTATTTAAGCTCGAATCCCGCTAATGCTTTCTACTACTTGCTGACAGGCCTGCACGCGCTGCATCTAGCCGGTGGTCTGTGGGTTTGGAGCAAAAGTGCGATCCGCCTGGTTTCGGGTGGCGAGCCTGAAGACATCAAGCTCAGCATCGAACTCTGCACCGTCTACTGGCACTTCTTGCTGCTGGTTTGGATAGTGATGTTCGCGGTTCTGTCCAATACATAAGAAGAATTGATATACGCTTTAACTGTACTTAAGGGAAAACTAGATGAGTGAAGCAGCAACAGCTGGCGCGGTCGGCCATGACGGGATGGATGGTTTCGTAGACGACTGGAGTGCCGACAAACAGGCTTATCATGTGCCTTGGGGCAAGGCCATGATGTGGATTTTCTTGGTCTCGGATACATTTATCTTCTCCTGCTTTCTGGTGGGATATTTGCACGCTCGAGTCACGACAACCCAGCCCTGGCCTCCGCAGAGTGAAATTTTTGCACTGTCTTTTGGCGGCGCACCGATTCCCCTGATTCTCATTGCGATCATGACCTTCGTGCTCATTACGAGCTCGGGCACCATGGCAATGGCAGTGAATTACGGCTATCGCAGGGACAAGACCAAAACGTTCTGGCTGATCTGCGCCACTGCAGCGTTTGGCGCCACCTTCGTCAGTATGCAGGCGTTTGAGTGGTCCAAGTTGATTGCTGAAGGCGTGCGCCCTTGGACAAACCCATTCGGCGCGACACAGTTTGGCTCCGTCTTTTTTATGGTGACTGGATTCCATGGTTTACACGTAACCGGCGGGGTGATCTATCTACTCTGGGTCGCTCAGCGGGTTAAGCGAGGATATTACGATGACAAGGGCTTTGAGATCGTAGAGATCGCGGGTCTGTACTGGCACTTCGTTGACCTCGTTTGGGTATTTATCTTTGCATTTTTCTACTTATTGTAAGAGAGGACGACAATGGCTTCGGCTGAAGGACAACAACACCCTCTGGGTATTTATTACAAAATTTGGGGACTGCTGTTTGTTCTCAGTGCATTCTCATACGCCGTCGATTATTTCGAGGTGCAGGGTGCCCTGCGCTGGACACTGGTCCTCCTATTCATGGTATTGAAAGCTGGTTTTATTGTGGCCATCTTCATGCACGTGGTCTGGGAAAGGATGGCTCTCGTACTGACTATTTTAGGACCGCCGGTAGTGTTGCTACTTTTGATTGGTCTCATGGCAGTTGAAGGTGCTTACACCGAGGAAACGCGTTTCAACTATCGTGGTCATGATCGCGATGCTGTGGCTTTAGGGCCTAGCGATATCCATCATGAAGAAGAAGCTCACTAGTTTTTTCGAAACTTACAAAAGGGGCTATAGTCTAACTATAGCCCCTTTTTTCTTGACCAGGATTTACCAGTCTTAATCAGAAATTGTCAGCGCGAAAGCCAAGGCAACAGTGCTGCTTGTTTCCGTAGCCAAAAAACCGGCATCAATGACTAAATTGAACCTATTCTTGAGATTGCCAAAAACGTCTGCCTGGAACCCGTGAACAAGAAATCCACTGAGCCCAGCCTTGAGGAATTTAGGCGGTCAATGGCCAGTTCGCTGGGTTTTGATCTGGGTTTTGAGCACGTAAAGCCCAGGTAAAGCTTGGAACTTAAAGCTCATTTCGCAGCTTTAACATGACATCCTGTGTCTGCGGCCTCACCCCTCGCCATAATGCAAATGACTCTGCGGCCTGCTCCACCAGCATGCCAAGCCCATCCAGGACCAAACCGGCTTCTTTTGATTTCGCCCACAGCATAAATGCGGTATCGGTGGCGCCATACATCATGTCATAAGCGGTGAAATTTCCTGCAAATAATTCGCTGGAGAGTTCCAGGGTTTGATTCTGCAACCCCATACTTGTGGCATTGATGACCAGATCAAATAGTAATTCATCGGGGTGGTTGAGCTCCCTCACCTCGATTGCAAACTCGCCACTGAAATCCTCTCGCAGCGCGTCTGCCCGTGAAGTCGTTCGGTTCATGATCGTAAGAGATGCGGGCTGTCGGTGAATCAGCTCGGCCATGGCACCTCTTGCTGCGCCGCCTGCTCCCAGGATCAGGATGTTCTTACCTTTTATAGTGCAGTGGTTATTGTTTTCCAAATCCCGCACCAGACCTATGCCGTCGGTATTGTCGGCCCACAGCTTACCATCAACGTCCATGCCAAGCGTGTTAGCTGCTTTGGCCAGAGCCGCCCGCGGGCTTGCGGTGTCCGCGAGCGCGAATGCAGCCTCTTTATACGGCACCGTCACATTTAGTCCACCGCCGCCACCGTTGAAAAAGGCTTTTACCCGAGCGGGAAATTCATGCGCGTCTACCCGCAGCTTTTCATAGGCCACATCCTGCTTGGTTAGGCTGGCAAACTGCGAGTGAATTTGTGGTGATTTACTTTGGGCGATGGGATCACCCATAACAGCATAACGCGTCATGATGACCTCAATTGAGAAATGGGTTTGATCACTATACCCACTCGCGGGATTTCAGGAAATTAGTGTAGAGCTTTTCCTCGGCAGAACCAGGCTCTGGTTTCCAATCATAGACCCAACGAACGACCGGGGGCAGTGACATAAGAATCGATTCAATACGACCGACGCCAGACTGTAGCCCAAACACTGTACCTCTATCATAAACAAGATTGAACTCCGCATATCGACCGCGACGATATTCTTGAAAACCCCTTTCTTTCTCACCGAACGGCAGGTTTTTTCGTCTTTCTACTATTGGGCTGTAGGCTTTCAAATAGCTGCCAGCCATGGCTTGAACAAAGGCAAAAGCCTCATCAAACTCCATCTCGTTAAAATCATCGAAGAAAAGACCTCCGACGCCTCTCGGTTCGTCGCGGTGCTTTAGGTGAAAATAATCATCACACCAGTTTTTAAACTTATTGTAATAGCCTTCCCCAAAGCCTGCGCAGGCCTCTTTCGCTGTGGTGTGCCAGTGAACACAGTCCTCTTCAAAACCATAATAGGGGGTCAGGTCATAGCCGCCGCCAAACCACCATACGGGTTCCTCGCCTTCCTTTTCCGCTACAAACAGTCGGAAATTTGCATGGGACGTGGGCACATAAGGGTTCTCTGGATGCATCACCAGTGAAACCCCCATAGCCTGAAATGCGCGACCCGCTAATTCCGGTCTCTGCGCGGTAGCCGAGGCGGGCATAGATTTGCCGAATACATGAGAAAAGTTAACACCGCCTTTTTCAATCACCGCTCCATCGCTTATAACACGGGTTATACCCATGCCACCCTCTTCCCGGTCCCACTGGTCAGTAATAAAGTTTGCGGAGCCATCCAGGTCTTCAATGCCCGAACAGATATCGGTCTGCAGTTGCAGCAGAAATTCTCTGACCGCGGCAATGTTTTCAGTCTTCAATTTTCTAATTCTCCCAAGAGCATGAACCGGAGCGATCATTCATGGTCCGGTATTGAGTTTCCTAATTTATTCTTTCGCCTGTCGGCACAGCACTGTAATGGAAGTCTATGTTAGAGAAGTACGCCCGTGCCAGTATTAATCTAGATCTAATTTAGTGGCGGTTTCGCGACATCAAGCAGGTAGCCCATTGAATCGAAACCGGGATCTTACTCAATCGCGCAAATATATGCGCCCGTCCCTGTTTTCAACTTTTCCCGCTAATTCCAGTTTCAACAGCACCGTATTGAGTTCTCCGGCTGTGAGGTTTTCACTTCCCATCAGGTCTTGTGGTAAGTTTTCAAACGCGGCGATTCGCCTCAGCAGTGACCGCTCTAGCTTCTCTGTCCGAGTATTGTTCGGCTGAGACAGTTTGGGAGAGACATCAGGCCTCGTCGATTCATGAAGTTTCATCAGACCGCTGATCGGTAGTCCCGCTATGACATCACCCGCAGATTCCACCAGGGTTGCCCCGTCTCTAAGGAGTTGGTGACCGCCGCGAGACTGCTCTCTATCTACCTGGCCCGGGACAGCGAAGACTTCGCGACCCTGTTCCGACGCAAATCGCGCAGTAATTAATGAGCCCGACCGCACGGTTGCTTCCACGACAATCGTGCCGAGGCTCAAACCGCTAATGAGGCGATTTCGTTGCGGAAACTGGACGGCACGGGGTGGTGCGCCAGGAAAAAACTCAGTGATGACCAGCGCTTCATTCTCCAACTGTTGCTGTAACGCCCGGTTTGCCTTCGGGTAATACACGTCAATACCAGTGCCAATAACAGCAATGGTATTGCCCGTTTCCAACGCACCGGTGTGCGCATTGCAGTCAACGCCCCTGGCCAGACCGCTCACGACCGCTCACGACCGCTCACGACCGTTAATCCCTGGCCTGCCAGTTCTGCCGCTAGCCAGCGCGTGAAGCGCTTGGCCCGGGTGCTGGCTTTTCGGCTACCCACCATCGCCACACAAAACTCGCCTAACAGCTCGACGCGACCTTTAACAAAAAGCAGAGCAGTGGGGTCATAAATCTGCTTGAGCAGAACAGGATAGGCGGGGTCGGCAAGAGTAATGGGTTTCGCGCCCTCGTCTAGAGTGGCGGCGAAAATTTCTACCGCTGCATTGGAAAGCCGCTCGGCACATTGCCCAGCGGCAATTCTCTGAATTTCTGTGGCACCCGCGCGGCTAAAACCAGAATCTAGCAGCGACTGATGGGAAACCGACGGCAAGTCTGCGACCCGCAATTGCCTGCCAACAAGCAATCGCCCCAGCCTGGCGTTGGTGACTATGCCGCTAATCAGGAGTCTTAGCGTCGCAAGAGTTTCGGTGGGTTCCATTGATCATCCTTGAGCATTGGAACAATATGAATTGTTTGGGTTGTTTTAAGTCTTTTAGGGTCTAACTATGGACTGAGCACCCTGCTATTGATTTCGATGGGCTAGAGGCTGTTAAGCACCACGGCATAGCTCATTGAGTCGAATGTGCGATAGACCAACAGAGTGCCAATCTCATCGCCAGGAAGTTGTAGCCGGTCTCGACTAAACAGTGCTCGCATGCGCTGACGAAAACTCATGCGGTCCCGCTCCATTCCATCTACCATCATGGAATCTTCTTTCGATATGGCCAGCACATCACCAATCGCTAAATTGTCGCCAGCACCGAGGTTTATCACCACCGTGTCCAGCTGGGAAACCATCTGCTAGTTCCCCAGAAATGCGACGATACGGCCTTCTATGTCTAAAGCAGGCTCGGTCGGGAAAATTGTCGCCCCAATTGTCGTCTCTTCCCGGACTAGTAAGCGGTCACCAACCCGGATCTCCTTGGCAATGTTGTTAATCGATAGACGGCGCAGTTCGGCTGATTACACTGCGGCGATGCTGGCGAAGTCGACATATTCGACTTCAATGCCAATCAGGATGCCATCATCATCGTCATCATAATGTTCACGGAATGGGCGGTAAACTTCGAATAAGGTCGTCCCGGAAGGCCATTCGCCACGGGCGTGAACTTCATCTCCGGTGGCGATTGCGAGGGCATCACCAATGTTACTCACAATATAAGGGGCATCTTCCAGTAAGGTCTGGCTGACGATGCGGTTGCGCGCAAAGCTATTCTCGATCGCTTCCAGGGGAATGGCGGGAATCGCACTGGAAAGCGCTTGCTCTCGCATTTCCGGCCCCAGTTCCTCAACTTCACGATCCCCTCGCAGCACCAGTATCCTGGGCGCGCCGTCGACGTAGCTGATCCGCAGTTCGTCTCCGGAATAGATAAAGTCGGCGTTGTCCAGATAGGGGTCCGGTAGCCATACCTCAGGCCATCTTTCAGGATCATTCAAGAACTGGCCGGCTATGTCTCACAAGTTGTCGCTATCTTGCACAATATAGCGTTCCGGCATGCCGTTCTTTAACAGGCTGGTTTGGGCGTAAACTGGACTGGTAAACAACAGCACAGCCAATCCCAGAGCCAGATTGTTAAAGAGCCTGTTAAATAGTATTTTCATCAATTAAATTCTGCACCTAGTGGCACAGTCACGTTAGCAATACGGTATAATTAGTACTAGAAGCAATTCACACTGCTCTCAGTTTAATCCCGTTGAATTACCCCATATAAAGACTTATGGCGCTGCTACCCATATTGGAATTTCCAGATCCCAGGCTACGCAAAGTAGCCAGTCCCGTAACTGTTTTCGACTTAAAGCTGGAAGTCTTGATCGACGATATGTTCGAGACCATGTACGACTCTCAAGGTATTGGGCTTGCGGCGACTCAGATTGACGTCCATAAACGCTTGCTGGTCATCGATGTCTCAGAGAGCAAGGATAGTCCTCTTGTCTTCATCAATCCAAGTTTTGAGATAATTGAGGATGAGCTTTCTGAATATGACGAAGGCTGCCTGTCAGTTCCTGGGTTTTACGAAACGGTTTCACGCCCGAAAGGTATCAAAGTGCAGGCACAGGACCGCAAAGGCGAAAAGTTTGAGATCGAAGCAGAGGGTATCCTGGCTACCTGCATCCAGCATGAAATCGACCACCTGGATGGCAAACTGTTTGTGGATTACATCAGCGCTCTGAAGCGCCAACGTATTCGCAGTAAACTCGAAAAAGAACACAAGAAGTCCGCCTGATTTCATGACCCCTCTAAAAATCTGTTTTGCGGGGACACCCAGCTTCGCGGCTGAGCACCTTGCCGCGCTCATCGCTGCGAAACACAATATCGTTGCCGTCTATACACAACCTGATCGGCCATCGGGCCGCGGCAAAAAACTGCAGCCCAGCCTGGTAAAACAGGTCGCTCTTGATAACGGTCTTATTATCAAGCAACCAAAGTCCCTCAAGCTAGCCGATGCACAGCAAGAACTGGCGGCGTTTTCACCCGACCTCTTAATCGTGGTTGCTTATGGTCTGATCTTGCCACAGGAGATTCTCGATATTCCCCGGCTTGGCTGTATCAACGTGCATGCCTCTTTATTACCACGCTGGCGCGGTGCGGCGCCTATTGAGCGAGCCATACTTGCTGGAGATAAAGAGTCAGGTGTCACTATCATGAAAATGGATGCTGGCCTCGACACTGGCCCCATGCTTTATAAGTCCAAAGTCACAATTGCGCCAAGCGATGGCCGGGAATCCCTAACAGAAAAGCTCAGTAATGCCGGCACTTCTGCGCTACTACATACTCTGGATAACTTCACTGCCTTGAGTGAAAGCGCTGAATTGCAAGATGATACACTGAGTACCTATGCGGCCAAGATTGATAAGTCAGAATCATTACTTCAGTGGCAACTTCCGGCAGAGCAGCTTTGCCGAGTCGTTAGAGCAGGTGTTGGCAGGGTGCCTGCTTATAGTTTTATGGGGGGTGAGCGGCTTCGAATTCTTGAAGCGAGCCCTCTTGAACAATACCCACTTGCTGCAGATAAAGATGTGCCGGCTGGCACTATTTTAGGCATTGATTCAACCGGCGTAGAAGTCTCCTGTAGCAACTCATCACTATTGGTTACCAGGATTCAGCTTGCTGGAAAGAAGCCATGGTCGATACGCGATCTAATGAATTCCGGGACCACAATAGTGGAGACTGGCAAACGTTTCGATAATGGCGATAGCAATGGCTAGCAATAGCCGGGCGATCGCCGCCAAGATTCTTGGGAGCTTACTGAAAAAGCAAGGCTCCCTCTCTAACCAGCTAGACCCATTCCGCGACGAAGCTGAGTTCCAGTTTATTCAGGAGCTGTGCTTTGGCACGTGCCGGTGGTTCCATCAGCTAGATTTTCTACTGCAGGAATTGTTAAGCAAGCCACTCAAGTCAAAAGATCGTGATGTTCGCGCATTAATGCTGATTGGGCTGTATCAGCTCAAATTTATGCGGGTTCCAGACCATGCGGCGATTAATGAGACTGTTAGTGCGACGTCTGATCTCAAACAGCGCTGGGCCAGGGGTTTGGTAAATGCCGTCTTGCGAAATTTCCAGCGCCAGGCAGACACGCTGCAAGCCAATCTGGATAGTGCCAGCTTGGCCAGCCGCGCATCGCACCCTGATTGGCTGGTGGAGGCTGTCGCCACAGATTGGCCAGACCAGCTTGAAGATATTCTTGATGCGAGCAACGCCAGGCCGCCTCTGACACTTAGAGTCAACCTCGCGCGCCAGAGCCGGGAGCAATACTTGCAAAAATTGTCCTCGCTGGGGATTCAGGCGACGCCGGGCTTACTGGCAAATTCTGCAATCTATCTATCGGAACCCATGCCCGTGCATAACATTCCGGGCTTCGCTGAGGGAGAGTTAAGCGTTCAGGATGAGGCTTCGCAACTTGTTGCAGGCACCTTGCGTCTGGAGCCAGGTTTGCAGCTACTGGATGCCTGTGCCGCACCGGGCGGAAAAACCTCTCATATTCTGGAAAGTGAGCACTCGCTTACTCGCCTGGTCGCAATTGAAAAGGAAAAATCCAGGCTATTCAGGATTGAAGAGAACCTGCAAAGACTAAAGCTAGCGGCGACGTTAGTCTGCGCTGATGCTGCTGTGCTTGCGTCCTGGTGGGATGGTGAAGGGTTTGATCGCGTCCTGCTAGATGCGCCTTGCAGTGCAACAGGAGTCATAAGACGACACCCTGACATCAAGCTGCTGCGTACACCGGAACAGGTCACTGAGCTGCTGGTAACACAGCAGCAGCTGTTGCGGAATCTATGGCAGTGTCTAAAGCCCGGCGGCCTGTTTCTTTACACCACTTGCTCGATTCTGCCTGAGGAAAATCAGGCCCAGATTCGGCAATTCCTCGACAGCCATCATGATGCTAAATATGAGGGCATCGCGGCCGATTGGGGAGTAGAATGTGAGACAGGAAGGCAGCTGCTCCCCAGTACCAGCAGCGGTGCCGATGGGTTCTTCTTTTCCTTGCTGCGCAAATGCTAAGGGAATTCCAGGACAGCTCGCGATTACACTTCAGAAAACACGCAACCCATGAAAATAATCATCCTCGGTGCCAATCAGGTGGGCAGCGCCCTCGCTGAAACCCTTTCCAATGAGAAAAACGACATCACGATCGTGGATGAGGATAGTGAGCGCCTGCAGGAGCTTAACGATCACATTGACGCCCGGGTTGTGGCTGGCGCGCCGTCCCACCCTTCCACTCTATTGCAGGCTGGCGCAGACGACGCAGAGATGCTTATAGCCGTCACCGACAGTGATGAAACCAACATGGTTGCCTGTCATGTTGCTCTCACGCTTTACAAAGTGCATCGCAGAATTTGCCGCATCCGCGCCGGCTCTTATACCAGAAGCGAAAAGCTCTTTCGGGTCGAGGGAATGCCCGACATTGAGATAATAAGCCCGGAAGAGATAGTCTCTGACTACATTACTCGCCTGATCGATTTACCCGGCTCATTACAGGTTCTGGATTTCGCCGACGGGCGTGTGCAGTTGGTTGCTGTGAAAGCATTCTATGGAGGCCCACTAGTCGGCCAGGAAATTCGCTTGATTCGTCAGCATATGCCGGGGGTGGACACCAGGGTCGCGGCAATATTCCGCAAGGACCGCCCGATTACCCCAGAAGGGTCTACTGTGATTGAGGCTGATGATGAAGTCTTCTTCGTCGCCGCGCAGGAAAACATTCGTGCCTGTATGGGCGAACTTCGAAGATTGGACAGGCCATACAAGCGCATCATGATTGCTGGCGGTGGCAAAATCGGACACCGGCTAGCGAGCAATATTGAAGAACGCTATCAGGTGAAATTAATCGAAACAGACACTGAGCGATGTGCCTACCTGTCCGAGAATCTGCACGACTCCATCGTTCTCCATGGCGAAGGGTCTGACAAGGATCTGCTGATAGAAGAAAATATCGAAGAAACCGATGTGTTTCTTGCGCTTACCAATGATGACGAAGCGAACATCATGTCCTCGTTGCTCGCGAAGCGACTGGGTGCCAAGAAGGTCATGGCGATTATCAACAACCCTGCTTATGTCGACCTGGTGCAGGGGGGCGAAATCGATATCGCGATCTCTCCCCAGCTCGCAACAATAGGCATTTTATTGGCCCACGTGCGGCGCGGTGATGTGGTTGCGGTACATTCGCTGCGGCGTGGTGCTGCCGAGGCAATGGAAGCAATTGCCCACGGTGATGAAACCAATTCAAAAGTCGTGAAGCGTGCAATCGAGGATATAGAGCTGCCGGAGGGCACCACCATAGGTGCCATCGTCCGCAATAATGAAGTGCTTATCGCACACGACGACACCGTTATCGAATCAGATGATCACGTTATACTCTTTTTGGTTGACCGCAAGACCATTCCAGAAGTGGAACGGTTGTTCCAGGTCGGTTTTAGCTTTTTCTAGGGCCCTATGCATCCCGCCACCATTGTAAAGATACTTGGCTTGCTGCTGATGCTCTTCAGCTTACTAGGCAACCTGCCGCCACTGCTGGTATCACTTATCTATAGTGACGGTTCAGCGGCCGCCTTTCTTTATTCTATCGGCATTTTATTTTCCACTGGCCTGATGCTCTGGCTAATCACCTCCAGCCAACACAAGGAATTGAGCAATCGCGACGGCTTTATGGTTGTCACTTTATTCTGGGCGGTGCTTGGCACTGCGGGCTGCCTGCCCTTATTATTCTCCCCCGCCACCGAACTCAGCTTAACGGATGCCGTTTTCGAATCCATATCGGGGCTGACCACTACTGGGGCTACCGTGATTTCTGGCCTCGATGAATTGCCGGAGTCCATATTGTTCTACCGACAGCTTTTGCAGTGGCTAGGCGGTATGGGAATCATCGTTCTTGCAGTAGCACTTTTGCCAATGCTCGGTATCGGCGGCATGCAGCTCTATCGCGCGGAAAGCCCCGGGCCGGTAAAAGACACCAAGTTAGTCCCGCGTTTGGCCGAGACGGCCAAGTCGCTTTGGTTAATCTATCTCACTCTTACCCTGATTTGTGCACTGGCCTATTGGGCTGTTGGCATGAGCCTGTTCGATGCAGTTTCCCATAGCTTCAGCACCGTGGCGATCGGAGGCTTCTCAACCCATGACAGTAGCCTGGCCTACTTCGATAGCCCGCTGGTGGAATCTATCGCCATCGTATTCATGGTTATTGCTGGAATCAATTTCGCCCTGCACTTTTTCGCGTTTCAGAAAAAGCAGTTTCGGCACTACCTGCATGATCCCGAATTCAAGTTTTATGCCTTTATCTTGTGTAGCGTTTCAATCGTCACGGTGCTGGTCCTTACTTTTAACGGGACTTACGATTCTTTCTGGGAAGCCCTGAGACGCGGTGTATTTCAAGTGGTTTCATTCGCAACTACCACTGGCTTCGCGACAGCCGACTTTAACTCCTGGCCGCTTTTTCTTCCATATGTGCTTTTGTATGCAGCCATTATTGGTGCTTGCGCTGGTTCCACCGGGGGCGGCATGAAAGTCATCCGTATCCTGCTTATTTTTAAGCAGGGTTTCCGAGAAGTGCAAAGACTGATTCATCCCCGTGCTGTTATCCCGATCAAGCTGGGAAAGAAAGTCATGTCGGATCGGGTTGTTGAATCAGTGTGGGGATTCTTTGCGGTCTACGTAATGGCCTTCATGGTGATGCTGCTGGCATTGCTTGCAACCGGGCTTGATATCATCACTGCTTTTAGTGCCGTAGGCGCCTGCATAAACAATCTTGGTCCCGGGCTGTCTGGTGTTGCGGAAACCTATGGCGCATTGCCCGGCCCTGCAAAATGGATCTTGTGCCTTGCTATGCTGCTCGGTCGACTGGAAGTTTTTACCTTGTTGGTGCTCTTTACGCCCATGTTCTGGAAACGCTAGTCCCTATCGAAGGGTTGCTTTCTCACTATATTCTTTATGTGCGACCAGGCGCTTAGCGTGGCTTCGTTCTATAGAATTCTGAATTGTCGGGGCGACGCCGAAACCGCTTGTATTCCCATTGGTATTGCGAAGCCGCTTTTCGCACAGCAGATTCTACTGTCCTGTTCAGCCCCTCAGTTGATTCCTTAATATCGCTGCTATAAATTTTCTCGTCGGCCTGCTCGAATATTGCGACAAAGCCTTTACCTCTGGGCAAACGCTTGGCGAAGCCACAAAATACCCGAGCGTCAGTGCGCTGTATGAGCTTACTGACCAAGGTCATTGTGAGTGCTGGCTCGCCAAAAAAATTGGCAAACTCCCCACCCTCATCCGTAGGCACCTGGTCTGGCAATATGCCTACGATCTCACCTCTCTTCAGAGCTGTTAAAAGCTGCGCCACTCCTTTTCGATTAGTTGGCGCAAGACTGACACCATTGCGTGCTCGAACTCTGCGCAGCAATCTGTCCAGCCCCTCTATACGGGGCGGTTGATACATGAAATTGGCGCGACGACCTTCGCTGGCATAGAAACCAAAAATCTCCCAGTTGCTAAGATGTGGGGCCAGAAGAATGACGCCTCGAGGCCCGGCTGCGGCGGCCGCAAATTCTTCTAACCCGTCTGAGTCTTTAACCAGATTGAGGGTGCTTGTGATGGGTGAGACCCAGGCCTTTCCCATTTCCAAGGCGGTACATGCAGTATTGATCAAGCTCTCTTTCACCAGTTGATTGATCTGTGTGGAGGGCATTTCAGGGAAACAGGTCTGCAGATTCTTGCGTGTGGTTTCCTGGGTTCGGTTCGGAATTAAATACAGCAAGGATCCCCAGATCCAGCCAATCCCATGGAGCACCGGAAGAGGTAGCCATGAACAAATCGTGAGAATCGTTCTGATGATTAAGTAGGCGAAGGTTTGGATAAGGTTTTACCGATTCTAGGCTTGATTGGCTTACACGGGCTTATGCGTCAGCCATAAATTATCATAACTCTGGTCCCCGAGTTCTTTTCTTTAGCGCGCTGCCCTTCCCCGGCGCACCTCAGTAGTCTGATAGGGCCCCATGTCTAGATTAGTTGGAGATAATCGAGGATAATTAGTGTCCCGCAAAGTCTAGAAAAATCAAGAACATCGTGAATACTAACAACGACCTATCATCGTTTCAGGGGTTGGTTTTGGCGCTCCAACAATTTTGGGCGGATAAGGGCTGTGTGGTACTGCAACCTTTGGATATGGAGGTTGGTGCTGGCACATTTCATCCGGCCACTTTCCTGCGTGCAATTGGCCCGGAGAGTTGGAACACTGCCTATGTGCAACCATGCCGCCGCCCGACTGATGGTCGCTACGGCGAGAACCCTAATCGCTTGCAGCACTATTACCAGTTTCAGGTAATACTTAAGCCGTCGCCCAAGGAGATTCAGGAGCTTTATCTGGATTCACTGCGCTATCTCGGTATCGACATGGCGGTTCATGATATTCGATTCGTTGAGGACAACTGGGAGTCTCCTACCCTAGGCGCCTGGGGCTTGGGTTGGGAAGTCTGGCTTAACGGCATGGAAGTTACCCAGTTCACCTATTTCCAGCAGGTGGGTGGCTTGGAATGCTATCCCGTAAGCGGGGAGATAACTTACGGTATTGAGCGAATCGCAATGTACCTGCAGGGTGTAGATAGCATCTACGACATCGTCTGGACAGAGGGGCCGAATGACAAGGTCACTTACGGCGATGTGTTTAAACAAAATGAAGTAGAAATGTCAGCCTACAATTTTGAACATGCCGATACCTCGCTGTTGTTCCGCTATTTTGATGAGTGCGAGGGGCAGTGCCAGATCCTGCTCGAACAGCAGCTGGCGCTTCCCGCTTATGAACAGGTTTTAAAAGCATCCCATTACTTTAATCTGCTGGATGCCCGGAATGCCGTTTCCGTTACTGAACGACAGCGTTTCATCCTGCGCGTGCGCAGCCTGGCCAGAGGCGTGGCCGAAGAATACTATGCCAGCCGCAAGCGCCTGGGCTTTCCGCTGGCGCCGGATGCATTGAAAAAAGAATTCCTGGAAGAATAATCAGCATGGCGACTAGAGATTTACTCATTGAAATTGGCACCGAGGAATTGCCGCCCAAGGCTTTGTCCCGTCTGTCTTCTGCTTTTGCTGATCAAATTGCCAAACAGCTACAGGACCTGAATCTGGGGTTTGAGGATGTGGAACGCTTTGCGACGCCACGGCGTCTGGCAGTATTGGTTCGCGATCTCGAAGAGGCGCAGCAGGATAACGAAAAAACCAGACTTGGCCCTGCAGTAAAGGCAGCCTTTGATCAGGCTGGGCAGCCCACCAAGGCAGCGGCCGGTTTCGCTCGCTCTTGCGGTGTCGACGTAGCAGATCTCGCGCGGTCGGATAAAGACGGCACTGAAAAGCTTGCTTACACAGTGCTTGAAAAGGGCCAGGCAACCACGGCGCTGATTCCTGATCTGCTGGAGCCCGCTCTGTCACAGCTGCCCATACCCAAGCGAATGCGCTGGGGAAGCTCACGCAACGAATTCGTGCGCCCGGTACACTGGCTTGTGGTGCTGTTCGGCAACGAAGCCGTGGCCGCATCGGTATTAGGAGTAGACTCTGGCCCTGCAACCAGAGGACATAGATTCCATCACAACAGCGACATCCCGCTGGGTAAAGCTGGTGCCTATGAGGCAGTCCTTCGAGATCAGGGCAAGGTTATTGCTTCCCTCGACAAGCGCCGCGAGATGATCAGGGAACAGGTGCTGCAGGAAGGAGATCGTCTCAATGCAACCGCGGTTATCGACCCGGACCTGCTAGAAGAGGTTGCCAACCTTGTAGAGTTTCCGGTTGCCTTAACCGGAAGTTTCGAAGAGGCGTTTCTGGCCGTCCCGCAGGAAGCATTAATTTTGGCCATGAAGTCCCACCAGAAATGTTTCTATTTAACGGACTCCAACGGCAAACTACTGCCCAAATTCATTACGATAAGTAATATTGAAAGCACGGATCCAGGGCAAGTCATTAAAGGTAACGAACGGGTAATTCGACCTCGCCTCGCAGATGCCCAGTTTTTCTATGACACCGACAAAGAATCCCCCCTGGAAAGCCGTCAGGCTGCGCTCGGCAAGCTGATTTTTCAGGATAAGCTCGGCACCGTCCTGGACAAGAGTCAGCGAGTGGGTGAACTGGCGACTCTGATTGCAAATCAGGTAGACGCTAATCCTGAGCATTGCCAAAGAGCTGCTCAGCTTTCCAAGTGTGACTTGCTTACTAATATGGTTGGCGAGTTTGCAGAGCTGCAGGGTTTGATGGGTTCTTATTACGCTGAACATGATGGCGAACCGGGTGATGTTTCAAAAGCCATCTATGAACAGTATCAGCCCAGATTCGCGGGTGATGCTGTGCCGGAAACACTGACCGGAGCGGTGCTGGCAATCGCGGATAAGCTAGACTCCATGGTCGGGCTATTCGGAATTGGCCAACCCCCCACCGGGTCGAAGGATCCGTTTGCCCTGCGTCGCGCTGCTATCGGTTTATTGCGAATTATCGTTGAGAAGCAACTGAGCCTGGACTTAGGCGAGCTAATTGATGCGTCCCTAAAAACCTATCCGGCCGATCTCCTTCAAGCTGAGACCCGAACGCAAGTCTTTGATTTCGTACTTGAACGGTTTCGCGCTTGGTACCTGGACAAAGGAATGAGCAGCGAGGAATTTCAATCGGTGTTCGTGCTCAAACCCAGCAGGCCGCTGGACTTTCATCTACGAATTAATGCTGTGCACGCATTCTACCAACTACCTGAAGCGAAGCCTCTCGCCGCTGCAAACAAACGTGTAGCCAACATACTGGCCAAACAGGATTCAAGCGACTCTGTTCTTGCGCTTGATGAATCCCTATTGTCAGAGCCTGCCGAGAAAACCCTTGCCACCGAAGTACAACAAAAAGAGTTAGAGGTGGCACCGTTGTTTGATCACGGCCAATACACGGAGGGGCTCAAAGTACTGTCCGGACTGAATACTTCGGTTGATACTTTTTTCGACGATGTGATGGTCATGACCGATGATGTCGCTGTTAAAAATAACAGGCTGGCTTTGTTGAAGCAGCTACAATCGCTGTTTCTCAGGTCTGCAGATATCTCCCACCTGCATAAATCCTGATTCCCTGGGCAGCTTTTCATTTATGAATATCATCGTGTTGGATAGAGATGGTGTAATAAATGAAGACTCAGACGACTACATTAAGTCTCCTGAAGAGTGGTCGCCCGTACCAGGTAGCCTTGAGGCCATAGCCGCATTACATGTGGATGGTTACAAAGTCGCTGTTGCCACCAATCAGTCTGGTTTGGGCCGAATGCTCTTTGATGAAATCGCACTTGCGAACATACATCAAAAAATGTGTTCTATGGTAGAGGATAGCGGCGGTTTCATAGAAGGCGTGTTTTACTGTCCACATTTACCAGACGCTGGCTGCGATTGCAGGAAACCCAAAACCGGCCTGTTGCAGTGCATTGAAGACGAGTTGCTTACCAGTCTGACCGGCCAGTATTTCGTTGGAGACAGTCTTAAGGATTTGCAGGCGGCGCGGGCATTCTCCATGCAACCAGTGTTAGTCAGAACAGGGAAAGGCCGTCTAACGGAAAGCCGATTATACGAACTGGAGGGGGAGCCGGTACCCGTATTCGACAATCTTGCCCAGTTTGTGGAAATTGGTTTGCCGCGGACTATATCAGGGAATCATGTTTAAACAGCTGATACTCGTCCTGCGTTCGGCGCTGTTCTATGTTGGATACGTGCTTGCCACTATCGTCATGTCCTTCATTTTTATTCTGCTGTTTCCCTTAATGTCACCACGCCGGCGTCATGGGTTTGCCGCTGCCTGGTGCAAGTCTATTCTCGCTTGGCTTCGCCTTAGCTGTGGGGTCAATTATGAAATAACTGGTACAGATAACTTACTGGAACAGCCCGCCGTGTATTTGTCGAATCACCAGAGCAGTTGGGAGACGCTACTGTTTTATTCGCTGATCTTTCCTATTTCACCCATCCTCAAAATGGAGTTACTCAAGATACCTTTTTGGGGTTGGGCACTCAGGCTGCTGAAGCCAATTGCTATAGATCGCAGTAAACCCCGCGAGGCCGCTCTGTCTCTCTTGCTGCAGGGCGAGCAAAGACTAAACGAAGGTAATTCAATAATTATATTTCCAGAGGGTACACGCTCAGAGCCAGGGACGATCAGAAAGTTTTCTCGCGGCGGGGCAAGCCTGGCCGTGGCGGCTGACGTTCCAATTGTGCCGATCGTCCACAACGCTGGGTATACGTGGCCAGCCCGCCAGTTCATTAAGTATCCTGGCACAGTCTCGGTCGTGGTCGGGCAGACTATACAGATTAACGGCCGCTCAGTTAATGAGCTAACCGAAACCGTGGAACAGTGGACGCGAGAACAATTCGTCTCGCGTTGAACTATATGTCCAGGTTTTCTGCCGCGAGGGCATTGTCCTCGATGAATTCCCGACGTGGATCAACCTGATCTCCCATCAGTGTATTGAACAACTGATCCGCACCTATGGCATCATCGATGGTGACCTGGAGCATGCGCCTGGTTTCAGGGTTCATGGTCGTATCCCACAGTTGATCCGGGTTCATTTCGCCCAGTCCTTTATAGCGCTGCAGGTAGTGGCCCTTCATTGCGTCTTGCGTCAACCACTCGATAGCTTCGCCGAAACTGCTCACTTCCTTGGTTTTCTCGCCGCGTTTGACGAATGCGCCTTCTTCTACCAGCCCGTCGAGGGTCTTGCCTAGCTCAGCCAAAGTTCGATATTCGCCGGAGTGGAAGAAGTCTCCGTTGAATGGGTAAGTTCGCTCAAGACCATGAAGATTGAGAACGGCTTCGGGTAAGTAAGTATGCCTCTCCGGATCTTCACTGATCCGAAGTGTATAGTTTGCAATTACTTCGGGATGCTTGGCCTGAAGGCTTGCGGTCAGCGAGTCTACCCAATGCTGCACTTTAGTCTGATCGGTGAGATCGGCTTCCGGCAGCAGGTCGGTAAATATCATGGCTTCCAGTACTTCAGTCGGATAAATCCGAGCCAGCCGGCTGATTATTGCATAGGCCTCGTGGTATTGTTTTACCAAAGCTTCCAAAGAGTCCTCTGCAATACCAGGCGCATCTGCATTGACGTGCAGACTGGCACCCTCTAAAGCTATTTGGGTTTGATAGCTTGCCAGCTCGATATCATCCTTTAGATACTGCTCCTGCTTGCCTTTCCTGATCTTGTACAAAGGTGGTTGTGCGATAAAAATGTGGCCCCTTTCTACTAGCTCGCGCATTTGGCGAAAAAAGAAGGTAAGTAGTAAAGTTCGGATATGAGAGCCATCAACATCAGCATCCGTCATTATTATGATGCTGTGATAACGGAGGTTTTCCGGAGAAAACTCCTCATTCCCAATGCCGCAGCCCAGGGCTTTAATCAAGGTACCGATTTCTGCTGAGCTAAGCATCTTGTCGAATCGCGCTTTCTCTACGTTAAGAATCTTTCCTTTTAAGGGCAATATCGCCTGATTCTTGCGGTTTCTGCCCTGCTTTGCAGAGCCCCCCGCCGAATCACCCTCCACGATGTATATTTCAGAGAGTGCCGGATCTTTTTCCTGACAGTCAGCCAGTTTGCCGGGTAAGCCGGCAACATCGAGCGCCCCTTTACGACGGGTCATTTCCCGGGCTTTTCTGGCTGCTTCCCTCGCGCGGGCCGCATCAATCATCTTGTTGACGATTTGTTTGGCGTCCTGTGGATTTTCCAGTAAGTAGTCATTGAAGTGGGCTGCCGTTTCTTGTTCCACGACAGTCTTAACTTCGGAGGAAACTAGCTTGTCTTTGGTTTGTGAGGAAAATTTTGGGTCGGGAACCTTTACCGAGATTATCGCTGTAAGGCCCTCTCTCGCGTCATCGCCGCTAGTAACTACTTCTTTACCCGTTTTCTGGGCCAGCTCTTTGTCGATATAGCTTTTAAGTACGCGGGTCAACGCGCCGCGAAACCCAGCAAGGTGGGTGCCACCGTCCCGCTGGGGAATATTGTTGGTGTAAGGGAAAATATTTTCCTGGTAGGAGTCGTTCCACTGCAATGCAACCTCAACAGTAATGCCATCGTCCTCACGCTCTGAGGTGAAGTGGAATAACTTATTGATCGTGGATTTATTGGTATTAAGGTAGTCGACAAAGGCTTTAAGCCCGCCTTCATACTTATATAGATCTTCTTTACCTGAGCGTGCGTCTTTGAGGTGAATGGCCACTCCGGCGTTAAGAAATGCTAACTCACGTAGCTTTTTCGCGAGAATATCGTAGTGGAACTCAATGTTTGAGAATGTCTCCTGGGCAGGCTTGAAGTGGACTTCTGTCCCACTGATCTGGGTTTCACCCACTACACCCAGCGGTGCCTTCGGGACCCCATGCTCATATATCTGTTCGTGCACCTGGCCCTCTCGGCGGATAGTGAGCTTTAATTCTTCTGACAGGGCGTTAACTACAGAGACGCCAACCCCGTGCAAGCCGCCCGAAACCTTGTAGCTGTTGTCATCAAACTTACCCCCCGCATGCAAAACGGTCATAATGACCTCTGCCGCGGAGACTCCTTCCTTGTGCATCTCGGTCGGGATACCTCGGCCGTTATCTGAAACAGTGATGGTTTCATCGACGTGAATGGTCACTTCGATAATGTCACAGTGTCCTGCCAGTGCCTCATCGATTGAATTATCCACCAGTTCGAAAACCATGTGGTGAAGACCGGTGCCATCGTCGGTATCACCGATATACATGCCTGGTCTTTTTCTGACCGCGTCTAGCCCTTTCAAGACCTTGATACTGTCTGAATTATAAACGGGTTGAGTTTCGTCACTCATGAAATTACTCCAATACGTAATTTGCCAGCAATTATCGCCAAGTTAAGCGACTTTACGCGGAAAATTCGCCTAAATTCATCCTGTCAGTATACCACGTTCCACGTGAAACTTGGCGATGTCAGACCGCCCCAATGAGTCCGTATCGATAGCGGTCGCCTCTACGCTGGTAATGAATAGCTGCGCGCTAGTCTGCACCAGTTGCTGCATTACCTTTTCCCTGTTGAAGGGATCCAGTTCAGCGGGTAGATCATCGATGAGGTAGATGCATTTTCGACCCACGGCCTCGGAAAGTACCTCACCCTGCGCCACCTTTAGTGCGCAGACAACCAGCTTTTCCTGGCCGCGGGACAGTATTTCCTGTGCCCGCCGGGAACCTAGCTTGATATCAAGGTCCGCTCTATGGGGTCCCGACTGGGTGGATCCATACCTGAAATCTACTTCTTTGTTGGACGCGAGAGCCTCGTCGAGGGTATGGTCTGCCGACCACCCCCGCTTATAAATAATCTGCAGGTCAGTGGAGTGATTGACCACTAGCTTTTCATAGATTGTCTGAAATGCTGGCAGCAGTCTTTCCAGGTAACGCGTTCTCGATTCATCAATCGCGGAAGCGGCCAGGCAGAGTTCGCGATCCCATGCATTGATCTGTGCACTTTCGGCGCTGCTTTTTTGGCCCTGCTTTAGAAGCCGGTTTCGATTCGCTATGCTCTTGCTTGCTCTGCGCCAATTATCAAGAAAACTGGGTTCCACGTGAAACACACCCCAATCCATGAACCGCCTTCTTGCCTTAGGCCCTCCCTCGAGTAAATCGAAAGACGTGGCATCCAAAACCTGTGACGGCAATATCCGAGCAACCTGGTCCCAGCTCTTCTGGTTTTCTTCGTTGAGCCTAAGCTGCTGTTTCTGGTTACGGGGCTTCGTCAAACCGACCTTGTTTTGGTCTTCAATAGCAGCAAATATCGTCGCAGCCTTTTCCCCGTCTTTTATGAGCGGATCTACCAGAGAGCTTCGAAAAGACTTGCCGGTGGACAATAGGTGAATCGCCTCGAGCAGGCTGGTCTTGCCGCTACCATTCTCACCGTATATCAGATTTATGCCGCTGCTCGGGGAAGCTTTCGCTTCACAAAAATTGCGGAAATTAGTTAGCTGCAACTCAGTGACGGACGTCATGATAATTTAATGCGGAAACCGCGGGCTCCAGCATAAGCTGTTTACCGATATGAAGAGCCGAAACATACGCTGGCCCGTTGGGCGCAGCAAAGTTTAGAGCCGCATCGGCATCACGACATACACCGCATCGCCGCCTTCTTGAGCTTCAAGCAAGGCACTACTGTTTGGGTCTGACAGCGTTATCCTGGTTCTTGAGGTGCTGAGTGTTGATAACACATCTATGAGATAAGACACATTGAAACCTATCTCCAGACTGTCGCCGCTGTATTCCACCGCGACAACTTCCTCTGCCTCTTCCTGCTCGGGATTGTTGGCAAGGATCTTGATCTCACCTTCCGCCAGCATCACTCTTACACCACGATACTTTTCGTTAGACAGAATTGAAGCTCTGGCAAACGCCTGCCGCAGCTCCTGGCAATCTCCTATGACAACCTTATTTCCACCTTTCGGCAGCACTCGGTTGTAATCAGGAAACTTGCCGTCAACCAGTTTTGAAGTGAATGAATACTCCGGTACCCGGGCTCGGATATGGTTCTGACCGAAAGTGAGGTCTATAGCACCGCCCTCATCGTTGAGCAGGCGGGATAATTCCATCACCCCTTTTCTAGGCAGAATCTGTTGCTGTGTCTCGCCGATGCTATTCTGCATTTGCAACGTTTCCATGGCCAGGCGATGACCATCGGTAGCGACTAATCGAAGATAGTCCTTGCCGACCTCAAACAACATGCCATTGAGATAATAGCGAACATCCTGCTGCGCCATGGCAAAGCTGGTGTTGTCCAGCAGCTGACGAAGTTTCGACTGTTGAATGCTGAGGGAAAAGGTATCTGGTTCTTCCTCGACATTGGGAAATTCTGACGCGGATAGGGTCGTTAGGGTGAAGCGACTGCGACCCGATTTGAGAACCAGTTTGTTATCGGTAAGCGCGACATCCACCACGGCATCTTCAGACAGGGATTTACAGATATCCAATAGTTTGCGTGCCGGCACCGTAATTTCGCCCGGCTGTAGCGCCTCATCAACAAATGTTCGGCCCACGAGCTCAACTTCCAAATCAGTGCCCGTTAAAGACAACTCGTCGTCTTTTAACACCAGCAACACATTGGCAAGTACAGGTAGAGTCTGTCGCCTCTCCACCACACCACTGACAAGTTGCAAGGGCTTTAGCAGCGCCTCTCGGCTAATCTGAAATTGCATTTTATTTCTTTTTCCCTATATTTTTCAATGGCTTATGTTCTAGTTAGAGAGCGACCGCAGGAGGTTGTTGTAATCCTCTTGGATATCTATGGAACTATGCCGAAGCTTTTTAATCTGTTTACAGGCATGCAAGACCGTCGTGTGGTCACGGCCCCCAAAAGCATCCCCAATCTCAGGCAAACTATGGTTTGTCAGCTCTTTGGAGAGTGTCATGGCCACTTGCCTTGGCCTGGCAACTGACCGGTTTCGCCGCTTTGACAACATGTCGGCCATTTTGATCTTGTAATACTCCGCTACAGATCGCTGTATGTTGTCAATTGTGACCAGCTTATCCTGCAGGGCGAACATGTCCCGCAGCGCCTCTTTGATGAGCTCCAAATCAATCTCTGTACCTTTGAAATTAGCGTGCGCAATCACTCTTTTAAGCGCGCCTTCCAACTCTCTAACATTTGAACGCAGGCGCTGCGCAATGAAGAGCGCGGCTTCATAAGGCAATTCCACATCACACTGCGCTGCCTTATTGATCAATATGGCGGCGCGCGTCTCCAGCTCCGGCGGCTCTACTGCCACCGTCAGCCCCCAACCAAATCTGGATTTAAGCCGCTCCTCCAGCCCATTAATTTCCTTGTGGTACCGGTCACAGGTCAAAATAATCTGTTGGCCACCTTCGAGCAATGCATTGAAGGTATGGAAGAATTCTTCCTGGGAACGCTCTTTGCCGGAAAAGAACTGAATATCGTCGATCAACAGCGCGTCTACCGACCGGTAAAACCGTTTGAATTCATTGATCGCATTTAGCTGCAGGGCCGTCACCATAGTCGCCACGAATGTCTCTGAATGAAGATAAACGACTTTCGCATTGGGCTTTTTACTTACCAGGTAATTTCCGATGGCATGCATAAGGTGGGTCTTACCCAAGCCAACCCCACCGTATATAAATAAGGGGTTGTAGGCGAACCCGGGATTTTCCGCCACCTGCATTGCAGCAGCCCTCGCCAATTGGTTTGACTTTCCAACGATAAAATTATCGAAGGTGCTATCCTGGTTCAGGGCGCCACGATGTTTAAGCTTACCCTCAATAATCGTGTCCAATTGCGCCCTTTCTATACTGGCTGCAGATGGCAGACCGGGCGCAGCGTTCGGGATCACAACCGCATCCGGTTTCACCTTATTTTGGGACCGCGATGGCTCGACTGGCTCGCGGGATGGCTGCGCGCTCCCAACCAGCAGGCGGACTTCAATGCCCGCCTTCCCCTGCTCGCCAACCAGCTCTGAGATTCGATTCAGGTACTTGCCCTTTACCCAATCCAGTATGAACTTATTTGGCGCGTATAGACTAAGCGCGTTAGCATCGAGCTCCGCTCTTAAAGGTCTAATCCAGGTATTAAATTGCTGCGCAGGAAGTTCTTGTTTGAGATGTTCCGTACATCTCTGCCAATTCTCTACTACCACTTTGCTTTAACCGTCCGATTTATTCTTGAAACTGCTTTTTGATGGTCATTCTATCCAGCGATTTATAAGTTATCCACTGTGTAAAGTGCCTGAGACTGATCTTTTCATTGTGTTTTTTCTTGCAGTTTTTCAATTAGTTAAAACACATCGGCCTGTTTTTTCTAGGACGAAAACTAATAAGCTGGGCCGCTTATTGGCCCACCCTGTGAATAAATATCCTGTGGATAAGTTGTGGCTAAGTTTTGGGTAGGTTTATGGTAGGTTTTGGGCTCTCTAAAACTGCTCTCGCCAGCAGAATTCCACACCAGGCCAGTCGCAAATATCGAGAAGAAAAGGCTTATTGCTGATTGCAAGTTTTGCCCAAAACCTCTAGAATTCCGCCTCTTTTTTGAACCGCTAATCGGTTCAAACGGATTAGTGGACCCGGATTACTCGTTATGAAGCGAACATATCAGCCTAGCGTGCTTAAAAGAGCCCGAACACATGGTTTTCGCGCACGTATGGCAACCAAAGGTGGCCGTCTTGTTCTGAAGCGACGGCGTGCCAAAGGGCGCGCCAGATTATCTGCCTGAGTTCTTCTTTTCTGTTGCGAAAAGAGAGCTGAGAATGTCCAGTGGCAGATCATGGCTTTGCCAAAGCATCCCGCCTACTGAATGCCAGTGGTTATAGCGCTGTCTTCAATAACACCCATTTCAAAGTCTCCTGCCGCTACTTCCTGGTTCTAGCCAGACGCAACGAGAGTTCGAACTCCCGCCTGGGGTTGGTGGTAGCTAAAAAAAATATCCCCACAGCAGTTCAGCGCAATCGAATTAAACGCTTGATTAGAGACTCATTCCGCCGCCAGGAACTCTTTGCTGGCCTGGATCTGGTTGTACTGGTGAGAAGGGATGCAGATAAACTACCCAACGATGCCATCAGCTCTGCGATAGCCAAACTGTGGCAAGATGCTGCCAGCAAAAGCGTACGATAGCACGGTAGTAGTTCAATTAAACTCGTGGCAAAGTTCACTAAATATCTATCAATATAAAGAAGCTAGACGAATAGATGCTCGACAACTTACTCATCAGGATCATCGATATTTACCAACGCTGTTTCAGTTTACTGATTGGTAGTAACTGTCGTTTCTATCCAAGCTGCTCTCACTACACGAGAGAGGCCATCGAAAAACATGGAGCGCTCAGGGGGGTCTGGATGGGTCTTGGAAGAATGAGCAAATGCCATCCCTGGCACGAGGGAGGTATCGATCCGGTACCTGAACGTAACACTCGGGTTAAAGCGAGCAATGAGACCTGAACCATGGATATAACCCGATTTTCACTTTACGCCGCCTTGGCAATTGTTACTTATCTCATGTTGTTGGCCTGGCAGGAAGATTATCCACCAGCCATCGATAGTGTGACGTCTACCGAAGCGACCTCTATAATAGCCAATGACCTGCCGGAAACGCCGTCAGTCCCTGCGCCAGTGACTCGGACTGATTCCACACCCACCGCAGCGGCTGTTTCGGCACCGAGAATTGATACTGCGCCAAGTGAAGATGCCGGGTCTATTTCAATAACCACAGATACCCTCAAGCTTAATGTTGAATTGAAGGGCGGTGACATAACAAGCCTGGCGTTGCCACAGTATCTCAAGCAGCTCAATGTACAAGGTGATCCCTTTGAGCTACTGGAACAAAACTCAACGCGAATCTATGTAGCTCAAAGTGGGCTTATAGGGCGAGATGGCATTGATAATTCTGAAAGAGCCGTCTACCGCGCTTTACAAAAAAGTTATGCACTAGCCGAAGGACAAAACCAACTCAACGTTGACCTGGTCAGTCTCACCGAATCTGGCATAGAAATTATTAAAAGACTAAGCTTCGAAAGAGGGAGCTATCTTATAGACGTCAGCTTCATCGTTTCCAATCCCTCAGATTCAGACTTCCAGGCTAATGCTTTCGGCCAGATTAAACGCGACGGTTTTGACGACCCTAGCAGTGCTGGCGGATTCGGTCGCACCTACCTCGGTTTTGTTACCACATCAGCAGAAGATCCTTATATCAAGATAGACTTCGATGACATCGATGATGCTACCCTGACAACTGATGCTGTAGGTGGGTGGATTGGATTTAGCCAACACTACTTTATCTCCGTCTGGATTCCTCCTGTCTCCGATACAAATCGTTTTACGACACGCAAAAACGACAGCGCGCAGTATTTCGGTGAATTTACTGGCAGTACATTCTCAGTGCCCGCCGGCTCAACCGGTCAGTACGACATGCAATTTTATGCCGGTCCAAAAGAGCAGTACGAATTAGCAGAAATAGCCCCTAATCTTGAGCTCACCATCGACTATGGGTTTTTGTTTTTCCTTGCCGCACCAATCTATTGGCTACTCACACAAATCGATTCAGTCATTGGAAACTATGGTTTCTCAATCATCGCTCTAACTTTTGTCGTCAAGGCACTGTTTTACAAGCTCTCCGAAACCCAGTATCGATCCATGGCGGGCATGAGGCGTCTCATGCCCAAAATGCAGCAGCTCAAGGAGAGCTACGGCGATGACCGCATGAAGTTGCAACAGGCAACCATGGAGCTATATAAGAAGGAGAAGATAAATCCCTTCGGTGGTTGTCTTCCCATGCTGGTGCAGATGCCTGTCTTTATTTCGCTCTATTGGGTATTAATGGAAAGCGTGGAATTGCGCCACGCGCCATTTATGCTGTGGCTGCAGGATCTCTCTGTCAGGGACCCTTACTTTATCCTGCCACTATTAATGGCAGGTAGCATGTATTTGCAAACAAGTCTCAGCCCAACTCCAGCAGATCCCATGCAAGCCAAAGTCATGAAACTGATGCCAGTCATGATGGGCGTTCTGTTCCTCTGGTTCCCGGCGGGACTGGTTCTTTACTGGCTTACAAACGGCGTTCTGAGTATTGCTCAGCAGTGGTACATAACGCGGAAAATTGAAGCCAGTTACGCAGCTAAATAAGCTACCTGAAAGCAGCCAGCGCAATGAAAACTGCCTGGGCATACAACCGCCTCCTGCGATTGCCGTTTTAGCAAAAGGCTTAGGGAGAAATCAGGTTCAGCAATGACACACTTCGACTCGGACACTATTTGCGCGATAGCCACGGCCCCAGGACGCGGAGGCATTGGTATTGTCAGAATTTCTGGCCCCCGCGCTGAAACCATTAGTCAAGAAATCACCTCAAAAACACTACAGCCCAGGATGGCTACATTTGTTGAGATGAAATCCAGCAATGGCGAAGTGATAGACAGCGGCATTGGCCTCTATTTTGAGTCACCAAATTCATTTACCGGTGAAAACATCGTCGAGCTTCAGGGACATGGAGGTATACATGTTCTACGCTCTGTATTAGCCAGAGTAATTGAATGCGGGGCCAGACTGGCTCACCCAGGCGAATTTACAGAACGTGCGTTCCTTAATAACAAGATTGATCTTCTACAGGCTGAAGCTATTGCCGATTTAGTGGATGCCAGTTCGACACAGGCTGCTCGATCTGCCATGAGAACACTGAAAGGGGTTTTCTCTGCGAAGATACATCAGTTAGTCGCAGCTGTTACTTCCATAAGAGTGAACGTCGAAGCGGCCATCGATTTCAGTGATGAGGATATTGATATCATGACTGACACCGGTGTCGACGGTGCAATGCTTGAGGCCAGGGATAGGTTGGCCGAAATTTTTCAGGAGGCACAACAAGGTGTGCTTCTTAAAGACGGCCTCAATATTGTCATAGCGGGCGCACCTAACGCTGGCAAGTCCAGCCTGCTAAATGCCCTTGCCGGCGTTGATGCTGCAATCGTTACTAATATCCCGGGTACAACCCGAGATGTTCTGCGACAGGAAATCAGCCTGGCCGGTTTGCCCATGCATATTTACGACACTGCCGGTATGAGAGAAAGTGCTGATATTGTAGAACAGGAGGGGGTGAGAAGAGCACGTTCTGCATTGGGTGAGGCAGATCTCATTCTGTTAGTTACTGAAGCCGGCGCCTGTGATAACAGTGATATCGAACAGATCATGCAACCACTGGTAGAGATCAACACAGAAGCAGGGGACATTCCCCAAACAGTTGCTCCACAGCTACTCAACCGCTTGTGCGTGGTTTTCAACAAGGTTGATCTGTTACCAGATCAATTCAAGCCAATTTCCTGTTCTGACTTTCACGATATTACCCTCAAGTTTTTCTATATTTCAGCCAAAACTGGTGCCGGCCTTGAAGGCCTGAAATCTCATTTACTGGAAGTGGCCGGCTTCGAATCTACCCAGGAACAGAACTTCAGCGCCAGGGAACGTCATCTCGCCGCCCTCAAAGAAGCGGATAACTCTTTAAAATCGGCAATAAAAGGCGTTAGCGATCATTTACAAATAGAGCTTATTGCCGAGGACCTTAGAATGGTCCAGCAACACCTTGGGGCTATTACAGGGGACGTAACAAGTGACGACCTGTTGGGGGAGATTTTTTCGAGTTTCTGTATTGGAAAATAGTGCCACGCTACGATGATACAGGATGAGAATTTTAGTAATGACATCTTGTTTGTAACTGCCAGTCTCGAGAGAGAAGCCTGTGTACAGAAAGTGCCAGACTCACACTAAATAGAACGAGCAAAAACTACCCACATTTCACACAGAGGCTATCTTGTCTTGATACAGCACTTACACACCAACTTACAAAGCAATTAACATACTGTTTTTATTGAGTATAAATAACTTTTCAACAGAAAATCGTCGCACTATCTATATCAGTATTAATACTATATCTATTTACATTAATTACTAATTAACTATATTTCTATATAAAGTTTTTTAGTATTTCGAACCAAAAGCTTTATGCTGGCAATTCACTTAGTTCCCGATATACTGCACAGCCCCAGAAATTGAGGCCAGGCCTAAAGACAATGCGTTACCCCATTGAATATGACGTCATCGTGGTCGGTGGAGGTCATGCCGGCACAGAAGCGGCATTGGCCGCTGCACGCATAGGTGTAAATACGCTGTTGGTTACGCACAGCATTGAAACGCTCGGTCAGATGTCTTGCAATCCGGCTATTGGCGGTATCGGCAAGAGCCACCTTGTGAAAGAAATAGATGCCTTTGGCGGAGCCATGGCGCGAGCTACAGATCGCGCTGGAATTCAATTCAGGGTGCTGAATGCCAGCAAAGGGCCGGCGGTTAGGGCGACTCGTGCCCAAGCTGATCGTGTTCTCTACAAGGCCGCTATCCGAGAATTTTTAGAGTCTCAGGATAATCTCACCCTGTTTCAGTCCGCGGTCGATGATTTACTTTTCGTTGATGGTAAGGTCTCTGGCGTCAAAACCCAGATGGGCTTGGAGATACTTGGCAAAAAAGTTGTCTTGACTACAGGCACATTCCTGGGCGGTAAAATTCATATTGGTATGCAGCAGAGCAGTGGTGGCAGAGCTGGTGATCCACCCTCAATCGCTTTAGCCAAACGGCTTCGAGAAATGCCTTTTCGTGTCGAACGACTGAAGACTGGCACACCGCCTCGAATCGATGCGCGCAGTGTTGATTTTTCTGTAATGGAAGTTCAAAAAGGTGACAGCCCGCTACCAGTCATGTCGTTTTTGGGTAAGCAGTCGGACCATCCGGATCAGGTCCCCTGTTTTATCACCAGTACCAATGAAGCTTGCCACGATATTATCCGGGGTGGATTGGATAGATCCCCCATGTATACCGGTGTCATCGAAGGCACTGGTCCTCGTTATTGTCCGTCTATCGAAGACAAGGTTATGCGATTTGCTGACAAAAATTCGCATCAGATATTTGTCGAGCCAGAAGGGCTGAATACTAACGAGCTCTACCCAAATGGAATTTCCACCAGTTTGCCATTTGATGTTCAGGTGGAAATGGTTCGCCAGATAAAAGGGTTTGAGTCTGCACATATTACTCGGCCAGGCTATGCGATTGAATATGACTTCTTCGATCCGCGTGACCTGAACTACTCGCTGGAAACTCGATTTGTTAGTGGTCTGTATTTTGCCGGACAAATCAACGGCACCACCGGATACGAAGAAGCTGCAGCGCAGGGACTGTTAGCTGGCCTCAATGCCGCCTTGGCCGTTCAGGGCAAAGACTCATGGTGTCCTCGCAGGGACCAGGCTTACATCGGTGTTTTGATTGATGACTTGATCACGCTTGGAACAAACGAGCCGTATCGTATGTTTACAAGTCGCGCCGAGTATCGTCTCACTCTGCGGGAGGACAATGCGGATAGTCGGTTGACCTCAATTGGACGTGATCTTGGCCTGGTTGATGATGAGCGCTGGGAATTCTTTACGCGCAAATCAGCTGCGGTGAAGGCTGAACTGGAATTTTTGGAGAAGACCCTAATTCATCCAAATACCGCGGAAGCTGAACGCTTGAACATGCTGTTGGAGAAACCAATCAGTAAAGAATACCGACTGTCAGAATTATTAGCACGACCGCAGTTGAGCTATGCGGCGCTGTTTGCGGTTATTAATAAAACCCCGGAAAAGGCAGACTCAAACGAAGATTCTATGTCGCAGCGGATAGAAAAGCAGGCGCGCCAGCAAGCCGATATTAAAATTAAATACCAGGGCTACATCGAGCGACAATCAGAAGAGATTACTCGCGTCAAGCGACAGGAAAACACAGCGATCCCGCTGGAGTTTGATTACACGGTAGTGCAAGGGTTGTCTGCGGAGCTTACACAAAAACTTGAAGCTGCCAGGCCTGAAAATATCGGTAGAGCGTCGCGACTGCCGGGGATGACACCAGCCGCCATTTCACTGTTGTTGATTTATCTGAAAAAGTTTAGAGGCACGACTCGAAAAGCTAGTTAAGCAAGTGACCTAAACTTTATTTGATTGCACTGCGTTCAACTTCCTTTTCATATGTCTCTTAACACTCAACTATCAAATGGATTGGCGGCCCTGAATCTGCAGGTTAAGGCAGAACAGCGGCAAGCGCTGATTCGCTATCTGGAACTGATTCAAAAGTGGAATCGCAGTTTTAACCTGGTGGCGAATAGCAGCGACCAGCAGTTACTGAATAAACACTTATTGGATTGTCTTGCAGTGACCCCCTATGTGAGCCTGAACGCTGGCCAGAGAATACTCGATGTCGGATCTGGGGCTGGCTTTCCTGGAATCCCTTGGGCGATCCTTTACCCCAATACGCGTTTCGTTCTGCTTGATAGCAATGGCAAGAAAACCCGCTTCCTGTTCCAGACTAAGACCGAGCTGCAGCTGGCCAATGTGGAGGTGGAGAATTGTCGTCTGGAGCACTATCAAAGTCCTGGGCAAATTGATATTGTGACCTGCAGGGCATTCGCTAGCCTGGCCGAGACACTGGAAAAAGCACGCCACTTGATGACGCTCGGAACCAGTCTATTGGCGTTAAAGGGGCGCTATCCAACGGCCGAGCTGGCTGCACTGCCGCCAGACTGCAGGGCGCTTTCCGTCACAGAAATTCAGGTTCCCGGCATTGACGGTGAGAGGCATTTGGTAGAAAT
>CENZ01204235.1_pt1 | contig 33938 bp, 31 predicted proteins | sample 361341 | NCBI WGS metagenome assembly CENZ01 (sample SAMEA2619782, study PRJEB7988) | marine metagenome | biome: marine biome (ENVO:00000447); feature: deep chlorophyll maximum layer (ENVO:xxxxxxxx); material: "saline water (ENVO:00002010), including plankton (ENVO:xxxxxxxx)" | depth 50 m
GTCAACTTATTTTATGGCGTCAACTTATTTTATCCATCTACGTTAATATTATTATTTGATTAGCTAGTTTATAAGTTACAATTGATTTTTGATTTTGCTATCACTAATAGATTTAAGGAATTTGCTTTACATGAGTTTTTTTAATACCCCAGCACAGGCAAGGTTTTTTTCTATGTTTGTTCACGGCTTGTTGTTATTTTCTTTATTTTTGGCTTTTCCATCTTTTTCTCAAAATATTGAGATAGATAGAAATAAAAGAATAAATATAAGTAAGGCAGTTTCTTCGCCAGTTATTGACGGTATTCTTGATGATGATACTTGGACTATGATTTCTCCAGTTGAGGATTTTCATCAGTATGAGCCATTTGATCATATCATGCCCTCCCAAAAAACACTTATGTACATCACTTTCGATGAAAATTATTTTTATGTAGCAGCAGAACTTCTTGATAGTGAGCCTGACCAGATTAGAGCTAGAAGTTTAATTAAGAATGCAAGTTTACAATATGATGATTCATTTACTATTTATTTGGATCCTTTCAATAATAGAAGGAGCGGTTATTATTTCCAAGTAAATCCAAATGGAGCAACAGTAGATGCAGTTTTTTCTGATTACAGACAGCTTAATAGGAACTGGGAAGGTATTTGGGAAGCTAGAGCAACAATAAATGATCGTGGATGGGTAGCAGAAATGGCTATCCCACTTGATACAATAAATTTCAATCCTAACATTAGTGATTGGGGTTTTTCTGCTGAGAGAACAGTTGCTCGAAATCTTGAGCAAATTGCTTGGTCTTCGTTTAACGGTAATATAAATTTAACTACCTTAGGATCAATTAGTGGTCTTTATGGCTTAGAGCAGGGACTAGGACTTGATATTACTCCATCTTTCGTTTCTTTAAGAAATAAAAATTTTGCTGAAAAAGAATCTTCTTCATCAAATACAGAGCCTTCTTTAGATATTACATATAACTTTTCTCCTTCTTTGAAGGGAGCGCTTACTTTTAATACTGATTTTGCCTCAACTGAGAGTGATACTCAGAGAGTAAACTTAACTCGTTTTTCTTTATTCTATCCTGAAAAGAGAGATTTTTTTCTCCAAGATACTGATATATTTAGTTTTGCCGATAGGAATTCGGCGTTTGGCAATGGAAGAAATGGCATCCCCTTTTATTCTAGAAGGGTTGGACTTAGCAAGGAAGGAGCTCCGCTAGATTTAGATATGGGTGCGAAAATTAGTGGAAGAATTGGTAGATGGAATGTTGGCATGCTTAATGTTCAACAAGAAGATATAAATGGTGTAGATGAAAATTTATTGGTTGCTCGAGTATCAGCCAATGTATTGGAGCAGTCTAGTGTTGGTTTTATTACGACTCGGGGTGACCCAAATAGTAACTTAGATAATTCTTTAGTTGGTCTAGATTTTAATTATGTTAATAGCCGTATATTAGATGGATCTACTTTAACGGGAGGACTATGGGCACAGCAATCTGATACAGAGGGAGTAGACGATAAGCAGGGAGCATTTGGAGTAAGGGGAGCTGTAATTAGGCGTGAGGGATTTAGAGGTGGAGTTAATTTTACCCAATTCCAGGAGAACTATAATCCAGCATTAGGATTTGCAAACCGAAAGGGAGTCAATTATCTTAGGTCTGTAATAGCATACCGAAAGTTTCTGCCTAACCATTCCTGGTTAACATCTTGGAATTCACAATTACAGTTTGCTGCCCATGAAAAAATAAGCGGAAGAGCTGAAAATTCTTTATTCTTTCTTTCACCAATCCAAATTGTCACTAGGTCAGGCGTTGAAATGGATCTTCAGGTTAAACAAGAAAGAGTTGTTTTAGAAGAAAATTTCAATATTTATAAAGATACAAATATACTCACAGGTGACTATACTTGGAATACTATTTCTTTAGAAATAGAAGGTGCTGAAGAAAGAGATTTTGCGCCTGCTATAGAGGTTGAAACAGGCGATTTTTATGATGGAAAAAGAAGTGAATACAGCCTTGGATTAAATATGCGCCCATCTGATAATCTCTATTTAAATTTGTCATACAAATATAATGATATTGCATTGCCTATGGGAGATTTTTCTACTAAAGAAGTAAGCTTGAGAATCAATTATGCTTTTAATGTTCGCTGGTCTTGGCGTAACTTAATTCAATATGATAATGAATCAAATTCTGCAGGTATAAATAGTCGACTTCAGTGGACGCCAAGATCTGGAAGAGATTTGTATGTTGTTTTAAACCATGGATTCAAAACTCTAGATAGATTTGATAATTTAGGATCTGATCAATCACAATTTGCTATTAAATATACCCAGACTTTTAGGCTATAAATTGAGGGATTTTATGAATAATCAAGATAAGCAAGAATTAGAGTCCATTGTATTTAAAAAACTATTGAGCCATCTTGATAGCCATAAAGAGGTTCAAAATATTGATTTAATGATCCTTGCTAAATTCTGTAGGAACTGTTTAAGTAAGTGGTATTCTGAAGCAGCACAAGAGAAGGATTTAGATATTGATCTTGATGCTGCTAAACAGATCATATATGGAATGCCATATTCAGAATGGAAGGAAAAATATCAACCTAAAGCAACCGAGGAACAGCTTAGACTTTATAGTGCACTTCAATCTAGTGATGATTAGGGTTTAAATTACCGCCAATCTCTCTCCCATATTTCAGATAGCTCACTCACAAGCTCAGGATTCTCAGAGGCGATATTATTAGTTTCACTTGGATCTATAGAAAGATCATATAGCTCCCAAGGTATATCATTTGATACACCAGAATCGCCAAAACCAACAACTGTTTCTCCACCACCAAGTCCAGGAGGCGGGTGGTTAATTAATTTATAGTTACCCCTTGTAATTGCACCAGTTCTATTTGCAGACCAGCCGGCTACATCTTCTTCATCGTGAACATAATTAGTTTCATTTAAAAGATATGGCCAAAAAGATTTACCAATAATTGGGAGTATTTCCCTACCTTTGTAATTCCCAGCTCCTGGATGTTGTGTACCTGCAATATCAAGGAGCGTTGGAAAGAGATCCATATAAGTTAGAAAGGTATGATCAATACTTGGTTGGGTAATAGCTTTAGGAAAGGAAATAAATCCAGCGCTTCTAAGACCACCTTCGCTTAAACGACCCTTAAAATATTTAAAAGGTGCGCTTGCAGCTTCTGCAAAACCCTCTCCATGATCAATCCAAGAATATTTTTTACCATAGTTTTCTAAGCTATTATCAAATCTATCTATATCATACCGAGGACCGCTTGCAATTTGTCGCCAGTTAGGATTTACCCCATGCTCGCCTGATGAGGCGCCATGGTCGGATAAAAAGATAATTACAGTATTATCAAGTTGATTACTAGATTCTAGATAATCAATTATTCGACCAATACTCATATCCATGTATTCAATCATGCTGGCGTAAATTTCTTGTGCTCGAGCATATCTAGCTTTTTCTTCAGAGCTTAAGGAGCTCCAGGGAAGCGAACGCTTATAATTATTATTTAAATTAGCCCCATTTGGTATGACTCCTAGTAAAGATGCTTGGGTAATTCTTTGATCCCTTAATATATCGTACCCTTGGTCATATTTACCTTCATATTTATCTAGCCAATCATCTGGCACTTGAAGGGGCCAATGTGGTGCGGTGTAGGGAATAAAAGTAAACCAAGGAGATTCGTTATTATGTGCTTGAAGATAATCAAGTACTTTATCAGTGTAATTTTTAGTTGAGTAAAAATTATCTGGCAGATCAGAAAATTCAAGACGAACACCATCTTCTTCGTAGTAAGAGAGAGACTCTGTTCCATCAGAAGAGAGTCCATCAGAAGAGAGTGGATTCCATAATGATTCTCCGACGTTAAAATGTCTATTTGCAGCTTCTAGTAAAACAAAACCTCTATCAAAGCCTCTAGTTGCTGGAGTATGTGGCGCTTCAAGACCAAGATCCCATTTTCCGGCTATAAAATTTGTGTACCCAGCATCCTGAAGCAACTCCGATACAAGAGCGGCTTTTGTAGTTATGACGTTATCTCTTTGACCATCTGGTCTAGTTGGACGCGCTTCCATTACAGAGGAAACGCCTCTGCCACTCATTAGCATTGCTCTAGTTTGTTGACATGCCCTTCCGCCATGAAAATTTGTAAAACGGACTCCCTCAAAAGCAAGTGAATCTAGATTAGGAGTAGATATTTCTCCACCAAATGAGCCTAAATCTGTAAATCCTAGATCATCACCTACAATTAGAAGAATATTAGGTCTGGTAGCTTCCTCTAATGTTCCTGAAGGATTATTATTGTCTGAACAGGATGACATAATAAAACAAGAAGTAAAAAGAATAATAAATGTGTATTTTATTTTCATATTTTTCCCTTAGTAGTTCCTAGATAATGAATGATTAGCAAGCTCAATTAGAGCTTTTTTATATTTATTTTCTGGAAGTGTATTTAATGAGTTTATAGCAAGTTCGATCTGCTCTTTAGCTTTTTCTTCAGTATATCTTATCCCCCCAGATGACTCTATAGCTAGCTGAATTGATTTAAGGTTTTGTGTACCTCCAGACTGTATAGCTTCTTTAATCATATTCCTTTCAGCAGCACTTCCATTTTGTAGTGCATAGATAAGAGGTAGAGTTGGTTTTCCTTCAGAAAGATCATCACCAATGTTTTTACCTAAATCATTGTGATCTGCATTGTAGTCAAGAGCATCATCAATTAACTGAAATGCTGACCCAAGATGCCTACCATATTTAATTAAGCTGTTTTCAACTTGCTCATCTGACTTTGATATTATAGCTCCAATTCTGGATGCTGCTTCAAAAAGCTTAGCTGTTTTTCTATAAATCACTTCGAGATAGTTTTCTTCAGTAGTATTTGGATTCTTACAGTGCATCAGTTGCAGGACCTCACCTTCAGCAATTGTATTTGTTGTGTTAGCTAAAACATCTAGCACTCTTAACTCTCTTATTTCCATCATCATCTGGAAAGATCTAGAATATAGAAAATCTCCAACAAGAATACTTGCTTGATTTCCGAAAACTTTATTTGCTGTTTTCTCTCCCCTCCTAAGTCCAGAATTATCAACCACATCATCATGTAGCAAGGTAGCGGTATGAATAAATTCAATTATTACAGCATTATTGATATGCTTATCACCATTGTAATTACAGGCTTTTGAGGCTAGCAACGTAATCAATGGACGCAATCTTTTCCCCTCACCATGAATAATATGGTGTGCAATTTGATTGATCAGAGAAACATCACTCCCTAGCTTCCTAGCTATAAGGCTATTTACTGATTCCCAGTCTTTTGCTACTAATTCTCTTAGTTTTTGAGGAAAATTTAGCTCTAGCTTATTATCTATTCTATTCATGCTTTTAATAATGCCTGAATAAAGTTTGCTAATATACTATTCTTTGCCTATATTGTATTAATTTAGCTAACTAATTGACTTAGATAGATAATTTTATTATCATTCACCGCTTTCTATTAGCCTTATTTTTAGTATTTTTTTGAAGGAGTTAATGCTGATGTACGCAGTTTTTAAAACAGGCGGCAAACAATATCGTGGTAAAATAGGCGATCGATTACACATCGAGAAGATAGATGTTACCGAAGGCAATATTTTTAATTTTGAGCAGGTACTTTTGATTGGAGAGGGCACTGAAATAAAGGTAGGCTCACCATTTCTAGAAGATGTAAAAGTTTCTGCTAAAGTTCTTGTACAAGGAAGGGGCAAGAAGATTAAAGTAGTTAAGTTTAAGAGAAGAACTAACTACAGAAGAACTAAGGGCCATAGACAACATTATACAGAGATTGAAATTATTTCCATTTTAGATGAGAGCAAAACTAAGCTTTCTATAAAAGATCCTGAAATAAAAGTAGCCAAAAAAAAAGCTACTAAGAAAAAAGCTACTAAGAAAAAAGCTACTAAGAAAAAAGTTACTAAGAAAAAGGTAGCTAAGAAGGTAACAACCAAGAAAGAAGGCAAAAAATAATTTTTTTGTTTATAATATAATCCTTAAAGGAGTTTATATATGGCACATAAAAAAGCTGGGGGGAGTTCTAAGAATGGACGTGATTCTGAGTCAAAACGACTTGGAGTTAAACGCTATGGAGGCGAAAACGTGATTCCAGGTAATATTATAGTTCGCCAAAGAGGCACTAAATTCCATCCTGGTACTAATGTTGGACTGGGTAAAGATTATACAATTTTTGCAACGGCTGAGGGTCAAGTTACCTTTAATAAGAAAGGCCCAAAAAATAGAACATTTGTGAGCGTAGTTGGAGAATAGTTCTCTGAAAGCTTTTTTCGGATAAATAGACCCCGATTTTTCGGGGTTTTTTATTTTCTAGATAAAATTTTAAGGAAATAAATAATGAAGTTTGTTGATGAGGCTGATATTTGGATACATGCAGGCAAAGGCGGAAACGGTTGTGTTAGTTTTAGGAGAGAGAAGTATATACCTCGAGGTGGTCCTGATGGTGGCGATGGTGGTCATGGAGGATCAATTAGTCTAGTTGCAACTAAAAGCCTTAATACTCTTACAGATTTTAGCGTTAAAAGAAAATTCACTGCTGATTCAGGCTTTAATGGTGCTGGAAAGAACAGAACAGGCCTATCAGGCCAAGATTTGATTGTTAAGGTTCCATTAGGAACTATTGTTAAGGATTTTGATACAGAAGAACTACTTGGTGATTTAAGCTTAGATAAACAATCGCTACTAGTTGCTAAAGGTGGTAAAGGAGGCATAGGTAATACTAAGTTCAAGAGTAGTACCAATAGAGTTCCAAGGGAATCTACTAATGGAGAACATGGTGATTCACGGCATATAGCTTTAGAGCTAAAACTACTTGCTGATGTTGGATTACTAGGACTGCCAAATGCTGGTAAATCTTCTTTAGTGAGAGCGCTTTCTTCTGCAAGACCAAAAGTTGGAAACTATCCTTTTACAACACTACATCCTAATTTGGGTGTTGTAAGGATTGGAGTAGATAGCAGTTATGTAGTTGCAGACATACCAGGAATAATTGAAGGCGCGTCTGGTGGTGTAGGCCTTGGTTTAAAATTTCTTAGGCATATTCAACGAACAAGACTACTTTTACATTTAGTAGACCCCCATGGCAAGAGAGAGCTTAATGATATAATCGATGATATTCTAACTATTGAAAAAGAGCTTGAACATTTCTCAAAGAGATTGAAGAAACGTTCAAGATGGTTGGTAATAAATAAATCTGATCTTTTTTCAGATAGCCAGGCTATTGAGATAAAAGAATATATTAAGAAAAAACTTAGCTGGAAAGATCCAATTTATATTATTAGCGCGATAAGTAGAAACGGTGTAAAAGAATTATCTGAAAGAGTGATGGAGCATTTATCTACTAAAAAAGACTGATTTAAATATCAGAAAATTCAGTATTAGCTTAGAGATTTAATTTTAGAGTTAAGCTTACTTTTATATTTAGCGGCTCTATTTTTATGAATCATTCCCTTAGTAGACATTTTATCGATTTGAGGAACGGCTAATTTGAAAGCTTCTTTAGCTTTAGCTAAATCTTTCTCATTAATAGCTGATAAGACTTTTTTAAGAATAGTTCGTAAACTAGATCTAAGTGTCATATTATGATTTCTTTTCTTTATGTCTTGCCTAGCTCTTTTTTTTGCAGATTTTATGTTTGCCAAAATAATTCCTTAGGTTAATCTATTATTACTTTATATAAACTGAAAGAGCGGTATTATTGATAGCATACAGGTCTAAGTCAAGAGAAAACTCTTAAGTTGACGTTAAAAGAAGCTATATGGCTAAAAAAAATAAAAAACAAAAGGTTTTTAAGAGATTACTTGGTGCTTCAACTCTCGTTAGCGCCATGACTTTTTTATCTAGATTGAGCGGCATGGCAAGGGATGTTGTTTTCGCTAATTTATTCGGTGCTAGTATAGTAATGGATGCTTTTTTTGTTGCTTTTAAAATACCAAATCTATTAAGAAGATTTTTTGCAGAGGGCGCATTTGCAACTGGATTCGTGCCTATAATTTCTGAATATAAAACAAATAAATCAAAATTAGAGACAAAGGAGTTGATAAATAGTGTCACAGGTACTCTTGCAACTATTGTTTTCATAGTTTCAGTTATTGGCTCTATAGCCTCTCCTTTTTTAATTTTAATTTTTGCTCCGGGATTTGCTGAAACAGATGGCAGACAAGTTCTAGCTTCAGATATGTTAAGGATAACTTTTCCTTATTTGTTTTTTATATCCTTGACATCTCTTGCTGGGGGCATCTTGAATACTTATAATCGTTTTGGTGTACCAGCTTTCACTCCATTATTACTGAATACTACTTTAATTTTTTTCTCAGCATTTATAGCTCCTTCTTCTAGCAACCCTGGAATTGTTCTAGCAGTAGCAGTTTTTGTAGCAGGGGCTATTCAATTATTTTTTCAAATTCCATTTTTATTTAGCTTAGGATTATTACCAAGACCTAAGTGGTCATGGCATAATCATGGGGTTAAGAGGATTCTTAAATTAATGATTCCAGTCATGTTTGGATCATCAGTTGCTCAAATAAATTTATTGTTTGATACTCTAATCGCTTCATTTCTATCAGCTGGAACAATTAGTTGGCTTTACTACTCAGATCGCTTAGTAGAATTTCCACTTGCTATTTTTGGTATTGCGATAGCTACAGTTATACTTCCTTTTTTATCAAAGAAAAGCGCTGAATCATCTTTAGAGGAGTTTTCTTTAACATTAAGTTGGGCTCTAAGGCTAACAATTATTGTTATAGCTCCTGCGATAGCAGGCTTAATAATATTATCAAAGCCACTTTTAATTACATTTTTTTATAGAGGGGCTTTTTCAAAAATAGATGTAGAGATGGCAAGTGTCTCTTTAATTGCTTACTCACTTGGCTTATTATTTTTCATCCTTGTTAAGATATTTTCAACAGGTTACTTTTCTAGACAAGATACTAAAACTCCAGTAAGGATAGCTACTATATGTGTCATATTGAATATGGTATTTAATATATTTTTTGTTTTTTTGTTATTAAGGTTTAATTATCATGCGCCTCATGCTGGATTAGCTCTTGCTACGAGTATTTCTTCTTTTATAAATATGTTATTGCTTTATAGAGGGCTTAAGTCAATTAAACTGATAGAGCTTCCCTATAATTGGAAAATATTATTTTTAAAAATAATTATTTCAACAATCATCATGAGCTTGGCAGTATGTGGTTATAGTAGTTATGTAGGCGATTGGTTTTTATTAAGCTCATTTAGCTCTATAATAAATCTATTAGTATGTATTTTTGGCGGAATGTTTATTTATTTTCTTTGTTGCTATATTTTAGGGATACGTAAAATAGATTTCTTGAGACGTGTGTCTAACCACAACTTATCTAACCATAATTTTTAACTATAATTATGTTTTTTTACCGTGAATTAATTACAGCAGAGAAGATTAATAATGAACGAAGATCGATTGCTATAGGTGGGTTTGATGGCTTACATTTAGGGCATAAAAAAATACTATTAAATCTTTATGAGGATGGCAAAGAAAAGGGCAATAATACACTCATTCTTTCTTTCGAGCCTACTCCTAAGGAATTCTTTTCTCCACATAATCCGCCACCACGCTTAACAAAGTTTAGAGAGCGCTATAATCTAATCAAAAATTATAAAATTGATGAATTTTTTTGTCCTAATTTAAAGACAGTAAGTCATCTTACCCCTTCTAAGTTTATTAAAGAGATCTTAGTTGATGGACTAAAAGTTAAAAGTATTACGATCGGCGATGATTTTAGATTTGCTGCAAAAAGAGCTGGAACATTAGATGATCTTTATTTTGGAGGAAAGAAGTATGGTTTCTCTGTTAATGTGATTCCTCCAGTTTATAAAAATAATCAAAGAGTTAGTAGTACCTTTATTAGGGATGCTCTAGCAAAGGGAGATTTGGAAACTGCAAAAAATATGCTAGAAAGGGACTACTCAATGTCTGGGAGAGTTATTTATGGCCAAGGCTTAGGTAAGAAGCTGGGCTTTCCAACTGCAAATATTAATCTTAATAGAATGAGAACGCCTATTGATGGCATATTTGCTGTAAGGGTAGGGGGTATTAATCAAGGGTTGTTAAATGGAGTTGCTAGTATCGGAAGTAGGCCTACGATAGGTGGAAAAAAGAAATTATTAGAGGTTTATATTTTTGATTTTGATAAAGACATCTATAATAAAGTAATTAATATATTTTTTATTAAAAAAATAAGAGAAGAGATTAAATACATGGACCTTGATGCTTTAGTTGAGCAAATGAGGAAAGATACTATTGAGGCTAAGGCTATATTGACTGCGAATAATATTTGAAATTATGACTGACTATAAAGACACACTAAATTTACCTAAAGCTAAGTTAGCCATGAAGGCAAACTTACCTTCTAATGAGCCAAAGATCTTAGATTATTGGGAAAAAATAGATTTATATAAAAAGATTAAAGAATCTAGATCAGGTAGGAAAACGTTTATTCTTCATGATGGTCCTCCTTATGCAAATGGTAAGATTCATATGGGGCATGCAGTTAATAAAGTTTTAAAAGACATGGTAATTAAGTCTCAAACTTTATTTGGAAGATATGCACCTTATGTTCCTGGTTGGGACTGCCATGGACTTCCAATTGAATTAAATGTAGAGAAGAAAATTGGTAAAGCTGGGCAAAAAATATCTGTTTCTAAATTTAGAGAGGCCTGTAGAGAGTACGCTTCTTCTCAGATAGAAATACAGAAAAAAGATTTTAAGCGCTTAGGTGTCCAAGGTGATTGGAGCAATTCCTACGTTACTATGGACTATAAGTTTGAAGCTAATATTGTTAGAGCGCTCGGAAAAATTATCAAAGAGGGCCATCTCCACAGAGGTTATAAGCCAGTTCATTGGTGTGTAGATTGCAAGTCTGCTTTAGCTGAGGCTGAGGTTGAATATCAGGATAAGATATCGAGTTCAATCGATTTTCTTTTTCCAATAGATGACTCTAGAATAGAAAAAATCTTCTCTTCTAGGCTTAGTTCTAAAGTTTATGTAGCCAGCTGGACTACAACTCCTTGGACATTGCCTGGAAATCTTGCACTTACTATTAATCATGATTTTATATATCAACTAGTTAGCATAGATAAAAAAGGATGTAAGGCTATTATTATTGCAGAAGATTTGGTTGAGCCTACAATGAAGAGGATTGATTGCGAAGATTATAAAATTCTAGGCTCGACTAAAGGCTCTAATCTTCTAGGTCTGAAGGCAAAGCACCCATATCTTTCTAGAGATTCAGTAATATTGTCAGGGGATCATGTTACTACTGATGCTGGGACAGGAATTGTTCATACTGCGCCTGGTCATGGTCTGGAAGATTACTCAGTAGCAATGGAGAATAATCTAGATGTTTTAAACCCTGTAAAAGGTAACGGGACTTTTTCCGAAGAAGTAGAGTTTTTAGCAGGTATGTTTGTTTTTAAATCTAATGAGAAAGTGATTGAAATACTGGATGATAATGGTGTTTTACTTTCTAAAACTGATTATGAGCATAGTTATCCACATTGCTGGAGACACAAAACACCTCTTATGTTTAGAGCTACACCACAATGGTTTATAAGTATGGAAAATAAGGGATTACTTAAAAAAGCTTCTTTATCTATAAATAAAATTCATTGGGAGCCTGATTGGGGGCAAGCGAGAATAGCTTCTATGCTTCAAGGAAGACCAGATTGGTGTATATCAAGACAAAGAACGTGGGGTGTTCCAATCACTATCTTAGTTCATTCTGAAACTGGTGAGATACATCCTGAGAATGAAAAGGTTATTGACAAGATAGCTACACTAATTGAGAAGAAAGGGATACAGGCTTGGTATGATGAAGAAATTTCAGAATTAATTGAAGATGCTGAGAATTATGAAAAAATTACAGACTGTTTAGACGTTTGGTTTGACTCTGGTGTAACACACTCTTGTGTTTTGGACAATGAAGAGGAGTTAAGTTTTCCAGCTGATTTATACTTAGAGGGTTCTGATCAGCACAGGGGTTGGTTCCAGTCTTCTCTTCTTACGAGTATCGCTATTAATGGTACGGCACCATATAAAGCAGTATTAACTCATGGATTTGTAGTTGACAGCGAAGGAAAGAAAATGTCTAAGTCTATTGGTAATACTATTTCACCCCAGAAGGTTTGGGACTCCTTAGGTGCAGATGTTTTAAGGGTATGGATCGCTTCTATTGATTACAGTAAAGAAATTGTTCTTTCAGATGATGTACTCAAGAGAGCTTCAGATTCTTATAGAAGAATAAGAAATACAATTAGGTTTTTATTAGGTAATATTAGCGACTTTGACTCTGAAGATTCGATTAATAAAGTAGACTTAACTGAACTAGATAAATGGATGATTTATAAATGTAAAAATCTTCAGATCAATATAAAGAAAGATTATGAGAACTTTCACTTTCACCAAGCTTTTCAAAAGATACATAACTTTTGTGCTAACGACTTAGGGGGGTTCTATTTAGATATTTTGAAGGATAGGCTTTATACATCTAAAAGAGATTCTAATGCAAGAAGGTCTTCTCAGACTGCCCTTTCTAACATTCTCCAAGCTTTACTAAGATGGATAAGTCCTATACTTAGCTTTACCGCAGAAGAAGCATATCTCCTTTTAGAGGATAGTTCAGATTCGGTTCATCTATTAGAATGGTTTGAGAAATGGCATGATTATGGTGATTTAGAGATATCTGATAATGAATGGAATGAGATATTAGAAATTAGATCTGAAGTTAATAAACATATTGAGAATGCAAGGAATGATGAAATTATAGGATCTTCTCTAGATGCAAGTTTAGAGCTTTATTGTAACGATTCTTTGAAGCGTCTATTAGATAAATTCTCAGAAGAGCTAAGGTTTATTTTTATTACTTCTGAGGTTAGAGTGATTAGCTCTGATAAGGGTAGAGAAACTGCTATTCCAGGTTTAAGGGTTAGAGTTACTAAGTGCGACTATGAAAAGTGTGTTAGATGTTGGCATAGAAGGCCTGATGTAGGTCAGGTATCCCAACATGAGTTATTATGTGAAAGGTGCTATCAGAATGTTGAAGGACAGGGAGAGGTTAGGCTCTATGTATAAGGAAGCTAAATGAATATTATTTTTGTTTCAACTAAAAGAACATGGTTAGCAATTGCTTTTATAATAGTTCTTTTTGACCAGCTGACTAAAAAGATAGTTTTAAATTCTTTGAGTGAATTTCAGGTTATAAATATTTTTCCTTTTTTTGATTTTATTAGGCTTCACAATAGAGGAGCTGCATTTAGTTTCCTTAGCGATGCTTCAGGTTGGCAGCATTGGTTCTTTTTATCAATTGGAACTATTATTTCTGTAGGCATAATTTATTGGATTAAGAGCTTGCCAGAAAAGGGTAGAAATATCTTAATTGTCGCATTATTTTTAATTTTAGCAGGAGCAATAGGCAATATCATTGATAGGTTGTTACATGGATATGTAATTGATTTTCTAAGTTTTCACTATGAGGGTTGGTACTTTCCAGCTTTTAATGTAGCAGACTCGTCTATATCTATAGGAGCATCTTTATTTTTAGTTGACTCATTTATTAATAATGATTTAGAAATTAATGATTCAAAAAAAAAATTAGCTAAAAAAAATAAAAAGAAATTATCTAAAAAGAGAGGAAAAGATTTAGTTGATAAAAAAAAGAAGTAATTATAGATATTATTCTTTACAGACCAAGGATATTTTTAGCTTCATTGATAATAGATTGCTCAGTGTTTAGTGCTATTTTAGTATATTCAGTTAGTTCTGAAGCAGAGGTATAGTTAATTTTTGCACCCATAGTGGAGAAAATGGCCTGTTGCATTTCTTGATCTTCTGATAAATTTGCAAAAGCATTACGAATTACTACTAATCTATCTTCTGGCACCCCAGGTGGAGCAAAGAGAGGCCAGCCAAGATTTATACCTATTTCTAAAAAATCAACTAGCTGCTTATCCCTAGTAGAGCTAACTAGGTCTTTTAAATGAGGCGAATCTGGGGATCGAATATTATCTCTTGGTCCAATATGTACAAGATGTGTTAACGTACCATTATCTAACCACTCTGGTCTTGCTATTGACCAGTAATCCATAGCTGTTCCTTGTCCATCAACTTCCCCACGATCCATGGCTAAGGTAATATCGCTACTTCCTTCATATCCAGTAATGATATTAATATCAAGACCTAGCAAAGCTTTTGACATTGCTGTTAATTGATAAGTAGGAGAGGCCCTTCCTGTTGCACCAATAGTAAGGCTTCCATTTCTCATTAATTGTTCTATATTATTGTATTCAGAATCTTTAATTGAGATAGCATTGGTGCTTTTTATTATTGAGCCAATCCAATTAAGTTGATTGCCATCATATTTTGCTCTATTTGGTTCCATTAACTGAACACTCAGAACTGCTGGTAAAGAATATCCAAGCACAAGGCCATCTTTAGGGGCGGAGCGAAAGATATGGTTACTCATAGTAACACTTCCCCCACCAGGCATATTTTTAACAATTATTGTTGGCGATCCATCAATATACTTTTCAAGATATCTTCCAATTATCCTTGCGGATGTATCTGTGACGCCTCCAGGGCCAGATCCAACCAATATAGTAATTGTCTTTCCTTGAAAAAAACTTTCAGATTGATTTTTTTCAGAATCAGTACAACCTATTATAAAAAATATAGATAAATAAAAAAAATAAGATAGGTAGTTTTTTCTAAACATAATAATATTATAAATAATCTAAATATTTGATTCTAGTTATTTGGGTAAGAGATTATAAAATTTCCCTTATTTGGCATTTCTATTTTTGGAAGTGTGTTAGCATCTATAATCATATCTTCAGAAATTATGTTATTAATATAGAGCATGTATGCAGTTAAAGAATATACTTCTTCATCACTCAGACTTTTAGGAGACAGATAGGGCATTGCTCTCCTGATATAATCAAATATAGTTGTTGCATAGGGCCAGTAACTACCAATTGTTTTAACAGCTTGATTGGTGGTTAATGAGCCATGACCTCCAGCAAGCTTATCATTTAATAATCCTTCTCCACCTTGTCCATGACAGGCGATACATTGAAGGTTATAAATTGATCTACCATTAGTAGCATTTCCAAAACCAGGTGGCAGTTCCTCCCCTTCTGTTCCAATACTTGTATTCCAGTTTTTTATTAATTCCTCATTAGCAACTATTCCTAGATTAGGACTTTGGGCAAGTGCTGTAATTATAGAGCAGGAGAAAGTTAGAGAAAATAAGAGGAGTAATTTCTTAGACGTAAACATTTTCTACTTCACCATCAGAAGAAATATACCATGCTTGAATAGAGTTATTGTGGTAAGAGACTTGAGAGCCTTTTTCTGAAATTAGTTGATTTCTTGAAGGTTGAACTTCACCATTTTCATCAATTGCCCTACTCATAATTATTGAAGGGGAACCATCTCTTTTCCAGGGTATTCTAAATCTAGTTAAGGATTTAGAGAGAATAGGCTCTGATAATTCTGCTTCAGCCCATGAACTTCCTCCATCAGCTGACACCTCTACAGATTTTACTTTTCCATTAGATGACCACGCTATTCCTGATATTTCATAATAACCTAATGGTCCTAGTTTTAGACTAGGAGATGGTGAGGTAATAACTGATTTTATCCCCATTTTGAATGTGAACATTAATGATTTTCCATTAGGCATTAGATCAGTATATTTTGATGTCTCTTCTCTTGTCATCATTGGTTTTTGAGTAACTTTTAGTTGTCTTAGCCATTTTACTGAAATGTTACCTTCATATCCTGGCAAGAAGAGTCTTATTGGATAACCATTAGCGGGATAAATCTTTTCTCCATTTTGATAAAGAGCAAGTATTGCATCATCCATAGCCTTCTCAAGAGGCACACTTCTAGTTAGTGATGCCGCATCTGCCCCTTCAGCCAAAACCCATTTAGCATCTTTTTCTAGTCCTGCCTCATCTAAAAGTATATTTAATGGAATACCTGTCCATTCACTACATGCAATCATTCCATGGATATCTCCACAGGACCCTTTTGGAGGTATTTTACTTAAATTAGGACGACTATTACCTGAACACTCTAAAAATTGTATTTTAGAAATCATTGGATACCTATGAAGTTGTTCCATATCAAAAATCAAAGGCTTTTTTACTAAACCATGTATTAATAACTTATGCTGCTCCGGATCAATTTCTGGTATTCCACTATGGTGCCTTTCAAAATGTAAGTTATTAGGGGTAATTGTACCTTGAAGATATTGAATTGGAGTTCTAGATGAGCCACTTCCATCTGTCCCAAGCAAAGGTGCAGTTTTTCTTAAAATATGAGATTCATAGGACGACCTATGGCTGTATTCAGATAAACCTGTTCCTGGTTTAGTCATCCAGTTTGGCCAATCGGTAGCACTTGAAGGACTAGCAGTTAAAAGACCTAAGCTACCTGAGCCAAAAGTGATCGCTCCACCCTTTAAGAAAGATCTTCTATCTAAAAGACCATTAGCAGCTACGAATTCTATGTTTTTTTTCATAAAGATGGTTTTTTTTTACAATATGATATAATCGCTTTTTTCGACCTTAGACCATAAAAAATGATAAATCAATTTTTTCCTTTTGGTTTTGTTAATAATTTAAAACCATTTCTATTATTTTGTATATTTATTTTATCTCTTAAGTTTAATTTTGCTTATAGCTTTGAAATAACCAACATAGAAATTCCTTATATCGATAATCCACCAGCTATCGAGGATTTTTTAGATATGTCTCCATCTATGGAAATTAAAGAAAAGATGCAATTTGCTACTAATTTTAAGCAGAGGTTTCCAAATGATTTACAGCCAGCTACTGAAAGTACCGAGGTATATTTTGCTTACGATAGAGAAAATTTATATTTTATATTTCTTTGTTTTGATAGCAATCCAGAGCTAATAAGAGCAAATATGGCTCCAAGAGAAGCTATCTGGGATGATGATAGGATAGGATTAGATTTAGATACTTTTAATACACTGAGATCTTCATATGTCTTTAGATCGTCACCGCTTGGTATTCAATGGGATGGTCGTTACAACGAGCTATCTAAGCCTTCGGGTTTTGATTCTTCTTATGAAGCATTATGGCATTCAGAAGGCCAGCTAACTGATAACGGCTATGTTGTGAAGATGACTATACCCTTAAAAACATTGCGTTTTTCTGAGCAACCCGATCAGTTATGGCGTATACAATTCTTTAGATCTATTCCAAGGAAAAGTGAATTAAATGCCTGGCCTGAATCATCAAGGAATATTAAAAGTCGTATTATTCAAGCTGCCCTTCTTTCAGGTATTTCTGATGTTTCGCCTGGTCGAAATATCCAAATAGTGCCATTTCTTTTTTCGAGGCAGTACGATATTTTGGATAAAGAAAATATTGGCGGGTCCAATTTTCTAAAAAATAATGATAGTGAAATTGGCTTAGATGCAAAATTTATTTTGCGAGATAGCTTTGTCTTAGATACAACTTTTAATCCTGATTTTAGTCAGGTAGAGTCAGATGAGCCTCAAGTAACAGTTAATGAACGATTTGAAGTTTTATTTCCTGAGAGAAGACCATTTTTTATTGAAAATTCTGATTATTTTAACTCCGAAGCAACCCTTTTATTTACCCGAAGAATTAAAGATCCAAGCAATGGTCTAAGGTTTACTGGTCAAGAGAATGGTTGGGGTGTTGGCGCTATGTTAGTAGATGATCAAGCTCCAGGCTATTCCGTATCTAAAGATAATAAGCTGTTTGGTAGTTCTGCAGAAGTAGAAGTTTTGAGAATTTTTAAGGATATTTCTGAAGATTATAGACTAGGATTTTTTATGAGTGACCGCACGTTTGGATCAAGGAAAAATAAAGTCTTTAGTTATGATGGCAGAGTTAATTTAAATGAAAATTGGTCTACTGATATACAGCTAATAAATAGTAGTTTAAAGAATAGTGAAGCAGTAGATAAAAGTGGTGATATGTATAATATCCGACTTGATCGTCAAGGTAACCATCTTAATGTTCATACACACTACATAAATGTTAGTGAGGACTTTGTGGCAGATTTAGCCTTTTTGCCTCGTAATTATCGACCTGATAATAAGTCTTGGCATAGTAGGGTTTCTTATAATTTTATCCCTGAGAGTGGATTTCTTAATCAATGGGGCCCATCGATTTTTGTAAACAAAATACTTGACCAAAATAGTTTAGATTTATATGAAGAATTTATTGGAACATTTACTTGGAAGTGGGATGGCTATACAGAGCTTAAATTAGACTATTACGATACCAAAGAAAGCCTAAGGCCAGAAGATCATAACTCTATTTCGAGCATAAGAAATTATAAATATAATAATTTCAAGATTAGCTTTTCTAGCAAGTTTTTAACAAATTTATTTTTTAATTTTGATATAGCTCAAGGCGAGGCAATTAATTTATTACCTGCTAAAGGTAAAGAGCCAGAAATAGGCGATACAGATGAGTTTACTCTAGGTATAACTTGGAAACCATTTGGACAATTAAATATTGATACAAGCATTCTTCAGTCTTCACTAAAAGATAAAATATCAAATGCTAGGATATTTAATAATGAAATAATGAGAGCCAAATTAAATTATCAATTCTCTAAAGAGATCTCTTTAAGATTTATTGCTCAGAAAGATATTACTATGCCGAGTAATATGACTTCACTAGAAAATACCAAAGGGATAAATTACGATTTATTATTCCGATACGTAATAAATCCTTGGTCTGCTTTTTATGTTGGTTATAATTATAATTCTAGTAATTTTCAGGTAGTAGATACAGAGAATGGAAGAGAGTTGATTAGAGTTCCAGAATTATATAGAGATGGGGAACAGTTTTTTATAAAATTTTCTTACCTTTTTCAGCCATAAACTATAAGTGCTATTTTTCTAAATATTGAATTTTATTTGACTTGTTGCTCCATTCATCAGCATCTTTAGGCGGATCCTTTGCCTCAGTAATAGTAGGCCATTTTTTGGATAGTTCTGCATTTAGTTCAAGGAAATTCTTTTGATCTTCTGGAACTTCTTCTTCATCATAAATAGCTTCTTCAGGACACTCTGGTTCGCAAAGTGTACAATCTATACATTCTTCAGGATTGATAACTAGCATGTTTGGTCCCTCATGGAAGCAGTCAACAGGGCACACTTCTACACAGTCTGTGAATTTACATTTAATACAGCTTTCGGTAACTACAAATGTCATTAATATATTTCGTACTTCTTATTTTATGATGTATTCTCTAATTATAATCAAAATATGAATAATATGAAAAAAACAAATATAGATGAAAAAGCTATTACTATTCGTTTTGCTGGAGATTCGGGTGATGGAATACAACTTATGGGAGCGCAATTTGCAAAATCTACCGCTTTAAAAGGAAATGATTTCGCTACATTTTCTGATTTTCCTGCAGAAATTAGAGCCCCTGCAGGCTCAGAATTTGGCGTTTCTTCGTACCAAATTAATTTAGGATCCGCTAAAATAATGACATCTGGGGACAGCCCGAGTGTTTTAGTAGCCTTTAATCCAGCTGCTTTAAAAGTTAATTTACCATTATTGAATAGTGGAGCTATTATTATCATTAATACTGGTGCATTTACTAAGCGCAATCTTGCAAAAGCGAAGTTTGATAAAGATCCAAGACTTACTAGTGCTTTATCATCCTTTCAATTGGTTGAACTAGATATTGATAAATTAACTAGCGAGTCCGTTTTAAGATTTGGTTTAAGTAAAAGTAAAGCATCTAGATGTAAAAACTTTTTAGCATTAGGATTAATTTTATGGGTATTTGGGCATGATATCGAAAAAACGATTTCTTGGATTAATAAGCTATTTATAGATAAAGACACAATTGAATCTAATAAGACTGCTCTAAAAGCCGGTTATTTTTTTGGTGAGACAAATGAAGTTAGTACGACTTTGCCAAAGTATTTTTTTCCTCCATCAGATTTTTCGTCTGGGGAATATAGGAATGTTAAAGGAAGTGATGCTCTAGCATATGGTTTAGCAGCAGCAGCGGAGTTAGCAGATTTACCAATGATGTTCTGCTCATATCCAATTACACCAGCATCATCTTTACTACATAAATTATCTGAAATGGAGGAGCTTGGTATAGGAGTTTTTCAAGCTGAGGATGAAATTGCCTCTATATGTGCAGCTATTGGTGCATCTTACGGAGGAGCTATAGGCGTTACTTCAAGTTCAGGCCCCGGCATTTCATTAAAAACAGAATCTATTAATCTTGCAATAAATACAGAGTTGCCCCTTGTTATTATTAACTCTCAGAGGGGAGGCCCTTCTACAGGCTTACCAACTAAAACTGAGCAATCAGATCTATTGCAGGCAGTTTATGGTAGAAGTGCCGATGCGCCTATTCCAGTTTTATCTGTATCTACAGCAAGTGATGGTTTTGATATTGCTATTGAGGCCGTTAGAATAGCTATTCATCATATGACGCCAGTTATTTTACTCACTGATGGATTTATTAATAATTCATCTCACCCTTGGCTTTTACCTGACATAAAAAAATATAAAAAAATAGCAATCAATCAGCCTAAAAGAGATATTAAAAATATTTTCCTTAGGGATAAGTCTACTCTAGCAAGGCCATGGATTATTCCTGGTACTAAAGGCGGTATTCATCGGATTGGTGGAATAGAAAAAGATTTTGAGACTGGAAATATATCTTATGATCCAGACAATCATCAGAAAATGACAAACTTGAGAATTAATAAGATAAAAAATATAAGTAATTTTATTCCTAATCAAGAAGTGTCTTTTGGCCCCGCTAGAGGAAAGTTAGCTGTAGTAGGCTGGGGATCATCTTTTGGTGCAATCAATCAGAGCTTAAGATCTATTAGTAATAAGAATGTTAGCCAAATACATATTAATTATATCAGCCCTTTTCCAAAGAACTTAAAAAAATTACTTGAAGGCTTCGAAAAAGTTTTGGTACCGGAAATGAATATGGGACAGCTTTCAGCTTTATTGAAAGATAAATTAAATTTAAACCCGATATCATTTTGTAAAGTTACAGGACAGCCGTTTTTAGTATCTGAGTTAATTAAAGAAATAAATTATTGTTTAGATGAGTAGTTATTTTGAAAAATAAAAAAAATAAATTAGAGCATAATTTTTCTTCAAGCCAAGAGGTTAGATGGTGTCCTGGCTGTGGGGATTATGCAGTTTTAAAAACTATGACCCAAACTCTCTCAAAGATTAATCTGAGTCCTGAAAATATAGTTTTTGTGTCTGGAATAGGCTGTGCATCTAGGATGCCATATTATATAGAAACCTATGGATTTCATACAATTCACGGAAGGGCCCCTTCTATTGCTACTGGTCTTAAAATCTCGCAACCCGATTTAGATATATGGGTTATAACTGGTGATGGAGATGCATTATCTATAGGTGGTAATCATCTTTTACATACCTTGAGAAGAAACCTTAATCTCAATATTATTCTTTTTAATAATGAAGTTTATGGCCTTACTAAGGGTCAATTTTCTCCTACTTCAAGAATTGGTACTAAGTCACCTTCATCTCCTAAAGGCTCTATAGGTAGCGCAGTGAATGCTGGTTTATTTGCTTTAGGTGCTGGAGGTACTTTTATTGCTAGAGCTATAGATACAGATAAAAGAGGTCTCGGATCGGTTCTAGAGTCTGCACACTTTCATAAAGGGACTTCTCTGGTTGAAGTGTTTCAGAATTGTATAGTTTATAACGATAAGGTATTTTCTAATTTTACTAGTAAAGAAAATGCAATTGATTTTCAGATTCATTTAGAAAATGGTAAACCACTTTTATTTGGTAAGGATAATTCAAAAGGTTTAAGGATAAGAAATAATTTAGAATTAGAGGTAGTAGATTCTAAAAATAATAAAGATGATATTCTTATACATGATGAGACTAATCCTGTCTTGTCTCAGTTATTATTAAGCATGGAGCCACCAGAGTTTCCTGTTGCGTTAGGCGTAATAAGAAAGGTAGAAAAGCAAATTTATGAGAATAATTTTTATGAATCCCATTCTTCTAAAATGAAAAGAAAAGTAAGTATAAATAGTGTAATTAGAAATGGAGATATTTGGACTATTACTTAAATAGTAAATTCCTTATATATTTTCCTATTGCTAAAGAAGATGTAAGGCCTGGTGACTCAATAGCGAAGAGATTAACTAGTCTTTGAATACGATGATTAATTGGCCCTTGTATAACAAAATCATTCTCTTTTATATTTTCTTTATAGAGCTTAGGTCGAATTCCGCAATATCCAGGTAAAATATTTTCTTTTACAACATTAGGCCAAAAAGTTTTTATAGATTTGTAAAATTTTTCTAATTTATACTCATTAACTTCATATTCAACTATATTTGTTAATTCTGTATCTGGACCAAATTTTATTTTATTATATTTATCAAGTGTAATGTGTATTCCTAAACCTGATTTTTCTGGCAAAGGATAAATGAGATGTTTGAAAGGATTTTTTCCTAAATAGTTAAAATATGTACCCTTTGTATAAAAAATATTTGGTATAAATTCTTTTGGAAAATTTATAAATTTTTTAATAATATTTGTTGAGTAAAGGCCACCAGCATTAATAAGATACTTTGTTTTTAAGTTAGTAATTTTTCCAGACTTATCAATTATTAGATCTATATAATTTTTATTAATAGTACCGCCAATTACTTTTGAATTAAGTGAAATAGATCCATGTGAATTTTCAATATCCTCTCTAAGGGATTGCATAAAATGAGTGCTATCAAAAAAACCTGTTGAGGGAGAGTAAATCGCCTCTAAGCACTCAATTTCAGGCTCTATTTTATACATTTCTTTACTGGTTAATCTTTTGAGATCAGTTAAACCATTTTTTTTAGCCTGATTTTCAATTATATCTAATTTAGTCTTATCTGATTTTTCTTGAGATATGATTAATTTTCCACATTTTTTATAAAATATTTTTTTTTCCTTACAATAATCATAGAGTAGTTTTTTTCCTTTTATACAAAGTTTTGCTTTTAGACTATTTGTTGGGTAGTAAATACCGGCATGAACAACTTCAGAGTTTCTAGATGAGGTCTCTTCCCCGATATTATTATTTTTTTCAATTAAAAGAACATCTTTATTTAGTTTAGAAAGGTATTTTGTTATAGCTAAACCAACAGCTCCTGCTCCTATGACTACTATATCAGTCTGATTAATCATTTGTCTTTCAGATTGTCTAGTTTATTAGCAATCTCTTCTTGATTATGATTAGGAAAAATAGCGATTAAGATAAGCATAGTATTATTAAAAAGATTAGTATTAGATTTAGAAAAACATATTTTTTTATTAGATAAATAAAGAAATAAATTTTTAATTACGCAGTCTAACTGCTTGGTAGAAATTTTATTTTTCTTTAGCTTAAGCGCCTCTTTCTGAAGGTATAATTGATTTAATTTTTCTGCTTCTAGCTCAATAGTTTTTATTTTTTCTCTTAACAAAGGAATTTCAGCACTCCAATTTAAATTAGCTTTATTAGAGTATTTCAAATCTATTCTTAATTTTCTGAGAGGAGCTACAACCACCACATCCCAAGACGATGACCTTTTAATAATTTTATTGAATAAATTCTTATCTAATACTCCAAAATTTTTTCCAAACCAACAGCAGAATAAAATTAGATTTATGTTTAATTTATGTATATCTTGTAAATATAGACATACTTCAGATATATGATTCTTTCTATAAATCTGATTAGAGAAGCTCCAAAAGTCGTTATCATCCATAATTTCTTTATGCTATAAATTAATTATTAGCATTGTATAATAATTTATTTTAAAAGGCTTATTATGGCTCAACCCCTATCAAGATCGATTGCTTATATCTTACTAGTAATTAATATGGCTTTATGGGGAGGGGCTTTAGTGGTTTCAAGAGGTGCGTATGAAGTAATACCACCCTTGGCACTTACATTTTTTAGATGGTGTGCCGCCCTAATTGTAATATTTCCATTTGTTATAAATGATATTTCAAGAATTAAATCTTATATCAAATCTTGGCGAAGTATAGGCTTAGTTGCAATTTTAATTATTTTTGGGAATACAATGTCTGTAATTGCAGTAAATTTCACTACTGCTATTAATGCTAGTCTCATCAATGGAAGCCAGCCAATATTTACAGCATTAATAGCATTATTTTTTATTAGAGATGAAGTATCAATAAAGAAAACTTTAGCAATTATAATTGCTCTTTTTGGAGTTTTAATCATGATATCGCATGGTGACATCTCGTTCTTATCTTTTTTTTCAATGAATATTGGCGATTTAATTATGCTACTAGCAGTATTAGCTTGGGCTGCTTATACTATTGTATTACATAAGTCTGACTCATTGCCTGGTAATGCACTACTTCTATTTTTTATATCTTTGCTGGGATGTGTTCTTACCCTTCCTTTTTATTTGGTAGAGTATTTACTCTTTGGCGGTTTTTCCTTTTCAGGTAAAGCTGTAGGATCTATTCTATATTTAGGAGTTATAGCAACTACTGTTTGTATATTTATTTGGAATATATGTATTAAAGCTGTAGGCGCTGTTAATGCGGCTCTTTTTCTTAACCTTATTCCTATTTTCGGAGTTTTTTTTGCTATAATTATTTTAGGAGAGTACCTTTTTCTGTATCATATTATTGGTTCAGTTTTTATTTTTACGGGCGTTATTTTGGGTGCTAATAGTCTTAAATAAGGAGTGATATTATAATGAAATCTTATTTTACTTGTCTTAATGTTGGTAGAGTTTTGGTAGCTCTAGGTTTTTATTTTGCTATAAAGTGGGAAGTCTATTTTACTTGGAGACATATTGGTGATAATAACTTTTTATTACAACCAGAAAGTAGGATGGTAGTTACCCATGGCTGGTATCATTTTTTTAGAGAAGTTTTTGTATCTATAGCAGCTATGATCTCCACACTTATTTTACTATTTGTTCCTAAATCTACTAGAAGTCCATTAGTTTGGTTTGCCGCTATTGTGCTTATAGTTGGTTTCTATGCCCCTTTCTGGGTAGGAATGCCTTTTATGCCAGAGCTAAGTGCGCCTAGCCTCCGTTCTGATTTAAATCATATTTATAGCGCTATTCCATCAATAATTGGAATATTATTTTGCTATAAAGCATATTTTGCTAAACAGGTATAAAGCATAAATTTAATTTCTTGGAGCTCCTTCACCAGAATTTGGAACAATGATTGAAGATTCAGATTCTTTTCTCATTTCCTCAAGTTTTTTCATTGCTTCTTCCAAGGCTTTATTAGCATATTGCCCAAATTGTTCTACAGATGATTCTAAAGAATTATCAGGTATTTGGAAGTTTATTGGCAAAGCACCAGCTGGTGTCAACAATTGAGTTTGACCAATAAAAATTATTTTTCTTGAGTCATCTCGAGATCCATCCTTATGAACAGGTATAAGCTTTAGGATACTTCCCATTTTTCTATCTGTATAAGTTGCTTGTTCATATAAGTTATCTGATTCTATATTTATTTCTGGCATTTCTTGATTGGTCATTAGTTGTCCTTATATTGTTTGATTATTTTTAATTAATACGTTAGCTTGAAAAATTATAATAATAAAATTAAGTATATGAAATGAATTTTACTCAACGCATCATTATTTCTATGGTTTTAGGTGTTCTATTTGGAATTATTCTCAATATTTCTAGTAGCATCTTGGATTTTAATATTAATTTCTTAGTTGAGGGGATTTTGTATCCAGTAGGAACAATATTTATTTCCCTCTTGAAACTTATGGTTATTCCGCTAGTTTTTGTTTCTATTATTTGTGGCGTTTCTTCTTTAGGGAATTTAAATGCTCTTAGAAGGATATCCATAAAAACAGTTCTCCTTTATATGTTAACCACATCTTTAGCTATTATTATAGCGTTACTAGTTGCATATATTATCTCTCCTGGAGCTGGAGTAAATATTTCTGCAGTTGCAGAGTATTCATTTCAGTCTCAATCTCCACCTCAATTTAGAGATGTTATTGTAAACCTGTTTCCTGATAATCCAATAAGGGCTATGGCTGATGGTGAAATATTGCAGGTAATTATTTTTTCACTTTTATTCGGTTTTGCATTAGTCTTATTAGGAGAAAAAGGAAGTAAGATTTCATCTTTTTTCATTGACTTAAATGAAGTCATTATAAGAATGGTGTTTCTTGTAATTAGTATTGCTCCTATAGGAGTATTTGCTCTTATAGCTAGGACTTTCGCTATTCAAGGAGCAGATGTATTTTTACCATTATTAAGTTATAGCATTGCCGTAATGGTTGGTTTGCTATTACAACTATCTTTAGTGTATAGCTCCTTGCTCTTTTTTAGTAATAGAGACTTTTTCAAATTTTTAAATAGTATGAGAACACCAGTTTCTTTTGCTTTTAGCACTGCTTCTTCTAGCGCCACTATACCTATTACTCTTGATGCTGTTGAAAAAAATCTTCATGTAAAGAAATCTATTTCCTCATTTACAGTACCTCTGGGCGCTACAATTAATATGGATGGAACAGCAATAATGCAAGGTGTAGCGACAGTATTTATTGCAAATGTGTATGCTATCGATTTAGTATTTTCTGACTACTTGATGGTTATTATTACTGCCACCTTGGCCTCTATAGGAACGGCTGCTGTTCCAAGTGCAGGGATGATAATGTTAGCAATGGTGCTTGAACAAGTTGGGTTACCAGTAGAGGGTATTGCCCTTGTTCTAGGTATTGACAGGTTATTAGATATGTTTAGGACCTCTATCAATATTCTTGGCGATGCGGCTATAACATGCTTTATTGATAAAACAGAAGATAAATATTAATTTATTAGAATTTTTTAGGATGAGTTTATGAATAAAAAAATAACAGTGATAGGTGCTGGTAATATGGGGCAGTCTCTTATTAGGGGCTGGCTTAGTTCTGGCTTTAAAAAAAATAATATCTTTTTTATTGATTCAGATCCAACAGTAGTTATATCTTTAAATAATCAAGGCATTGAATCAAAAGATTTATTTGATTTTAGAGATATTGATATTATTGTGATTGCTGTAAAGCCTCAAGCTTTGGATAGTTTGTTGGTCGATTTATCACTTAACTCATTAGAGGATACGGTTTTAATTTCTGTCGTTGCCGGTAAAAAAATTAAAACTTATCAAGATGTCTTAGGAAATTTACCAATTATAAGAGCTATGCCAAATACACCAGCTACTATAGGAAAAGGTGTCACTGCCTTATGCGCATCTGATGAGGTAAATGAAGAGCAAAAGGTGTTATCTCAGAAGTTACTTGAATCAGTGGGCAGTGTTATTTGGTTTGAGGAAGCGATGATAGACATTGTCACAGCTATTTCCGGGAGTGGCCCTGCTTACGTATTTTATTTTATTGAGTGTTTAATTGGTTCAGCAGTACAAGCCGGTATGAAAGAGGATCTCGCTCGAGAATTAGCAATTATGACCGTCTATGGCTCTGCTAATTATGCATTAGAATCTGAGCAAAATTTACAAGAATTAAGAAAAAGAGTAACAAGCCCAGGGGGCACTACGGAGGCAGCATTAGAAGTACTTACTAATGGTGACTTTAAAGATTGTATTAATTTAGCAATTAACCAAGCAAAAAAACGGAGTGAAGAGCTTAACTAGTCTAGATATTTTTACTATTTTTGTTTAAGGATTTATTAACATTGTAAAATCAATTGCTTCAATATTTTTAGTGAGCGCTCCAACTGATATGTAGTCTATCCCAGTAGAGCTTATTGAGTGGATATTTTTAATTGTTATTCCTCCAGAAGCTTCTAAGTAGATATATTTATTTTTATAAGTATCTCTTAGTTTTACTGCCTTAATAATTTCTTTTTTTGAGAAGTTATCAAGGAGGATCCTATCCACTTCTTTTTTTAGTCCTATCTCTAGTTGTTCAATATTTTCAACTTCAACAATTATGCAGTGACCACCTCTTTCTTCAAAGTCGAGTGTAGAAAAAGAATCTTTATGTAATTCACCGTAAGCTTGTTTACCTGCTAAATCAATTATCTTTTCGATGTTTCCTACAGCATTTATATGGTTCTCTTTTATTAAATAGCTATCAAATAGACCAAGACGATGATTAGTACCGCCACCACAATGGACAGCATATTTTTGAGCCATTCTTAGCCCTGGTATAGTTTTTCTAGAGTCAAGGATTTTCACGTTACTATTACAGGCATTAATATAATGCTGCGTTTTTGTTGAGACACCTGATAGTAATTGTATAAAATTTAGCGCTGTTCTTTCGCCGGTCAGAAGTGATCCAATTGGACCAAACACTTCGCATATAGTATCTTGACTAGAGAAGGAATCTCCATCATTTTTGTGCCATGTGATTTTTATTGTTTTGTCAATTTGTTTGTATACCTCATCAAACCATTGTGAGCCACAAAGCACACCTTCCTGTTTGGATATAACGGCAGAGCTTAATTTTTTATTTTTTTTATCACCAAGCACATTAGTAGTTATATCGCCAGAGCCAATATCTTCATTAAGGGCTCTTGATACAACGCCACTTATTTCAGAAAAATACTGATCTGCTATTTTGAGGCTCAAACAAATCTTCTATATAAAAAAACCACCATGACCATAGCCAACCATACTCATCAACATAGGTATTGAGAGTAAAGTATTTGTTCTTGAAGCAAGAAAGGCTATTCTTTTAGCTTTAGCTATCTCATCGGATGAAGCTTCTACCATACCAAGTATTTTTTTCTGATTAGGCCAAATTAGAACCCAAACGTTAAATAGCATTATTGTACCAAGCCAAGCACCAATTCCTATAGTAAAGCTAGCGCCATTTAAGAGAAAGGCGTCTGATAGTATACCTAGATGTCCTAAATACGCAGCACCTGAAAGCCAAGTTACTACGGCCCCCCAACGAAACCAGAATAATGCCTTAGGGGCAACATATTTAGTTATTGCACCACCACCAGGTCCTTGTGTATCAGATGTTGCTTCTGCTAAAGCAGGTACTTGAACAAAATTAAAATAATAGAGCAATCCTATCCACATAATACCAGCTAATACGTGTATCCAAACAATTAAGCTTGGAACATTAAGGCTAGCTCCCATAGTTAGGGCTCCAATGATTATTGAAAGTAAAACACCGGCTATTACTGTACCTTTTATAGAATTAAGTGGATTCATGCAATTCTCCCCTAGAAAATATTGAAATTATACATCGTATTTAATTATACTGACTCCTGTATCAAGAAAACAATCAAATTAAATATATTATTATAAATAGGTTTTAAGAGATGGATGTAAAAAATAGAATAGAAAAGCAAATTAATGATTCAAGTATCTTATTATATATGAAAGGTACACCTGATTTCCCACAATGTGGTTTTTCAGCTCAATCAATAGCGGCTCTAAGAGCGGTAGAAGCTAATTTTAACCACTTCAATATTCTTGAGGATGAAGAGATAAGAGAGGGCTTGAAGGTTTTTTCAAATTGGCCTACCTTTCCTCAGCTATATGTTGATGGAGAGCTAGTAGGAGGCTGTGATATTATTATGGAGCTTTATGAAAAAGGCGAGCTTAAAGATCTTTTAGCACAGAAGTAATCTTTTTAGACTTAAATAGCTCTACAGTAAGCTTTACTCCAAAGCCAGTAGCATCTGTTGGGATATGTGCTAAACCTCCTTTATTTTTTCCAGCGCTAAGATCAATATGTATCCATGGTATATTTTTTGGAACAAAATGCGATAAAAATTTAGCTGCATGAATATGATCTCCATATTCAGAGATAGCACATTGTTTTAGATCTGCTATCTCACTTTTAATTGGCTCTTCTAGGTCATCATCCATAGGAAAAGGCCAAACTCTCTCACCGCTTCGGATACCAGCTTCTAGCATTAAATTATTTGCCTTCGATCTATTAGTAAAAACTCCTGAATATTTTTCCGTTAAAGCCGCTACACAACTACCTGTTAATGTTGCATAATCAATTATTAATTTTGGCTTTTCTTTAGAGGCAATTGATAGTGCATCTGCTAGAACCATTCTTCCTTCAGCGTCTGTATGGATAGTTTGAATAGTTTTTCCGTTATGTGCTTTTATAATATCTTGAGCTTTGTAAGCAGTCGAGGATATTCTATTTTCAGTTATAGCAAGCCATGTATCTATAGGAAAAGGAACTTTAAGGATAGCTAGTGAAATAAGTGAGCCTAACGCAACGGCACTTCCTTCCATATCCATATGCATATTTAGCATACTCGAGAAGGGTTTAAGATTAGTACCACCAGTATCAAAAATTATTCCCTTTCCTATCAAAGCTAATTCAGGCTTGGTATTTTTATTTGGCCTATAGCTAAGCTTTACTATACCGGCATTTCTATCTTTATTACCTTGTGAGACAGCTAGAAAAGCTCCAGCATTCATTTTTTTTAATGTTACTTCATCAAAAAATTGATATTTGATATTAAATGGTTTGACTAGTTTTTTTATTTCAGAGCGATAGATTTTTGCATCTAGTTTATTAGGTGGCTGAATAGTAAACCATCTAGCTATATTATTTCCTATTGCTTGAGCCCTAACTAAAGATAAGTCCACTTTAGTTGGTATTTGAAAAAATTTGAATTTATATATCTTTTTAACTTTTTTGTCTTTTAATTGATATTTTGGTGGTTTAAAAATTAGTGCTTCAGTAGCAGCCACTAAGCTTTCTAAGATAGTCACTATTTCTTTTTTAGGAATTCCTGAGATTATTATTGCAACACTATTTGGATTTTCACTGATGATGTGTGTTAGTGTTTTTCTCGCCCAGGTTAGATTTTCAAAAGAATTTTTTTTATCAAATATTGATAAAGTCAAGCCTGTAAAATTATCATTATTTAGCCTAGAACTTGCTTTATTTTGAGAATTTTTTAGTAGTTTTTTTAATTTTAAACCCTGTGGTATCTTACTGAGGACGCTATCATCGTATTCCTTTGGTATAATATATAAGGCATGATCAAAAGCGTTCAGACTCTTAAGATTCGCTTTTCGTTTTGTTTGGTATATTTTTAGTTTTGACTCAATTAGGTGCTTCATTTGGATAAAATAACATCACCACAGATTAATAGTAAAGATATTGACCCTGATGAAACACAGGATTGGTTGGATTCTGTAGATTCTGTGATAAGTACTCATGGAGAAGATCGCGCTAAATACTTACTGAGTAGGTTACTTGAGCATCCTCAGCTTCATGATTTAGTTAGTAATAAGTCCTTAAATACTCCTTACATTAATACTATCCCTGTTTCTGATCAGCTTAATTATCCCGGTGACAAGGCTCTAGAAAAAAGAATAGAGAGCTATATAAGATGGAATGCGATGGCAATGGTTATTCGCGCAAATAGAGTTAGTTCTGAGTATGGTGGACATATTGCTAGTTATGCATCCTCAGCTACTTTATATGAAGTAGGTTTTAATCACTTTTGGCAAGCTACTAATAATGCCAATCAAGGAGATCTAGTTTTCTTTCAGGGACATTCTTCACCAGGCATTTATGCTAGAGCTTTTTTAGAGGGCAGGCTTACTGAGGATCAGTTAAATCATTTTAGACAAGAGATCTCTGGGAATGGCTTATCTTCATATCCCCATCCAAAGTTGATGCCAGATTTTTGGCAGTTCCCAACTGTATCAATGGGTCTTGGACCTATGATGGCTATCTATCAAGCTAGATTTATGCGCTACCTTAATCATAGAGAGTTACTGTCAACAGATGATAGAAAGGTTTGGTGCTTTTTAGGTGATGGAGAAATGGATGAGGCTGAGTCACTAGGTGCAATTACTATGCCCGTTAGAGAAAAGTTAGATAATTTAATTTTTGTTATAAATTGCAACTTGCAAAGTTTAGACGGGCCGGTAAGAGGTAATGGAAAAATTATTCAAGAATTAGAATCAGTTTTTAGTGGCGCTGGATGGAATGTTATTAAGCTAATATGGGGCTCACGGTGGGATCCATTGCTCTCAAAAGATGACAATGGACTGTTGAAGGCAACTATGCAGGAGTGTCTTGATGGTGAATATCAAAACTTTAAGGCTAAAGATGGTGCATATACTAGAGAACATTTTTTTGGGAGAGACCCATCAATGTTAGAAATGGTTTCAGAGATGACTGATGAGGATATATGGAGACTTAACAGAGGGGGCCATGATCCTATAAAGGTTTATTCTGCTTATCATAGAGCTGTAAATCATAAAGGCGGTCCTACAGTAATTCTTGCTAAAACTGTCAAAGGTTTCGGTATGGGCGAGGCTGGAGAGGGGCAAAATATTACTCATCAGAAAAAGAAATTAGAAGAGGAGGATTTAAAGGCATTTCGTGATCGTTTTAGCTTGCCTATTAACGATAAGATGATAAAGGATTTAGCTTATTACAAGCCTGACAAGAAGAGTAAAGAGTTTCAATATCTGATGGATAAAAGGACAAGCCTGGGTGGGTTTATTCCAGTAAGAAAAAAAAATTCTAATGGCTTAAAAGCACCATCAATGAATTCATTTAAGTCACAAGTTGAAGGAACCGGAGATAGAGAAATATCTACTACAATGTCTTTGGTAAGGATTTTATCTACATTAGCAAGAGATAAGAATATAGGTAATCGTATAGTTCCAATAATTCCTGACGAAGGAAGGACTTTTGGAATGGAAGGAATGTTTAGACAGGTTGGGATATATTCTTCAGTTGGGCAACTTTATACTCCGCAAGATGCTGATCAGCTTAGTTATTATAAGCAAGATATGAAAGGGCAGATATTGCAGGAGGGTATAAATGAAGCAGGTGCTTTTTGTTCCTGGTTAGCAGCTGGTACTTCTTACTCTAATCATAATATGCCCATGGTCCCTTTTTATATTTTTTATTCTATGTTTGGCTTTCAGCGTATAGGTGATTTTGCATGGGCTGGGGCAGATCTTCAATCTCGTGGTTTTCTTATTGGGGGAACTGCAGGTAGGACCACTTTAGCTGGAGAAGGTCTTCAACATCAAGATGGCCATAGTCAGCTTGTAGCTACTACTATCCCAAATTGTAGGGTATATGATCCTTGCTTTAATTATGAACTTGCCGTAATTATTCAAAATGGGATAAAACGCATGTATGAAGATCAAGAAAATATTTTTTACTATGTAACTTGTATGAACGAGAATTATACTCATCCTCCAATGCCAAAAGGCATTGAGTCTAAAATAATTAAGGGTATGTACAAATTAAGTAGTACTGACTCAGATCTAAAGATTCAATTATTAGGGTCTGGGACTATTCTTAGAGAAGTTATCGAAGCGTCAAGATTACTCAAAACTTATGGTGTTGGTTCTGATGTATGGAGTGTTACTAGTTTTGCTGAATTAAGGAGAGAGGCTTTAGATGTAGATCATTGGAATACAAGACATCCTAGTCAAAAACCAAGACAAAGCTATTTATCATCAGTTTTTTCTCAAGAAGCAGGCCCTTTTATTGCCGCTAGTGATTATATGAAAATAGTAGCAGATCAAATTAGAAAGTGGGTGCCAGGAAGCTATATCGTTCTTGGAACAGATGGATTTGGTAGGAGCGATGGTAGGGAAGCATTAAGAAAGTTTTTTGAAGTTGATAGATATTCAATCTTGCTTTCAGCGATCAAGGCATTGGTCGATGAAGGAAAATTGGATAATTCAATACTTGATAAAGTTTTTATAGATCATAATATTGATAAAAATAAAACTAATCCATTAAATACTTAAAATATTAAAATGAATTTAATTGTCCCAAATATAGGTGATTTTACAGATGTCGATATTATCGAAATCCTTGTAAAT
>CENZ01001452.1_pt1 | contig 33606 bp, 30 predicted proteins | sample 361341 | NCBI WGS metagenome assembly CENZ01 (sample SAMEA2619782, study PRJEB7988) | marine metagenome | biome: marine biome (ENVO:00000447); feature: deep chlorophyll maximum layer (ENVO:xxxxxxxx); material: "saline water (ENVO:00002010), including plankton (ENVO:xxxxxxxx)" | depth 50 m
TTGGGACTAGCGTGGGTTACACGAACTGTTAAAGCAAAAGGAAAATTTATGGCGAACACTGATGATAATTTCGAAGATTTAAAAAATTGCGCTTTGACGCCAGACCGAGAACAAGAACTACTTGACGCTCAGCGTGAATGTGTTTTTAGTTGGACAAACAAAAAAGGTGAAGCTGTTGGAGTTATAGTTTCCTATTTCAATCATGGTGGAAAAATCTGGATGACTTGCGCTGAAGGTAGAGCCAGAGTTTCAGCGATTAGAAGATTCCCGAGAGCATCAGTTTGCATTACTAGTTCTGGAACCAGACTTGGCACTGGGAAAACAATTACCTACAAAGGTGACTGCATTGTTCACAAAGACCGCGAAACACTTGATTGGTTTTATCCGGCTTTCGCAACTGATAGAAGAGCTACTGCCGAAGGCGTAGAAGCCTATATTGAGCACCTTAACTCCCCTGATCGCGTTGTAATTGAGTTCATACCTGATTGGACTTTAAGTTTTGATAGTGAAGCGCTTTGGGAGAGGGCTCCCCTTGCAGCATCAGATAAGGATGACCCACGAAATAGTGGAATGGTTTAATTTAGTCGAATACAGAATATGAACCCATCGTTGCGGTGATCATAGGTAGATCAAGAAATGTTTTTATTCCATAAGGCTTCGCTTCACATACTTCCTCTATAGCGTTAGCACAATGAAAGCCGGTCAAGCTTATACCCATCGCTGTTCGCTCTGGTTGGGTTGGGGCATCTAATTTAATGTCCACGACAAGATTTACATCTCCTTCTATCCGGATACGCCAACCGGAATCTTGAGGAATATCCATGGAAAATTCGAGTTTCGTTTGCTCTAGGTCGTCCATGAACCAAATCTGTTCCTGGATTATTTCTGTCCCCTCTTTAGTCCTCCCGACATGACGGTAATTGTTTAACGCTATTGTTCCTTTCTGGATTACTCCTGATGCTGTTTGTATAGGTTGATTAGCAAGTATGTAGTTATGCTCAGCAAAATAATCGATTACCTCACTACCTAATCCTTCTGCAATCATGTCAATAGGCTCATTCCAGAAACTCGTTAGCAGGTCTTTAACTGGGTTATTATCAGCTTCTTCGGGTGTTCGACCTAAATTCATAAGATCCCGAATAACCCCTTCAGATCCATAGTCTCGGCAATCTCCGTATTCAGTAATTGAAATTCGTTCTATCTGATTACATAGACCAGTTAACGTTAAAGGAAGCATTTCGGCAATCCCGCCTGGATTTATGCCAGATGCATGCATGTTTGCTTTTCCTTTTTCACAAGCTTCATTAAGCCTTTGCGCAGATTCCTTATCTTGTGTGAAAGGAAACCAATACGGGCAAGGTGTAACAATATGCTTGCCGGATTCAAGAATGGAACACATTTCGTTAATATTCCATGGCATTGGAGAATAGATAACACAATCGGCATCTAGTCTGATAATTTCTTCAGAATCTTGAGTGCAAATTACGTTGGTAGGTTTACCGTCTATTAAATCGCCGGCATCGAGGCCATTTTTTTCTTCCGAATACACTTTGACTCCGGCGAGTTCTAAACGCGGGTTCCTTATTATGCTTTTTAATGATGCGTTACCGGTAGTTCCCGTTGCCCATTGTATTACTTTATATTTTCTCTTCATATTGATGCCTATTTTCAGACGTTACCATTTTGAGGAAAACCAGTCATTATTTAGAGCGAAACTAGTACAAAGTCTCTCACTGTGGAACAATTACTTTGAAGCGGGAGAAAGAAATGACACAGATCCTTGGACAATTTTGTATCAACGTACGAGATATAGAAAAATCACTTGAATTTTGGGAAGGGGTTTGTGAGTTACCACTTCACCACAGAACAGAAATACCTGGAGTTTTGGAAGCTGTACTTCAGGCACATGAGGGTGGATCACGTATTCAGTTAGCACAACATTTAGACAATGATGAACCTATTGATATGGGAACAGCTATGTGGAAACTATACGTCAATACTTCAGATTGTCAGCGATTGTACGATCGGGCGATTGAAGCTGGTTGTGAGTCTGTAATGGAACCTGAAAATTTAGATAGGTGGCCCGTTACGGTAGCTTTCGTTAAAGATTTTGATGGGTACCTCATTGAATTCGTTGAACACCACGAAGGAACAAGGTCAGGTGTTCCTGATCCGAAAAAACCGCAGAAAGATTAGCTTACGAGAAGGGATAAGGAAATGAATGGAAAAACCACAGTAACGAGGGCTACTTTCTCTTCGTTTCAGGAGTCAACGAAACAAGACTGGGAGCTCATAATGTCCCAAAGAGGTTCTCTCTCTACTTCTCTACCGGGGAATATACTTGAACAGCTTGAGCATTTACGCAATGACTACGGCGGATTCCCAGTTGACCGCCTAGAACACAGTTTGCAAACAGCTACTCGCGCTGAAAGGGATGGTCGAGATGATGAGTATGTTCTATGTTCTTTAATTCACGATGTGGGAGATATTCTCACTCCCCATAATCATCCAGACTTAGCGGCTGCGATTTTAAAGCCATTTGTGTCAGAGGCAAATCATTGGATGGTACAGCATCATGGAATTTTTCAAGGATATTACTTCTGGCATTACCTTGGAGGAGATCGGAATGCAAGGGATGAATTCGTTGGACACGAACATTATGACTACTGCGAAGAGTTCTGCGCTCTTTATGATGCTCCAGCTTTTGATTCCAGTTATGACTCGAATCCCTTAGAGCATTATGTTCCGTTAATTGAAGATTTTTTTGGGCGAAACCCTTAAATCCTTCGCTAATGCGGCTGAAATTAAATCTGAGGCTTAAAATACTTTTTTTTGTTTTATTTGCTTTCATTGTGTTCGGAAATTCTTCTTGCGCGAATATCAAGGATAGTAACCCGTCCGAATCTAGCGAAGATGAAAGTTCAATTGCAGAGGCTACTAAGATAGATACAACGAGCGATGCGAAACGAGGGGGATTTAAAGGTTCTTCGAGGATTGCCAAAAATTTTGAAGGGAAGAGTAATTTGCGAATTCTAGATAAAGGAATGCTTTCTTTGTCTCGTGAACTAGAAGGGACAGGCATTCAACAGGTTGTTGTTGATGCTAACGGATTTACCTTTGATGCTCTTGTTACGGGATCTTCTGATGGAATTCCCGTTATGCTTCTTCACGGTTTTCCGAGTACTAACTACCAATGGCGTTCTCAAATGGTTGCATTAGGAAATGCCGGTTACTACGTTTTTGCGCCAAATCAACGAGGATATTCCTCGTTAGCGAGACCAACGGAAATAGCAGATTACGCAACTGATTTTTTAGTTGAAGATGTAGAGCAGTTAGCTGCTGCTTTGGGTTGGAGTAAATTTCATTTAATTGGCCATGATTGGGGTGCTTTTGTCGCATGGTCTTACGGTGCTACCCACTCTGCGAAACTGTACAGCTTAATCCCAATATCTGTTCCCCACCCTGAAGCTTTCGCTATCGCTTTGTCTGACCCATCTGGAGAGCAGGCTTCTATGAGTTCATATATGGATTTTTTCCGTCAGTCGGATTCTGAGTTGGCTTTCTTAGCAAATAACGCTGAGTTGCTAAAGGGGATATACCAGGATGCTGGCCTTTCTAAAACTGAGATGGAGCCGTATTTTGAGGTACTTGGAACTCCGGAAGCACTTTCCTCAGCATTGAACTGGTATCGGGCAAATGATTTTGCACCGGAGCTTCTAGAAGATGCTGAGCGCCGTTCGGATATTGCCGATATTAGTATTCCGACAATGCATGTGTGGAGTTCAGAAGATAGTGCCTTAGGACGGCAAGGAGCAGAGTTGACATCCAACTTCGTCACAGGAGATTATCGTTTTGAAGTGATTGAAGGAGTAAATCATTGGGTTACTGAAGTCGCTTCCGAGCAATTGAATACTATTTTGCTTGATTTCCTTTCACAGTATTCTCCAGATTATGGCTCGTAACCGAATCGCGAAAGATTATCGCCTTGACGGCCCCAACAATGCGCTAGCTATTAATACGGGACTTGCTAATGCCATTTGGTGGCGTCCACCACTAGAAAGAGACAAACTTTTAGAACTTACCAAACGCAACAATAGTCGTATGCTGTTAAGTACTTCTGTTTGGCTTATCCTTACTATCTCATCTGGCTATTTGCTTTACACAACATGGTTTTCTGCCTGGTCTGTTTTGCTTTTTTTCTGTTACGGGGGGCTCTATGGAGGAGCTTCAGATTCTCGATGGCATGAATGCGGCCACGGGACTGCATTTCGATCACCTGTACTTAACAGGCTTGTTTATTATCTAGCTTCTTTCATGCTTTGGCGTGAGCCTACCGTTTGGAGGTGGTCACACTTTAGACATCATTCGGACACCATCATCGTTGGTCGCGATTACGAAATTGCTTTTCCTCGACCTACAAATGTCTGGTTACTTCCCATAACATTTTCTCATATAATAAATGGGCCAAGACTGATATATCGCATGATGAAACATGCTTGTGGGAGAATTGACAGCGAAGTAGCTGAGTATGTTCCAGCAGAGGAATTTAGAAGAGTCATTTGGGAAGCAAGAATTTTTTTAAGCCTTAATTTATGCTCATTAACTGCGACTCTAATTTTATGGTCTCCTTTTCCTATTGTGCTTTTAGGGGCGCCGACCTTATACGGCGCATGGCTTTTTGTTTTTTTTGGCTTAACGCAACACGCTGGACTTCAGGAAGATGTTCTTGACCATAGGAAAAATACTCGCACTGTTTTAATGAATCCAGTTTTCCGGTTTCTCTATTTGAATATGAATTACCATTTAGAGCACCATTTGTTCCCCGAGGTGCCCTATCACTCATTACCAAATTTACATCGAGAACTTACCAACTATTTACCCGACCCCTCCCCTTCATGCCGACATGCATATAGCGAAATTATCGGCATTCTTAAAGAACAATCAAAGAATCCTCAAGTTGAAATAAAAAATGCTGACCGATTAATCCCTGAAGTCAAATCGAGCTTGTCTAGTGGGAACAATATAGTTATTCCTAAGCGATCTGGCTTTACAGAAGCGAACGAACTATGCACCGTAGATGATTTACCTGTTGGTTCAATGAAGCGGGTCGATCATCAATCCGGAGTTTACCTTCTTTGCAGGCCATCTGAAGAAGAGATTATTTTAAGTGATGGTTACTGCACTCATGGAAATGCTTTACTCTCAGACGGAGTTCTTAACGAGTCGATCATTGAATGCCCAAAGCATAATGGGCGTTTTGACTTACAAACTGGAAAGGCGATTCGTAAACCAGCTAAGGATACTTTGCGCCTCTTTGACACTTACGTCAATGAAAATACCATTTTCACAAATTTTACAAACAAATAATTGGAAGATAACGATTCTAAAAAATAGGGTTTCTACTAAGTGTTTGCGTGTTCAAACTTATGATTAGATTCGCTAATTCTAAATTAAACTGCCAACATTATTGAAACATTTGATAACGGGGGGGTTCATGACTGTTGGTTGGTTTATAGATGATGTTCCGTCAAAGTCATTTCCGATTTACACACGGGGTAACGTTGGTGAGGTTTTCCCAGACCCAGTTTCTCCTTTAACTGCTGACCACACATGGCATGGCGCCGGTGATGTAGGGATTCGTGAATTTATGTCGCGCTTTACGATAGACCTTGATGAAATAGACCCTGGTAATAAACTCATGTTTGAGATTTTCGGTGGTTACATGTACCTGAATTTGAGTGTGGCTAGATTGATGGGCGCACGATCTTCTGGCATGACCCCTGAAATGGTTGATATGGGGTTTTTTGGAAGTTCTTCGGCGCTTCCTGCATATACACCTAAAGCTAAGGATGAGGATCCAGAAATTTGTGAAAGAGTAGATGCTCTTATGTTCTCTTGGATGACCGCTACTGATTTTCCCATCCTTGATCAATTAACTGAAACTGTGGAGACTGTTGTTTTGAACCGCCCTGATCTCGGAACTGTTTCTGATAAAGAGTTAATTAAAAGAATGCGCGAAATGATGCCGTTATTCGCTGAAATTTTTTCGGTCCATAGTGAAGTAAGCGCTGCTGCATCAGTCACGATGGGCGCAATTACGGGCTTATCTCTTGGAATGGGAAAACCGGGCCTTGATTTACGAATTGCGGGTGGGATAGGGAATGTCGCTTCGGCTTCTCCTAGTTTCGCTCTCTGGGATCTAAGTCGGATTGTTGCATCATCTAACGAATTAAGTGCTGCTTTCGAGAAGGGTATCGAAAGTATCAAAAAACGAATAGGCAGCCTTAAGCATCAAGAATTTAACGAAAGCTTTACTCGTTTCATTGACCAATTTGGGAGTCGCGGTCCAAATGAATGGGAGTTGAGGTCTCGGACTTGGCAAACACACCCAGAGTTGGTTTTTTCTATTATTGATCGGATGCGAAGGGCATCTGATGAACATGACCCGCGACCACGGCATGAAGAAGCTTGTAGTCGTTCAAGTGAAGCTATAAACGAGCTACGAGGTATGGTACAAGGCGATCAAACAGCGGCGGGAACGCTTGAACTTGCTGCTACGTCTAGTGCTGTATTTATACCAGCGCGCGAACAAGCAAAAACAATAATTGTGAAAGTTGTTCACGAAGTTCGTTTAGCGGCTCTGGAATTAGGGAAGCGACTCGAAGAAGTTGGAAAATTAGAAAATCATAGTCATATTTTTATGCTCCAAGATAAAGAATTAGAAGAAGCTGTAACAGAGGGGATGTCTGAGGTAGCTGCACAGCGAGAAGTGGAGTACCTTCAGCTATTCAAACTTACTCCCCCGTTTTGGTTTAACGGAATCGTTCCCGATGCTGAGAACTGGTATGAGAAAGGGGAAGATGTATCAACTCGTAGAATAGTTCAAGGCATGGGAGGAAGCGCTGGAGTTGTAACTGGTCGAGCCCGCGTAATATTAGACCCGACGCGACCAGAGTCCCTTGAACCTGGTGACATACTCGTAGCTCCGATAACTGACCCTTCCTGGACGCCTTTATTTGTTCCTGCAGCCGGAGTTGTGGTTGATGTCGGAGCTACCATGAGCCATGCCGTGATAGTAAGTCGAGAGCTCGGTATTCCATGCGTTGTTTCTGCATCCAACGCTACAACGCGTATACAAGACGGAGCTGAGATCCGTGTAAACGGTGACACTGGAACTGTAACTATATTGTCAGATTAATCAGCAGTTTGGTGCCCACTCTCTCTCGAGGTGCTCCTCCTCTATAAGCCACGCAACTGTCGCTTGAAGTGTTTCTTCTATTGGTCGCCAAGAATTCAAACCGCTATCTGCAAGCAGCGCCTCGTCTTCACCGGGTACGATTCCGAGCATAATTTCTACAGCCTCAGCATCTACCATTTGTTCCAAAGCCTCGCGAGGAGTAGGTATCAATGCCCTATCCCGGCCAGTAACCTCTGTAACAATTGCATGGAATTCTTCCCAATTCATAAATGTTCCAGCGGCGACGTATCTTTTAGGTCCTCTCCCAGCGCGGAGTATCCCTGCTACGGCTATTCCTAGATCTCTCACATCTAGTAAACACCAACCGCCGCTAGAAAGGCTCATCATAATTTCGCTCTGAAGCGTAGGAGCTAGATTTGCAGCTAAAACGTTAAGCCCGAGGTCTGTTGGCCCTGTTACACCTGCTGGATAAATGATTTGGACCGGATCTCCGTTTTTCTGCATGGATCGGGCATGTTCTTCTGCCATAGCTTTGGATGCGTTATACGGATTTCCGCCTCCTTGAATTGGATCACCGCCAGATAATCTATCTCCTGTTGGGGGAAAGATCACTGACATGGTTGAAAGGTGTACCACTGGGTCACATCCGTTAGCTACCGCAGAGTCAAGGATTAACTTTGCTCCAGGACCATTAACCTTAAGTGCTTTATCCATTTGTGAAGGATCTAAGCTTGTGAAAGCTGCGGCGTGAACACAGGCATCGCAACCTTCAAGGGCTTCTAAGATAGCTCTCTCATTTGTCATATCGCCAATTGTGTATGTTAGATCCACTTCAATTTTATGCAGAGATTTCATGCGCTCAAGTTTCTCTTCGTCTCGAACGAGAAGACTTAGTTCATGTCCTTCGTTAAGGATTGCGCTCATAAGGTGTCCACCAATAAAACCTGTTGCACCAGTTAACATTACTTTCATTCATTCCCCCCAAGCTTTATTTTGAGAGTAGCCTGCCGATAACGAAAAGTCTTTAGATCTGGGTCTTCTATGAGAGTTCAAAGAAACGCCTATGATTCCTGTATGGAAGAATTCGCAGGTTTTCTTAAAGACTTCGCCGAGGGGTCAATACCGCAGGAGGAATACTGGCAGCGATGGCGAAATGTTTGGGACGCCAGCAGCCACATAACTGAATATTTTGATGGCGACCTAGTAGCTAGAGATAGCCTTTTAAGTGAAATCTTTGCACAGTATCAAGACTCCCAGTCATCGTTTATGTCTACTACAGAACAAGAGAAGCTTTCCTCGTTACCAAAAGAGTTAGATATTTTTCGAGGTGGCCAACAGGCAAATATTTCTGGGTGGTCATGGACTCTCGATCGAGACTCTGCTCAGGAATATGCTCTCTCAGGAGCAAAAGATGGCCGACCATTGCTTGTCAGCGCCTTTGGTATCTCCTCTTCAGCGATCCTCGCATATTTAATGGATGGTGAATCTAACGAACTAATCGTTGATCCTTTAACAGTTACAATTGAAACAGCCGAACACGCTGAAATCTTCTTTGAACGACTTTAGAATTGTCAATGAGTTATGATGCACCATGAAGTTATTCAATGACTTTTGCATCATAAGAGTAATCCTTCCGCTAACTTGTCTTGCCCTTCTATGCACAGGATGTTTTAAATTCAACGTTGGTTTCACTATTGGAAATGACGGATCTGGGACTTTCGCTGGTGAGTTTGCTATTAGTAGACAGCTCGGAGAAACTTTCTCGGAGGAATCTGAAGAGCTTACTTGTGAAGAGATTTTTGAAAGCACAGGTGAAGGAACTGATCTCGGACCTCTCTCAGATTTGCCTAGCGGATCAGAAGTTGTAAATTTCGAAGATGACGAATGGTGTGGGTACACCTTTACTGCTCCTTTTAATGATTTTGGGCGGAGCATAATTGAAGCAGGTGATGAAAGTTTTCCAATAATAGAAGCTGACGGAATCCTTGAGTTTAGTTTCCCACTTGATGATTTAGGGTCTGATGTTGAAGGCTTTGATACAGGTGAAGATGACATTGAGCCCTCCCTCTTGCTTCAAGCTTTTGGAATTCCAGCTCCCGAATTTATAATCACCGTTGACTTCCCGGGGAAAATAATTGAACATAACGCTGATTCACTTAATGGTTCTACCCTTACCTGGGAACTTGATTTTTTTGACCCGAGACCCGATTTCGCTCCTTACGCCAAAGCGGATTTAAATCAGGTTTCTGGTGGAACTCCAATTGGTACACCTGTTTTTGTGCTGATCGGAGCAGTAGCAGTATTTGTTATTTTGCTATCGGTATTAAGGGGAAGAACGCAGCACGAAGAAATGGAAACCAATCTTTAAGTTGTTGTATTTTCCCATCTGCTATGTGGATCTATTCCTCCAATGTGAACTTTTTTCGTGACCCCAGATGTATCGTCAAAAAAGTACATACGGGGAGCTAGTGTTCCATGAAACTTGATATGAGACTCCATAAAGATTTTTCCTGAATCTTCAACTTCTCTGTCTACAGGAAGAACCCGCTGGTTATACAGATATGGTCGCTGTCGAACATTTTCTGATTCTCTCATGGCGACATCTCGAACTGGAATTGCAAATTCTTTACCTTCTTTGTTCCAGTCGTAAAAATTCTGGAAGCCACCTTCTTCTGCATATGCTGATAATGCTAAAAATGCTTGAAAAATTGACCTTCCCCACGATTGTTTCCGACCGCTTTGATCTAGTTTCTCTAGATGAAGTGAAACATTCTCAGGGATTCTGAGATGATGTAAGAATTTTTTCCCCTTATCTAATGCTTCACTTATTGACGAAATCTGACTTGCGTGCTCACGTGAGGCCCCCCTAGCAGAACGGCTTAAATTAAAGCGGACGGCCATTTCTTCTATTCTTTCTTTTTGGGCTTCTAGATCGCTCGCATACTGAACCCACCATTCTTCAGCATCTCGACGAGTTTGATCGCTGGCGACTAGTTCCTCTTGCAACTTAACTGTTTCGATTCGGTAATCTTCAATTTCTCGAGATTTTAAGAGTAGTTCCTTCCGTAAATCTTTATTTTCTCTCTCAAGAATTGAAAGTGCCTTCTCCTTCCCTTCCTCTGTTTCTTCAGTAATTTGCTTAGTATTTTCTCTAAGAAGGCGTAAAGCGCTCTCACAAGTTTGCGGTAGCGAACGAGCTAATAAGTAGGGTTGCAAAATCCGTAGTATCTGTTTCTGGTTTTGGTAGTAATCAGATTCCAATACTTCTTCAGCTCTAAAAGCTGGAGCTGCTATTACAGTTCCCAATTCAATTTCGTTTGGAGGGTAAACACGTATTTGACCCGGTTCAAGGTCATAGTTTTCCCCTACCATTCCTTGGAAACGACCAAGCGAACCTTGTTGCAAGTAAAGCACCATTGCTACACCCGAGAAGTCCTTCAATAATGATTTCGCAGTTAGGATAGCCGGTGTCTCATCGCTCGCTAAAGGGTCATATGCAATTACTATCATCGAAATAGACCGATTTCGCGAAAAAAGTGATTTCACGAAGTATTCGACCACACCATCTTTTTTAGGATTCGGTAAATCAGCATCAACAAAAATATCGTTGAGGTAGGGGCGATCACCTGCAGAAAATGATTTTTTTATCAGTAGCTGGGATAGCGTCCCAACTTCTTGTAAGAATAAGGGCTCACTACTATGGGACTCAGCTTCAGCATCAATCCATAAATATTTTTCTTCATCTTCTTCGATGATCCTTAGAGATATTTCGGTTTTGAAATCTGTTGTTAACTTGAATTCGTGGACAGTTAGGTCGTTAGAGCCCAAACTCCTTTCTGCGATATTTTGGAGTTGGTACCGGCTCTGGATAATTTCTTTTGCGTCGTGCAATAACTCACTGTTATCTGTTTGCCAAAGTAGTCGGTGGACTAATTCCATCTGATAAGCCTCTCAAAAGTGACGATAAGTCTTATTGTCTCTTTCTGTTTTAAGAATACAAATATTTTTTAGATGTTTTGCAGTGCTAGTTCAAATTCAGTTTGAGCGCTTTCCATAGAGTTCTTATTTGCCCAAAGGTCCACAACTGTCATAGCCATTATCTTTGCACCATCGACAACTGCTTTATCTCCATTTTCACTTTTTGAATGTGTTGCGAATTCCGGAGTGTGGATAGGTGTTCCGTGAGGAGCGACAGCAATCATTGGATGAATTGAAGGGACTATATAGCTAACATTTCCCATATCTGTACTCCCAACTACCTTCAAATCCTGGTCTGGCTCGATTGGAACTCTTCCTACCTTAGAGGCGTTAGCAGAGTAGAGGGTACAGATGGTTTCATTATCTACCATGTCCGCGTAGTACGGTTCAATCCAGTCATGAGACATTGCACAAGAAGAAGCAAGTGCACCCGCTTCTAAACAATTTAAGACACGCTTTTTTAAGGGTTCTAAACTTTTTGCGTTTCTTGAGCGCACATACCACTCCATAGAAGAATGATCGGGAACTATATTAGGTTTAGCTCCAGACTCTAGAAATATTCCATGGATTCGTTCATCGGGTTTGATGTGCTGTCGCAATGCAGCAATGTTTTGGTATCCCAAAACCGCTGCGTCAAGTGCATTCTGCCCTCTGTGAGGGGCAGCAGCGGCATGGGCTGCTTTGCCTTGATACGCAACATGGAGACGTTGAATGGCTATTGTATTCATCCGTACAAGGTCACCAGATGCAGGGTGGATCATCATCGCTGCATTAACGTTTTCAAATGCGCCCCTATCAGCCATGAAAACTTTTCCTCCTCCTCCTTCTTCTGCCGGTGTTCCAAGGATTCTAAGTGACCCCCCCATCCTCTCCGCTACAGTTGCTGCGGCGATCCCAGCGCCTAAACCCGCAGTAGCGATGATGTTGTGGCCACATGCGTGACCAATTTCAGGGAGCGCGTCATATTCGCAAAGCACTGCAACAGTGTCACCTTCGTTACCGACGTTAGCTTCAAATGCTGTTTCTAAATCGTACGCACCACGGTCGGGACTTAATCCTTCATCCTCAAGAATCCCCGTTAAAGTTTCATGAGCGAAAAACTCTTCAAAATTCAGTTCTGGCTTCTCATGTATCGCATGTGAAGCAGAGATTAAAGTGTCTGCTAGACGGTCTACTTCATCACACACAATTTTTTTAATCTCATTGATTTCTTCGATTGAGATTTCGGCAGGCATATTTTTCCTATCTGGTGTTAATAGTTACGAGTCTAGTCAACCAGATCTTTGCGTACTACAGATTTTGATTTATTTACGATCTCTGTTTTGCGTAAAACTTTGCGCTAATACGAGTAGCGTCTTACGTTTAGTGTAAGAAAGGACTGCTAATGAGTCACACTGTTTATTTAGAATTTGACTGCACCGAAGGTAAAGGTACCGATTTCCTTGAAGTTCTCCTACCAGCTTTATCTGATACTCGCGCTTTTGAGGGTTGCATAAGCGTAGAAACATTTGTCAATGCAGATGCACCTGATACTGTTTTCCTTTGGGAGAAATGGGAGACTCGGTCTAATCAAGAGGCATATATGCAATGGCGAGTTGAAACTGGTTTGTTGGACCTGATAGGTCCATTTATGGCTGGGGCACCTCGGATTGCCCACTTGACGTCAAAGGACTAATCATCCTAATAATTTTTTACGAAATTTATTCGCTACCTCTATCAAAGCAGCAGGAGTGAATTCCCACCTTTCATCTTGGCGCTTTTGGTAAGAGGCGGGTCTTTGTGGCCTGCTGTCCTCTAGTTGAATTGGAGTTGCTACATTTCCGGTTGTAAGCATTCGCATTGCGGACCTTAAATCTTCAGCATTCCTTTCCGCTGCTTCTCGAAGTTTTTTTTCACTATTTAGTTCAAATCTGGCACGCAATAACTCGGCTTCAAGTTCCGAAAGCCTATCTACTTCTTCCACCTCAGGAGATTCATCAGGAGCTGTGACACTATCCCATGCTCCAGACGAAACAAGCGAAGCTATTGGAATCTGCCAACCGTTTTCTGTTTTGAGCGCCCCTGATATCTTTTCCTCTACTATCCATCTTCTAAGGGTCCCACGAGATTTTGATGAATTCCTGACAGCATCAGCAAGACTGACTGAAGGCACGCTAAGGGAACCTGCAGATTGTAAATTCGGCTGACTTACAAGTGCACTTTCTAGATTAAGGTCTGGTTTACTTTCCTCTTCAACACTATCTTCAATCTGCTCTTCAGGTGGCCACAAGATTTCATCGTCCATAGCATGAACCTGCTAGCTATTCTGTAGACGTGCTGCTCGTGCGAGTTTGAAAGATTGTATTGCCGAAACCAGAAAGACTGCGCAAATTATTGATGTGGCTAACTGGGCAAATAGTGCCCACCCAGTACTACCTCGCCCTATTAAAGACCCTAGGCTACCGAGGGTTGCTAGTAGCGACAGTGCGGCAGAAGCGTGCATAAAATGATGATTGAGATCTGGTTTTTTGCTACCAGCAATTCCCAAAAATAGGAATACCACACCAACAAATGTTGGAATAAGTGACGTAGCACTATTTGAATCGGACAGACCGGTTACCACTAGTCCCAAAACAACCAGAATACCCCCTGTGATTATTGATTTTTGCGCCATTATATTACTCCTTAATCTCGCCAACCATTTTTTCAGGTCGAACAATTTGGTCAAATTCTTCTTGAGATAGATACCCCATTCCAACTGCTTCTTCTCTTAGGGTCGTTCCATTTGTGTGGGCTGCTTGAGCTATTTCTGCAGCTTTGTAGTAACCGATGTGTGTATTCAGTGCTGTAACAAGCATTAAACTTTGGGAAAGTAAATCGCCGATTCTTTCAGTATTCGGCTCTATTCCAGTTGCACAATTGTCATTAAAACTCTTGCAAGAATCCCCGAGTAACTGTGCGCTGAGAAGCACATTGTAGGCCATAACTGGCTTAAAAACGTTCAATTGGAATTGCCCATGAGTACCTGCAATTGTTACCGCAGAGTCATTTCCGATTACTTGAGCGCAAACCATAGTCAATGCTTCGCATTGGGTAGGGTTGACTTTTCCAGGCATTATTGAGCTACCCGGTTCATTAGCTGGAAGAGAAATCTCCCCGATTCCGCAGCGAGGGCCGCTAGCCAATAATCGGATATTATTGGCAATGTGCATCAGACTTACCGCTAACCTCTTCAAGCTGCCGCTAATTTCTACCATTGCATCATGTGCGCTTAACGCTTCAAATTTGTTTTCGGCTGTTACAAAAGGGTGGCCTGTGAGTTCAGAAATTTTTTGAGCTACGGCAACATCATAACCAACAGGTGTATTCAAGCCTGTCCCAACAGCAGTACCTCCCAAAGCTAGTTCTCTGACACGTTGCAAACTATCGCGAATGGCTTCAATCCCTCGTTGCAATTGCATTGCATACCCACTGAATTCTTGCCCTAGAGTTAGCGGAGTTGCATCCATTAAGTGAGTTCTTCCTGTTTTCGTGACTTTCATAAATTCTGCTGATTTATCTTGAAGGGTCTTGAGAAGCAACTCAACATTCGGAAGCATTTCGTTCATGATCGCTTCATATGTTGCCATGTGCATCGCAGTAGGAAATGTGTCATTTGAACTTTGACTCTTATTTACATCATCGTTTGCACTAACAAGTTTTTCCTTGCGGAAATCGCCACCTAAAATCTCAGTAGCTCGATTAGCTATAACCTCATTGAGATTCATATTGCTTTGAGTTCCGGAGCCTGTCTGCCAAACAACAAGTGGGAATTCGCCATCTAACTCACCAGATAAAATTTCATCACAAGCTGCTGATATCGCTACAGTCTTGTCTTCTGGGAAATCCGTTAATTCATGATTTACAATTGCTGATGCTTTTTTGAGTTGGGCAAAAGCACGGATAATGCCTTTAGGCATAATCTGCTGACCAATTGCAAAGTTTTCAATACTTCTTTGAGTTTGAGCTCCCCAGTACCGTTCATTAGGTACCTGAATCTCACCTAGAGTGTCTTTTTCTGTTCGGAATTCCGCCATGCTCTTACTCTAGCCTGACCAAACAATCCGATTGCAATTACTCACAACTCATAAACCGAATCTAAGGAATTAAGCTTCAACAGAGACTTAAATACCTATCTTTCTCTCCAATCTAAATGCATTATCTTTTGCAGTAAATAATTGGAGTTCTTGGTGTATCTTTATGCTCGACTTCCATCTTGGATTGGTTCTGTCTCAGGCATCATTTTGTTAAGAACGAAATAAACTGGGCAGAATCGAGTGAAAGGGCTGACAATTTGCAAACCAGCTACAACACCAGCGATCCACAGCCATTGAGTAGAAGTTGTTGCAGCAAGCACCACACTAACCATGTACGCTGCTCCACATATACCATCGTGCATTCTTATCTTTGATTTCATATTTCTCCTTATTTATAAAAAAATCACCAACTACAGTGAACGAATTGAAGACTAGATTGCCACGGTTGACAAAACAAGCTTTTCATCATCATTTAACACAGTAGCAACAATCCTAAATGCTTAATTGAATAGTTTTTGTGTCGGAGGGGGGACTTGAACCCCCACGCCCGTAACGGGCACTAGCCCCTCAAGCTAGCGCGTCTGCCAATTCCGCCACTCCGACATTTGAAGTTGCTAGTTTACCCTTTGCAAAGCAATACTGCCCCTTTAAAATTTTGTTATCCCTACTCGTCCATCATTAATGCGAGTGCGAGAGTAACGAAAGTAAAAACGAGAGCAAGAATAATGGTAATTCTGTCAAGATTTCGTTCAATAACTGTTGAACCGGCTGCTTGAGATCCCAACCCGCCACCAAACATGTCAGAAAGACCGCCTCCTCTACCACTATGGAGGAGAACTAGACCAATTAGAGCCAATGCTACGAGGACATCAATTATTACCAGTAATGCTGTCATAAGGTGATGCTATCAAGATGGATGATTGAAAAGCGGTATCTTGCATCCATTATGTGAAATCGTTTTCATTACTGAAGTCGATATTGAATAATTCTGGCAAAGCTTTCTGCCTCAAGCGCTGCCCCTCCGACAAGGGCGCCATCTATATCTGCTTGGTTCATTAATTCTGCTGCGTTAACGGGCTTAACTGACCCGCCGTATTGAATTCGGATACTCTCGGAAGCGTCTTTTCCAGCTATAGATTTTATGCATTGGCGAACTCTGGCACACATATCTTGAGCATCTTCTGGTGTTGCAGTAACTCCAGTTCCAATAGCCCAAATAGGCTCATATGCTACCACCATTGAAGCTATTCTTTCTCGCCCTATCCCCTGAAGGCCTTCTTCTAACTGCTTTTGGACTTTCCTTTCGGCTTCGCCTTCTTCTCGCTCTTCAATTGTTTCACCTACACAAAGTATTGGGGTCATTCCATGTTTAAAAATTGCTTTAACTTTTGCATTAACTTGGAAATTTGATTCACCGAATATTTCTCTTCTCTCGGAATGTCCTACGATAACAAGTCCGACATTAAGCTTCTCAAGCATTCCCGGAGAGATCTCACCGGTATAAGCCCCTTTCTCTTCCCCATGGCAATGCTGAGCGCCAAGAGTTATAGGGATATGGTCGGATTCGAGCACTGTTTGGATTGAACGAAGGTTGGTAAATGGAGGGTGTACTGACACATCACAAGCGTCATAGTCATCAGAGCTGAGTTGATATGAAAGCGACTGAACCATCTGAATAGCTTCAAAATGATTGTGGTGCATTTTCCAATTTCCGCTTATTAATGGTTTTCTTTCTGCCATTATTTTCTCCTAATCTTGTGATTCTACGTTAACTGTTGATTTGATATGAGTGCTGCTATTCCAGGGAGGTCACCCTTTTCTATAAGTTCGAGACTCGCTCCTCCCCCTGTTGAAACATGATCCATTAAATGAGAAAAGCCAAATTCTTTTGCCGCTGCCGCACTGTCACCTCCACCAACTACGGTGAAACAACTTTTGTTCTCAGTCATTATTTGAGCGACATGTTTTGTACCAGCGCTAAAACGTTCATCTTCGAATACTCCCATTGGGCCATTCCATAAGACAGTTTTTGACTCTGAAATAATATCGCCGAATACTGCTGCTGAACCAGGGCCAATATCCAATCCCATCCATCCGGAAGGAATATTTTGACCCATTTGCCGTACAATACCACCTGCGGATGGGTTTCCAATCTCGCCATCACTATCCATTGCTGTAAAATCATGTGGAAGAGAAATCGGCGCTCCTGAATTCAGCAGATTACGACAGTATGAAATTTGCGTCTCTTCAAGTAATGATTCTCCTATTTCATAACCTTGCGCCTTTAGAAACGTAAAGCACATCCCTCCACCGATAACGAGTTTGTCAACGACCCGCAACAATGCATCGATAACGCCGATTTTGTCACTAACTTTGGACCCTCCGAGAATAGCTACAAACGGCTGACGTGGTTTCTCTCTTAATTTAAGGAGGACGTCAACTTCTTTCGAAAGGAGTCTTCCGGCAGCAGAAGGCAAGTATAAAGGAGGGCCAACTATTGAGGCATGATTTCGATGCGATGCCCCAAATGCATCATTGACGAAAAGATCCTGATCTTTGATTAGCTGCTTTACAAAATCAGGGTCATTATTTTCTTCACCAGATTCAAAGCGAAGATTTTCTCGAAGAGAGACTTCTGGAAGCAATTCTTGAAGTCGCTTCTTAACTGGCTCTAAGGAAAAATCTTGATTTGGCATGCCATTAGGACGACCTAAATGTGAACAAACAGTGACTTTAGCTCCGTGATTAACAAGATAACTTAATGTCGGAAGAGCCTCCTTAATTCTTAGGTCATCACGAATCTTCCCTTGTGCTAAAGGAACGTTAAAGTCTGCTCGGACAAGAACCCTTTTCCCGGTTAAGTCACCAAGGTCCTCAAGTATTGGAAGTTGGATCACAATTTATTCAACGACGTGTTTTTTTTGTTTTACGCGTTCCAACAATTTTTGTTAGATCAACTAATCGATTTGAGTAACCCCATTCGTTGTCATACCAACCGCAGATTTTTACTAGTTTTCCCTGCGTCATTGTAAGACCAGAATCAAAAGTGCAACTAGCTGGCGAGCCTACAATATCAGCACTAACTAATGGCTCTTCGCTGTAATCAAGGACTTTTCGCATCGGTCCTTTCTTTGCAGCTTCTTTGAAAGCTTCGTTGACTGCTTCCACAGATGGAGTTTTTTTCATTATTCCAGTGAAGTCAGTTACTGAACCATCTGGTATCGGGACTCGCATGGCTATACCATCTAATTTTCCTTGCATTTTTTTCAGAACTAAACCAGTAGCACGAGCAGCTCCTGTACTTGTTGGAATTATATTAACTGCCGCCGCTCTTGCTCTACGTAAATCTTTGTGAGGGCCATCAACAATTGCCTGGTCACCTGTATACGCATGGGTTGTTGTCATCAGGCCGTCCTGCACTCCAAATGCATCGTCAAGAACTTTTATCATAGGAACGAAGCAATTTGTGGTACAAGAAGCATTCGAAATTATGTGATGTTTCACTGGGTCGTAGTCATCGTCGTTTACGCCTACCACGAAGGTAGCATCGCAAGTGGCAGGAGCTGAAATAATCACTTTCCTAGCTCCTGCATCTATATGAGGTTGAGCTTTTTCTTTATCAGCAAATATTCCAGTTGATTCAATTACAACATCTACTTCAAGTTCAGCCCAAGGCAAATCAGCAGGGTTTCGTTCAGACAGAACCATTAGTTTCTGTCCATCAACATTTATCCCCCCTCGGGCAGCCTTCACCGACCCACCAAATTTTCCATGCACAGAATCATTCTTTAATAAATGGGCTAGTGTCTCCAACGAACCTAAATCATTAACGGCAACAAATTCAATATTTGCCCCAGAAATTTTAGCGGCCCGAAAAAAATTTCTTCCAATGCGGCCGAATCCATTAATACCTACTCGGATAGTCATATACCCCTCCTAAGGGAACAACAGTTGTATGCGCGATGCTAGCGATTCCTAAGAGCAAAGTTAGCGACCCAAAGCGGTTCTTGCCTTATTTTCGAATATCTCTATGAGAAACTTTTGATATAAATCCGATTTCAGCCAGAATTCTCTCTGCCTCAATAGCCATCACTACTGATCGATGCTTCCCACCAGTGCAGCCGATTCCTAAACTGAGATAGCTCTTTCCTTCTTCCAGGTATGCAGGCATCAGAATTTCGAGCATCGATTCCAACTGCGTTATGAATTTTTGAGCTATATCTTTCTCAAGTAAAAAATCTTTTACTTCTTTAGCTTCACCTGTTTTATCTCGGAGTTCTTCTTCCCAATGCGGGTTAGGAAGAAAACGACAATCAAATACAAGATCAACATCGACTGGCAGACCATGCTTAAACCCAAATGAAACTATTCTTGTCTGGAGTGAAGTGGGAATAGATTTAATTTCAAACATTTCAGCAAGACGCCTATTAAGTTCATGCACATTTAAATCGGTGGTATCTATTTCAACATCTGATGAACCCCGTAGATCTTTTAATAAGTCAATTTCTTTAGATATCGAATCCGATAAACTTCCTGAACCGTCGTATGGATGCCTTCTTCTAGTTTCTTCGTAGCGATGAATTAACGTATTCTTATTCGCAGTTAGGAAAAGCACTTTAAGGGAAATATCTTTATTCTTTTTCAAATTTGAAATTTGCTCTAAAGTTTCGTTTGGGTTTTCTGTCCCAACGACTAAGGCTATGTGGGATGTCAAAGAACCTGTGGCTGTAGCCAACTCCGCTACTTTAGGTACCAACTGGCTTGGCAAATTGTCTATTACGAACCAACCAGTATCGTCTAAACATTTAGCTGTTTCTGACCTTCCTGCTCCTGAGTAGCCAGCGATTATGAGAAATTCTGCCATGTTTCATGTTAACCGATTCAAGCACTCATCTATCTCTAGTCTGCTGAAATGGCTTCTTTTCTAGTACCAAAACGAGCAAACGAGGGATAGCTTTTTTATATTGCCAAGACTCGCCCTGCCAATCTGATCTTAGCGCTGGCTCAAGAACGCTCGTGAAAATAAATCCATTCTGTATAAAGGTATTAAAGTACTGGCTGAGAGTCCTGTGTTCGTAAGGGATTCGGATTCCTTCGGCGATTTCTTCTATATCGCTAGTTTCATTTAAATAATCTGCAATCTGCCACAGAATTCCAGTTTGCTTTTCATCTTTTTTTTCTACCGGCCCACTCCCAGGAGTTTGAAAAACAGGGTGATTCATAATCACTACCCAACGACCATGTGGTTGAATAACTCTAGCTATTTCACATGCGGTGTCTTCGAGATTCTCTACATGCTCCAAGACCATGCTGCTTAGTACACCATCAAAAATTCCTTTCTTAAAAGGTAAATTATCAGAATCAGATTGAAGATATAAAGGCCCAGGGTTTTTACGAGAAGCTCCCAGAAGTTGTTTTAGTGAGATATCCAAGCCAATGACTGTTTGTGAGGGGTCTTTAGAAATTTGTTTCGCAATAGCTCCTGTTCCCGTTCCAAGATCAAGAATGAGCTTCTTTTCAGCTAATAATTGAATTGAAAGGGGAAGAATAATTTCGGAATATTCTTGAAAGTTATTTTCTGAGATGTTAGCAAACCACCATTCACTATTTGCATCCCATAAATCTCCGCTTCGATTGTTCACGGTCACCTCTTGAACTTACTTTGAACACTTCTCGTATATCGCTTCAGCTACATTGTCTGGAAGCCAGGGCAGCACAGTGAAATCTTGAAGTGTGGCTTTCCGAATTTCTCCGATTGTTCCGAAATGATTAAGTATCTTTTGCTTACGAACCGGACCTAACCCAGAAATATCATCCAGAATTGATTTCTTGAGTTCCTTCGTGCGCAGAGATCTATGATAGGTAACGGCAAATCGATGGCTTTCATCACGAATTCTTTGAAGTAAATACAAGGCCTCAGAGTCTCTGGGGATCTCAACTGGGTTCGATTCGCCGGGAACGTAAATTTCTTCAAATTTTTTCGCTATAGAAGCAACTGGGATTCTATCGGCAAGACCCAAATCTTCCAGAACTTTAACTGCTGCGGATAGTTGGCCTTTACCCCCGTCAACCAACAGTAAATGCGGCGGATACGCGAAACTACTGAGTTCTAAATCAGGTTTCTTCTCAGCTTTTAGAAGATTTTGCAACCTCCTCCGAATAACTTCAGCCATAGCTGCATAATCATCATTCCCAGCTACTGATTTTATTTTAAATTTTCTGTAGTCCTTTTTTTTCAATATTGCATCTTCCATGACAACCATCGAACCTACATAATTTGATCCTTGCATATGGCTCATGTCGTAGCATTCGATTCTTAAAGGCGCGTTAGGTAACCGTAAATAGTTTTGAAGGTCATTCAAAGCTTTTGACCTACTGTTGTGGTCACTAAGACGCTTAAGACGGTTTCTTCTAAACACATCAGCAGCATTCATTTGCACTGTAGACATTAGCGATTTTTTGTTTCCTCTCTTTGGAATCAAGATTTGCACGCGTGATCCTCGCTTGCTGCTAAGCCAATTTTCATAGAATTCTTTGTTTTCTGGTAATGCCTGTACATAAACAGTTTTAGGTTCTCCTAGGGGATTTTCCTGTAAGTACAATTTTTCCAGAATCTTTGCTTGCAAACGGGGCGATGGGAGATCTTCTGATTTATCCAGAATTAGCGAGCGTTGGCCCATTACTTTTCCTTTACGTACGAAAAAAGCATGCACGGCTGCTTCGAATTCGTCGTCTTCGAAGGCAACAGCATCAAAATCCTCTAGACGAGTCCCCACCATTACTTGTTTTTCTGCAGCTTTCTGAACATTAAATAACTTGTCCCGGAGTCGAGCTGCCTTTTCAAAGTTTTGAGCATCTGAAGCTTTAGTCATTTCTTGGATTAGTTCAGCAACAACTATCTCTGTATGCCCTTCAAGAAATTTGATCAAATCGTTGACTAGTTTTTTATACTCACTGTCACTTACCTTATCTACACAAGGACCACAGCACTTTTTTATATGGAATTCAAGACAAGGTTTTCCAAGCTTCTCATGCCTTCGAAATTTATTCATTGTGCATGTACGAAGTGGAAAAGTCCTTTGCAGAAGATCCATTGTTTCTCGTATTGCCCCAACATCAACATATGGACCGAAGTATTTATTTTCCTTTTTTATTTTTCCTCTTGTCAACATCGCACGTGGCCATTGGTCAGCAAGAGTAACCATAAGAAATGGGTAACTTTTATCATCTCTAAGCCGAACATTGAAACGCGGTTGATGTTCTTGTATCAGACTGTGTTCAAGAATGAGAGCTTCAACTTCGTTTTGAACCTGCATCCATTCAACTGTTGTTGCTTCAGAAATCATTTGCTGAGTTCTAACAGGGAGATTTTCTTTCAATTGGAAATATGAACTTATACGCGAACGTAGCGACTTCGCCTTCCCAACATAAATAATACGACCATCGAGATCTTTGAATTGGTATGAGCCAGGTGTCTTAGGGATAGAACTTGGCGAAGGCCGATTAATCACTTTTGTTTTCCCTTTGCATAATTCAACCTAAGATCCCCTTCTAAAGAGTACCCGCCTCTTCTAAGATAGGTTTAAGAAATTGCCCTGTGTAACTTTCATCTGTCTTTGCAACATATTCTGGGGTCCCTTCGACGACTATAGAGCCGCCGCCATCACCTCCATCTGGTCCAAGGTCAATAATCCAATCAGAACATTTAATTACGTCTAAATTATGTTCGATAATGACAACAGTGTTTCCTTGGTCGACTAACCGGCTTAGCACTGTCAATAGCTTATTAACATCTTCAAAGTGTAACCCTGTTGTGGGTTCGTCAAGAATATACATCGTGTGACCAGTTGATCTCTTAGCGAGTTCACTCGCTAGTTTAACTCGCTGAGCTTCGCCACCTGATAATGTGGGCGCAGGCTGTCCGAGACGAACGTATCCAAGCCCTACGTCAACTAGCGTTTGCATGTGACGCGCTATAGGGGGTTGGTTTTCGAAAAACTCAAGTGCTTGTTCGCAAGAAAGATTTAAGATTTCTGCGATATTTTTTCCTTTGAAGTTTATTTCTAAAGTATCGCGGTTGTATCGGCTTCCATGGCAAATTTCACACGGCACATACACGTCAGGAAGAAAGTGCATTTCTATTTTGATAGTTCCATCACCTGAACAAGCTTCGCACCTTCCTCCTTTTACATTGAATGAAAACCTGCCGGGTAGATAACCGCGAATTTTTGATTCTGGTGTTTGTGCAAATAGTTTCCGGACATGATCAAATACACCTGTATACGTGGCAGGATTTGACCGAGGGGTTCTTCCTATTGGTTGTTGATCAATATTAATCACCTTATCAAGTGCCTGTAACCCTTCTATTGACGTATGTAAGCCTGGTGCGACCTTTGATTTGTATATTTGTTGCATCAACGTTCTGTAAAGAATATCGTTGACCAACGTTGACTTCCCGGAACCAGAAACCCCTGTTACTGTCACAAAGCAACCTATTGGTATTTCTACATCTATATTTCTCAAATTGTGTTCGCGGGCTTCTCGGATAGTTATCCAGTGGTCACTAGTTTGCCTTCGTAACGTCGGAACAGGAATTGATTTTTTCCCAGAAATATACTGTCCCGTCAGCGAGTTCTTATTTTTTTTCAACTGCGCTAGCGTCCCAGAATGTACTATATGGCCTCCATGTTCTCCTGCGCCAGGCCCTATGTCAACGATGTGATCAGCAACACAAATAGTTTCCTCATCATGTTCTACGACAAGAACGCTATTGCCAAGATCACGTAATCTTTCCAAAGTTTCGATTAAGCGCTTGTTGTCTCGTTGATGCAAACCGATTGATGGTTCATCCAGAACATACAGAACTCCTACAAGGCCTGAACCTATTTGTGAGGCTAAACGAATTCTTTGGGCTTCTCCACCTGATAGTGTGCTTGCTGATCTATGCAAAGAGAGATATTCCAACCCCACATCAAGCAGAAAACCCATTCTTGAATTGATTTCTTTAAGTATCGGGTCTGCAATGATTTTTTCGCGATCGTCTAATTCAATATCCTTCAAAGCCGTGGCAGCATTTTTTATGCTCATATTGCAAATTGTTGCAATATCAAAATCCTTAATTGTAACTGCTAGGGACATCGGGCGAAGTCGAGCGCCATCGCAATCAGGGCAATTTATCTCACGCATATACCCTTCAATTTGCTCTCTTTGCTTATCTGTATCTGCTTCGCGATGGCGTCGACGTAGGTTTGGCACAACGCCTTCAAAAGTTGCTCGAAAGTTCCTAGATCTCCCATACCGATTTGTATAGTTAACAGTGATTTTTTTCTTTCCTATTCCATCAAGAAGCAATTTTTTTGACTTTGATGGTAATTTATTCCAAGAAGTTCCCATAGGAATGTTGTTTTCCTCTGCAACAGCTCTAATGAGAAGTTGAAAGTACTTACTTCTCCCGCTGGACCATGGAGCAATAACTCCTTCCTGAAGGGATAATTTTGGATTTGGAATTACCAGTTCTGGGTCTACTTCGAAACGGGTCCCTAACCCGTCGCAAGAAACGCACGCCCCATATGGGGAATTAAAGGAAAAGTTTCTTGGTTCAAGTTCTTCGAATGATTTTCCGTCACTCGGGCGACTGAAATGTATAGAGAATGGCAGTATTTCCTTTTCTTCACTTTTTTCACTATCTTGAATTTCTATTAGAACTACCCCTTCGGCAAGCTGCAAAGCCGTCTCGATCGAATCAGTTAACCGACGTTCGATGCCATCACGCATAATTAAACGGTCCACAATCACTGAGATATCATGCATTTCATATCGTTCAAGTTGAAGTTTTGGCGTGCCATCTTCATTATCGCCAGCGACATCATTCAGCTCAACAACTTCCCCGTCAATTAATGCCCTTACAAACCCTTGTGAAGCGAGATCTGTAACTAAGGTATCGTAAGTTCCTTTCCGTCCCCTCACTACGGGTGCTAGAACCTGAAACCGTGTTCCTTCGTTCATGCTCAGAACTCGGTCTACGATTTGCTGTGGGGTTTGCCGCACTAAACGTTCTCCAGTTTCAGGATCATGAGGAACACCTATCCTCGCAAAGAGAAGCCGCAGGTAGTCGTACACTTCGGTGATAGTACCGACTGTAGAACGAGGGTTTCTACTAGCGCTTTTTTGGTCAATCGAAATAGCAGGCGATAAACCCTCTATGAAATCAACATCTGGCTTATCCATTTGGCCAAGAAACTGGCGTGCATATGCAGAAAGCGACTCGACATATCGTCTTTGCCCCTCAGCATAGATTGTGTCAAAAGCTAAGGATGACTTACCCGATCCTGATATTCCTGTGAAGACGACAAGCTTGTCTCTGGGAACATCAATGTCAATTCCCTGAAGGTTATGCTCGCGAGCACCTCTAATAGTTAATTTTCCAGACACAATGCCAATCTAATCAATTACGAGTGAAAGGTCATTATTCTGGTGGATTTACTCAACATTGTTTCTGAAGTATCGTTTTTTCATGAAATCAGTCTTACTAGTCCATGGAGCATGGCATGGCTCCTGGTGTTGGGATCTTATAGTTCCAAGGTTAGAAGTCCTCGGGATTAATGTAGTTACGATTGACTTACCGTTTAATGGGTTTGATAACGATGTCCTAGCAGTGTCTGAACTAATTGATTCAATAGAAGATGACCTAATTGTTCTTGGGCATAGCTATGGAGGAATGGTAATATCCGAAGCAACCCAAGCTAAACCCAACGTGAAACAGCTAATTTACCTTTGCGCTATTCTCTTAAAAGAAGGTGAGAATGTGAACGGTGACGAGGAGAAGTCACGCCCTTCGAAAATTAGAATTGAAGTAGATGAGGATTTGAACTCTATTGTAAAAAAAGATGCCATTATCCCTGCCTTTTATGAGGATGTCGCAGTAGATATAGCTGAAAAATATTTAGGTAAATTACGAAACTTTCCAATCAATTCTATTTCTAATGGAAGAGGCGAAGCTTGGAAAGAGATAGAGACAACATACGTCGTTTGCGGAAAAGACTCAGCGATCGATCCTGAAAGACAACGAGAGATGGCGGAATTGGCCGATTCAATACTTGAATGGGATTGCGGCCACTCCCCTTTCTTCAGTAATCCAGATATTTTATGTTCGCTTTTGTTCGAATCAGCTAAAAATAGTTGCTAAAAATCACACGTCGCTTCTAAAAAGGGTCTCATCAAAATCTGCTCCGGAACGAATCAACGCGGCTTTCCAAGAAGGACTCGCTTTAAGGGCCCAACGTAAACTATTGATCAGGACTTTCCCGGATGAGAGAGACAAGGCATGAGGCCTTAATCCGAGGGTCTCGCGCATCTTGGCATCTATTGTTGACGATGCTGCCTGTTGCAAAACCCTGTATCCGATGCGCTCAACTGGTGAGAGAGGGGGCTTCTTAAGAAACACTATTGCTTCTCTCATCGCTTCAGATGGCCCGGTGTTTGGGTGATCTACAATCCATGCTCGAAGAGCTTTCGCATCTTTAGGGAGTGGATTTGCTCCCATCCGCTCACCAATCAATGATTGCTCGCGCACGAACCTATCCGCCTCTTCGCCTGAAAGTGGCCGTCGAAATATTTTGAAAGCCTCAAGGAAAGAATCTGTTAATGTGTTATGAACCCAAGCACTATGGGCCGCGTTCGAAGCGCTATAGGAAAGCTTGCGTTCTGAGGTTCCAGAAACACCTACATGTGCGCTTCTAACCATCTGAATTGCGTATTCGATCTCCGGATTCGCCCCGTAAGTCATCGTAGTCACGTAATATGCTGTTCTATTTAGCCGACCGAGAGGATCTTCCCGATATCGAGAATGATCGGCGACTCCTGCGGCTACTTCAGGGTGAGCAGCTTGAATCAGCAGGGCTCTTATACCTCCTACGAAACTAGATACGTCACCTAGGATTTCCCAACTTATTGAGCCTGGCCCAAAAAGTCCGTAGTCACCCTGATATTTATCTGTATTTTCAAGCGGTTTATCGCCATGTGAGAACAAATTAACCACTCGCGCTGTTACCCGTTCTTTAACTCCCAAGAACCCTCCTCAGTACGCCGCTTATAAGTTTACGTTACTGAAAAGCGCAAAGCGTAAGCGTAACTAATTTCATTTCATATCTTTTAGATCCCGTTTCAGTTCTCGAATTTCATCACGTAACCGGGCTGCATATTCAAATCTCAAATCTCCTGCTGCGATATTCATTTCTTCTTCCAATGTCTGCACAAGCCTCGCCAATTGACCTTCTGGTAGTTCGTTTAAATCATCTGGAAGGCTTCGCTGAGTCTTTCTTCCTTTTCCCTTTTTAGGTTCTGGAACAGTAGTTTGCGTTGGTCGGATCATAGAGAGAATATCAGTAACTGCTTTTCGAATAGTTTGGGGATCTATCCCATTTTCTTTGTTGTATTGAACTTGTATTTGCCTTCTTCTATTGGTTTCAGATATCGCTCTTTGCATAGACCCAGTAATCTGATCTGCGTACATTATTACTTGTCCTCCCACATTACGAGCTGCTCGTCCTATGGTCTGGATCAGAGATGTTTCGCTGCGGAGAAAACCTTCTTTGTCTGCATCTAAAATGGCAACAAGTGAAACTTCAGGAAGGTCAAGACCTTCTCGAAGGAGATTGATCCCAATAAGAACATCAAATTCGCCTAACCGTAGATCTCGAAGAATCTCTATGCGTTCGATAGTATCGATGTCACTGTGTAGATAACGGACCCTAATTCCTAATTCAAGCAAGTAGTCACTCAGATCTTCAGACATTTTTTTAGTTAAAGTAGTTACTAGCACGCGTTCTTCGGCGTCAGTTCTGGTTTTTATAAGCTCAATCAAATCATCAATTTGCCCAGTCGTAGGTTTAACAATTACTTCTGGATCGACCAATCCTGTCGGCCGAATAATTTGTTCAACTATGTGATCCGAGGTCTCCAGCTCGTGTTGCCCCGGTGTTGCAGATAGAAAGACGACTTGATTCAGCCTTTTCATGATCTCTTCAAACCTTAAAGGGCGATTATCAGCAGCTGAGGGAAGACGAAAACCGTGTTCAATTAAGGTTTCTTTCCTACTCCTATCACCAGCATATTGCCCGTGAAGTTGAGGAACAGCGACATGCGATTCATCTATCACACATAGGAAGTCATCGGGAAAGTAATCAAGCAAAGTGAAGGGTGGGTCACCATAGTTGCGGCCATCTATGTGCATAGAGTAATTTTCAATTCCAGTACAGAAACCTACCTCTTCCATCATTTCCAAATCGTGCTCAGTCCTCATACGAATTCGTTGAGCTTCAAGAAGCTTATTATTTTTCTCGAAATCCTTTAACTGAATTTGTAATTCTTTTTGGATACCGTCCATGGCCTTATGTAAACGTTCGTCACTTGCTGCGTAGTGTGTAGCGGGGAAAATAACGATTTCTGAAAAGTCTTGAATGACTTCACCTGTAATTGGGTCCACAGCAGTTATCTTTTCGATCTCATCACCAAAAAAATCAATACGAAACACATTTTCTTCGTAAGCAGGGTGTATTTCTAAGCTTCCGCCTCGAACCCGAAAGTTACCGCGAATTAAATTTAGGTCGTTTCTGTCGTATTGCATGCTGACAAGTGTTCGCAACACTTCTCTCTGATCATATTCTTCCCCCGTTCTCAAAACTAGAAGTTGGGTTAGGTACTCTTCCGGAGACCCAAGGCCGTATATGCAAGAAACTGAAGCCACAATTATTGTGTCGCGCCGAGTAAGCAAAGCAGAGGTTGATGCATGGCGCAACCTATCAATTTCATCATTGACAGATGAATCTTTCTCTATATACGTATCACTTGATGGAATATATGCTTCTGGTTGGTAATAGTCGTAATAACTGACAAAATACTCAACCCTATTTTTAGGGAAAAATTCTCTTAGTTCGTTGGCGAGTTGGGCTGCAAGTGATTTATTTGGAGCCATGACTAGTGTCGGCCGTTGAACCTGTTCTATCGTCCAAGCGATGGTAGCGCTTTTACCTGATCCAGTTACCCCAAGAAGAGTCTGAAAATCTGCTCCGCTTTGTATTCCATTCGTTAGTTTTTTTATCGCTTCAGGCTGGTCGCCTGCCGGTTTGAAATCCGATACCACTTCAAATGGGATAGCGTCTGAACGTTTCACCATTTAGAAATTCTAGTGACTAGGAATCTCCTTAGCCAATGATTGCATCCAAACCCAACACGCATCTATTTGATCTATGAGGTTTTCTTCTTCACCATTGTTGTCAATAACGTAATCAGCGAACTCTAGTCTTTGCTTTCGAGTAGATTGTTTAGATATCCGAGCAGTTGCATCTTGCTCGTTAAATCCTCTGAATGTAACAAGTCTTGAGATGGCTGTTTCTATTTCGCAATCAACAACAATTTTGCCTTGAAGTGCTTTATATTCCTTCCTAGCGAGCTCTCCTTCAGGAGTCACTAGCAAGGGAATATCAATTAAAACAATTGCGTTAGTTGCGGCAAACTTTCTGCGAAGAGCGCCCATTTTCTCACCAACTGCTGGGTGTACAATTGCATTTAGAGCTTCGAGTTGCTCGGGATTGCTAAAAACAATGTCTGCGATTTTTTGCCGGTCCAATTCTTGGTTGTCTGTTACGACATCTGAACCGAACCGTTCAACAATTGATTTATAAACACTTTGGCCGGGCTTCTGTAAATCGCGAACGATCTGATCAGCGTCGATAAGCGTTGCTCCTTTAAGCACAAGTAGTTTTGCAACCGTTGTCTTTCCGGACCCTATTCCACCAGTGATAGCAAATTCAGTCATCGGCTATAACGTTATTCGGAATCGACTTGACCTTCTACTTCCGCAGCTAATCTTTCTTGTTCGCTTATTTCATACGCAGACCATGCTTCTTCTAGTTCTGCTGCAGCTTCTGGGTCTAGCTCTACAGCTGGCCCTATGTAGTTGCCTTCTGTGTCATAATTCTGCTCACCAAAGTGTTCTTGATATTCCTCAGCGACAACTCCACCTTCAGCTGCTTGTTTCACTGAAAGGCTTATGCGGCGCTTCTCTAGGTCAACTTCAATGATTTTAACCCACAGTTCTTCCCCTGGAGTAACCACTTGTTCTGGCAGTTCAACATGGTGTTCAGACATTTCCGATATGTGCACGAGACCTTCTATGTTGTCACCTACTTGAACAAAACTTCCAAAGGGTACCAATTTTGTTACCCGACCATATACAAGTTCTCCCACTCGATGAGAATCAGCAAATTCTTGCCATGGATCCGCTTGTGTTGCTTTTAATGAAAGACTTATTCTTTCTCGATCCAGATCAACTTCGAGGACTTCAATATCAACTTCGTCGCCAATAGTAACAACATCAGAAGGATGACTAACATGTTTCCAAGAAAGCTCTGAGACATGGATAAGGCCATCCATGCCACCTAAGTCAACAAAAGCACCGAAATTAACAACTGACGATATAACACCCTTTCGGCGTTCACCAGGTTTTAATAGGTCTAGGAATTCTTCTCTTTGCTCTTTTTGAGTTTCTTCTAACCATGACCTTCTAGAAAGAACTACATTATTTCTATTTTTGTCAAGTTCTATAATCTTTGCTTCGATTTCCATTCCCATGTAGGGATCTAAGTCCCTTACACGCCTCAATTCGACCAGCGACGCGGGAAGGAATCCTCTAAGTCCGATATCTACGATTAGCCCACCCTTTACTACTTCAATCACTAGGCCTTTGACCATTCCGTCTTTGTCTTTAACTTCTTGAACGTCTCCCCAGGCTTTCTCATATTGAGCTCGTTTCTTAGAAAGAATTAACCGTCCTTCTTTGTCTTCTTTCTGAATCACTAATGCTTCTATTTGATCACCGACACTTACTAACTCATCAACTGAAACATCGTTTCGTATTGAGAGTTCGCGCCGAGGTATAACTCCTTCAGACTTAAAGCCAATATCAAGAAGCGCTTCTTCTCTATCAACTTTGACAACTGTTCCGGCTACTAATTGGCCATCTTCCACTTGAACCATTGATTCTGCGAACGCATCATCAAGCGTTTTCTCCCCTAGGTCATTTACTGCAATTTCTCTTGGTGTATAGCTTTGGTTTGTTTCAGTTTCGGTAGTGGACATAACTTTTTTTCTAGTAGACAATATGACAAGTTAGCTTTCAAGTTGAAGAAAGACAACGACTATTTAGGGTATCAGTCACGAAGAAAGTGCCAACTTGTTGCGGCATATATTGTATTTTTTATCTTCTTGCAATCAACATGAATTCGGGCTTTGTATGGGTTGGGAGAAATTCTCCGTAGCGACCTGGGCTTACCGACCAGATCGATTCAACAGTTAGTCCATATTTTGTTGCTAGCAGCCTTAACTCTCTAGGAGTGAAACAACTAGTCCATAAGTCTTGAATTAATTCCTTACCTACAGAGTTTTTGATAGATGTAACTTCATGGTTAACTCCATGGTCTGCGTGAAAAGTATCTTGTTCTTCTAAGTAGCGAACTTGAAAATAAGCTGAGAACGCTGTTAGTGCTATTTTCCCTCCGGGTGAAAGGCTTTTACTCATACGTTCAAGAATTGCACCATCTGGATCATTGATTGCCACGGGACCGGTTGGCTTACCCGCTAATCCGAATGCGCCTTGACACAGAGATACGACCGCATCAAATTCTTTGTCAAAAGTCATGCTTCTTGCGTCTAGGTTCAAGAACTTTGTTCCGTTAATTTCTTTTGATGACGCGATATCTATGAATTCTTTACTGATATCAATTCCTACAACTTCTATTCCCGCTTTGGCAAACAGATGCGCATGCCGACCCGGCCCACACCCCACGTCTAGTAACCGCATTCCTGGCACCAGGTCTAATTGCTTTATAAGAAACTGGACTTCCTGTTCGGTTCCTTTAGTGAATGAATAACGAAGATACGCTTCGCCCATATGACTTGCTGCTTTTTGAAACCAATGGTCTCCCACTATTTAGCTTCTGACCAAGTAGAGCCAGAGCTGATATTAACTGCCAAGGGAACTTCCATATGAAATGCAGTGCTCATAACATTTATTGTTAAATCTTTCGCTATAGACAGTTCGTGTTCTGGGCATTCAAGAATTACTTCATCATGGACTTGAAGGACGATACGACTGCTCATCTCTCTCTCTTTAAGTTCTTGACTTAGGTTCACCAGCGCTATTTTGAATATGTCTGCAGCTAAACCCTGGACACCAGCGTTCATTGCCTGCCTTTCGCCTAAAGAACGCGTCATTGCATTCGGAGAGAGCAGTTCAGGTATCCGTCGGCGACGCCCTAACAGTGTTTCTGTATAACCACGTTCTTTTGCTAATTCAATAGCGGAATCCATATATTCCTTTATGGCTGGAAATGCGCTGAAATACGACTTGAGAATACCAGCAGCTTCTTTATTAGAGATTCCTAGCCGTTGAGCAAGTCCGTAAGCTTCCATCCCATAGACAAGTCCGTAACTTACCATTTTTGCCCGCTCTCTTTGAGCTTTGGATACGTCTTCAGAATTTATTCCAAAAACCTGTGCTGCTGTTGAGGTATGGATATCTTCACCTGCTTTAAAGGCTTTAATAAGTCCTTTATCCTCCGAGAGGTGAGCTATACAACGAAGTTCAATCTGGTTATAGTCCGCTACTAGTAGCTTCCAGTCTGCTTTTGCTATGAATGCCTCCCTAAACACTTTTCCTCTTTCGGTTCGAACAGGAATATTGTGTAAATTTGGCGCATCGGAACTTAGTCTTCCGGTTCTTGTAACAGTTTGTCGAAATGTAGCTCTAATTCTTTCGCCTTCTCCTACTTCCCCTAATAAACCTTCACCATATGTAGATCTAAGTTTCTCAACTTCTCGGTAGCGTAATAAGTGTTCAATTACTGGATGATCGCCTTTCATTTTTTCTAATGTTTGTGCGTTGGTGCTATATCCCGTTTTCGTTTTTTTGCCTGGTGTCAAACCGAGATTTTCAAACAGGATAACCTGCAATTGTTTGGGGGAGTTTACATTGAATTCTTCGCCGGCTAGTTCATGAATTAACGTTCTTATATTTCCGACTTCATCATTAAGTTGATCGCGGAGTTCTGTCAGTCTTTTAAGGTCAACTTGGATCCCGAGAAATTCCATTTCCGCTAATACCGTGATTAGCGGAATTTCAATTTCGTTGGTTAACTTTTCCAAACCTTGAGTAGTGATTTCCTTTTCTAAAGGGTCGATCAATATACTTACACACAGGACCTCTTGAGCTGCTTCCATCTCAGCTGCTTGGGCTCCCCCATCAAGATTTAATTGGCCTTCTTCAGAACCCTCATTCAGCGAAAAATTTTTCCCAGCGTATTGCAACGCCAGACTTGT
>CENZ01199195.1_pt1 | contig 33077 bp, 24 predicted proteins | sample 361341 | NCBI WGS metagenome assembly CENZ01 (sample SAMEA2619782, study PRJEB7988) | marine metagenome | biome: marine biome (ENVO:00000447); feature: deep chlorophyll maximum layer (ENVO:xxxxxxxx); material: "saline water (ENVO:00002010), including plankton (ENVO:xxxxxxxx)" | depth 50 m
GCCTACGTTAACGTGTACTTTGGTTCTCTCAAATTTTTCCTTTGCCATGCCAGACAGCCTCTATCTTCGTTCGTTGGATCGATAATGTTTAAGTGAATAAATCAGTTTGGGGTAAATCTGTGCGAACTACGCTTGTTCTTCTAAAAGTCTTCTTTCTATATATACTGCTGAACTTAATACTGCTTGCAAATCTGGTGCTCACTCCCGGAGTTGAACCGGGGACCTCTTCATTACCAATGAAGTGCTCTACCGCCTGAGCTAAGCGAGCTGAAACACTAATTAATCAACGTCACTTTAATTAAAACCAATCGATTAAATCCAATCGATTAAAACCAATCAATTAATGCCAATCTCGAGTCACTCTTTCCTGCTCACCCTCAGCTTTAATGCCAACAGCTGATAGAAAGCCCAGCAGTATAATGAACTCAGTTGCTACTTTTCTGTTTCCGAGTGAGGCCGAGAATTGGAGCGGGTAGCGGGAATCGAACCCGCGCAACCAGCTTGGAAGGCTGGGGTTCTACCTCTGAACTATACCCGCTAAACTCTTGACGATTCTGCCCGATTAGCTGTACCTACTTCCTGAAAGCGAGTCTGCCGCACTTCCACAATGCTGATCTAAGTACCGCTAGTAGCCAGCAAAATCAGTGGTGGAGGGGGGTGGATTCGAACCACCGAAGCTTGCGCGTCAGATTTACAGTCTGATCCCTTTGGCCACTCGGGAACCCCTCCCTATAGATATCCCAAGGGTCAAAATCCCTGGCTCTCTCACTCAGGGGCGGCATTTTATTGGAATTGGGATGCTTGTGCAATCGTTTGGCAGAGATTTTCTGCTCGACTGAGATTAGGCCTTTCCCCAGTTAAATCAAGCCATTCAAGCTCGTTGATCCGCTCCGATTCGGGTGCCCGCAGCCATACCTGAACCCTGGAGACAAAAGCATCAAACTGCTGGATTTGGGGGCTGTAACCGAGTCCCGAGACCTGGTCCCTAAGAACAACCGCCTCAGTTGCGCTATCAAATATCCCTAAAGCGACGGCATTTTGCAGTTCGCCGCGGGTAATCAGGTAGGTTTCGACCTCCAGCCCAGCCTCCACAACCCGCTGAGCCAGGTCAGCCAGGGTTAGGCGGGCAATCTCACTGGAAGCCGTCGGGGGTAGAAATACCTGATATTGCGACCTGCTCGTGGCCCGCGAACCGGTGAGGAATGCCTGAAAACCGCGGGTTCGAGCCTGAGCCATAAAGTTTTCGGCATCATCCGCAGATTCAAAACCACTCACCAGCGAGCATTGGCGGCGGGCCTCAAGCGCGGCAAAGCCTGTTTGCTCCTCGAATTCTGATACCAGGGTCAGCCCGGAATTGATCAAAGGCTGAGCCGGCACGGCTGGAGATTCAGGTAATGGATTCCTGTAATTCCAGCCGAAATAAGCCAGATTTGCCAGTATGAGAGAAACAACAGTGTAACGCATTGATCCCCGGGTCCGCCTAGGCGCGGCAAGCGATGGCAAGGCCATCCAGCACCAGTTCAGGCGCAATATTCAGGTTAAACTCGCCACTAGGGACCAGGGCCTCAGCGATGAGTCCGGCGTCGCCACCGCTTATGTATACCGATACTCTTGCCCCTCTGGAGCGCAAACTGGCAACGGAATCGCCGATCAGGGCAATGGCGCCGGCCAATGCACCCTGCAGGACTGCTTGTTCTGTAGAAATGCCCGGGCTGATACGGCCACTAAACTGACGGTCTCGCAGCTTTATCCCGGTATTCTGCTCTAGGGCATCTGCCATCATGTTCAGCCCCGGCAGAATATACCCACCTGCGTGGTTACCATCATCATTCAACAGGTCAATCGTAAGGGCGGTGCCTGCATCGACCACAATACAGGCTCCCCGTGCCTGGCCAAATGCAGCGACCATCGCAAGCCAACGGTCAATTCCCATGCGCGAGACGTCGGCGTAGCTATTCGTCACTCCGCCACAGCTTGTGCTGACCTGCGCAATCCGCAGCTCAATATCCCAGCGTTGCCGCACCCATCTCGCAACGTCCTGCAGCGTCGAATCAGCGCGGACGCTGCAGGCGCGCGCCGAACTAATCACCAGATCCAGCGGCAGGGACGACTGTAATGCATTGAGCGTGGCTGATTTGCCTTGGGCTGCCACCTCGATGCCAGTATCCTGCGGCATGGTGAGTATTCTCCACTTAATTTGGCTATTGCCCGCGTCCAACTCAAGAATCACGACTGCTCTCCAGAAACTGACTGACGGCGGACCGATGGCAGTATTTCCCCTCCGCGCAGTACTTCCTGCCCCTGCTCGGTGAGTACGCGCAGTTCGCCAAATTCATTTACACCCAGCATTTCGCCAGCAGTGCACTGATCCCCAAGTTGCACCTCGATGGCCTGCCCCAAAAACGCATCCAGACTATTCCACTCGGCTTGAAAGCTTGCGAAGCCAGTTTTCATGAATTCATCCACACGACCGATCAAATAACCGGTGATAGTTGAAGCTATCTCATCGGGATCCGCAGCCTGCAAACCCAGAGCAGCCAAATCTGTCACCGGTTGACCCAGACTTGTTTTAATTGCCGCCGGCAGGTTCAAATTAACACCAATGCCGATTACAAGAAACTGACTGCCCCCGCGGAACATGCTCTCCAGCAGAATTCCGCTCAGCTTGCGACCGCAATTGAGCACATCATTCGGCCACTTCAGATTGAGATTCGTCACGCCTAGCTCTGTCAACGCCGCATGCACACTTAATGCGGTGACCAGGCTGAGCGCAGCGAGATTGCGATTCTCGGCTTTCAACTCAAGCGCCAGTGAGTAATAGAGTCCTGCACCGGCCGGGCTCTCCCAGACTCTGCCTCTCCTGCCCTTTCCCGCAGTCTGCTGTCTCGCTAAAACCAGAAACGGACAAGCCTCACCCGCTGCCAGGTCGCGCATGGCCTGAGCATTAGTTGAATCCAAACGCTGGTAGATGAATACGCCAGCAAGTGCCAGTTTTTCCCGCAGCAGTTGCGCTTTAGCAGCATTGGAACCTGTGTTGTAGACCTGAATTTGTGTCATCTGGAGAGCTGCATCATGAGCGTTGTTTTCGATTCGCGATTAAGTGACTCCCGATTAGCAAGCTTACTTCTCACATTCGGGGAATTCATATGGACTTAGTCGCTAAACTCATTGCTAACGCAATAGAAAAAGGAGCAGAGCCATGTGTCACACACACATCTCTACTCCTTTCTTCACGCTTTCATTTTCGCTTCGGTTTACCAGCGCTCAGGCCATAACGAGACGCCTAGATTAAAACCTTGCGCCGAATCTATTCGCCAGTTGTCGCGGCATCAGCTTCTTCTTTCTCACCGACTTCACCGCCACCACGAAGTTTGGAGATCACTGACATCGCTTCCAGCATGACCATGACACTGACAGTCATGACCGCCAGGTTCAGAGCCACCAGCAACCAACGCTCGGTCTGGAAGTAATCAATCAGGTACCAGACACTTGCCCAGAACGCCATGAATATAATGAACACCATCGGCGTCAGGGTATAGATAGCGGGCCGGCCGAGTTTCATCAGGTAGATCGACACGATAAGCAGCGTCAGACTGGCCAGAATCTGATTGGTGGCTCCAAACACCGGCCAGATCAAGTTACCGCCGTCTCCCGGATAGTTGCCAGCAGTCACACCAAACGCCAACAACAGACAAAATCCCACGCCAATCAAAGTGGAGATAATGTTGTTCTTGAGCGGCGGAATATTATAGATGGCACCCCATTCCTGCACGATATAACGCTGCAGACGAAGACCTGCATCCATCGTGGTACCGGCAAACAAAACCACCATAGTGGCGAGCATGGTTTGCGAGAAGGCTTCCGGTATTCCCCAACCCGTTGAAATGAGAACCGCACCGCCTTCGATAAAACCCTTCTGACCTGGTCCGCCACTAAAGCTGGTGTAGATTGCTGACCAGTCTGCAGCATTGGCCGCATACAGTGATCCTGTCACGGCTACGATGGTTATCATGGCAAGAGAACCCTCTCCAAGCGCCCCCAGATAACCGACGAAACGCGCATCTTTTTCATTACTTAGTTGCTTGGAACTGGTCCCGGAGGAAACAATGCCATGAAACCCAGACAAGGCACCACAGGCTATAGTCACGAACAGGATCGGAAACAATGGCGGCGTGCCTTCGGCCAGATTCGGATTGAAGGCCGGCGCAGACACTGTCGGCATGGCTATCAGTACCGCCGAGTACATGACTATAAGTCCGATCACCAACTGCGCACCGTTGATATAGTCACGGGGCTGTAATAGCAACCAAACCGGCAACATCGAGGCAATACCTGCATACATAAACAGGATGATTATCCAGTTACCGTTCGGGCCGAGCAGGAAGTCAGGGTCATCGGTGCCGGGCAGATACAACGGCATTACGCTTCCAACCCAGATGGTGAAATACAGAATAACCACACCGATGACTGAAACCGCCAGCAAGTTAACTTTGCGACGAATCAGCACGCCGACACAGATTGCGACTGGAATAGCCGCCCAGGCTGGAAATACCGATGTTGGAAAGATCACCATATCGGTGGCGATGATGGTGCTGAAGACTGCATTCACCAGCATCAGCAACAAGAAGATAACCACCATGAATAGCGCTCGGGTACGTTTGCCGATCACACTCTCAGAAAGAGCACCGATGGACTTACCATCATGACGGCTACTCGCCCACAGTGCGCCAAAGTCGTGCACCCCAGCAAAGAAAATTGACCCGAATGTGACCCACAAAACGGCCGGCGCCCAGCCCCAGTAAACTGCCAAAGCTGGACCGGCAATCGGCGCCGCTCCCGCTACTGCGGTGAAGTGCGAACCCCAAAGCACGAATTTATTGGTGGGGACATAGTCCACGCCATCATTAAATTTATGGGCCGGAGTTTCATAATTGGGATCGAGGCGGTAGATCTTTTCCGCGATGAATTTTGAGTAGACAAACCACCCAAACGTGAAACCTACCAGCCCAAAGAGGACGATGAAGATCGAGGACATAAAGCGCTCTCCCATCTTGTTATTATGAATTTTGAGGCCCGCATCATAGCAAGAGAGCGGTAGCGGGGCCAAGCGATTAATCAAGCGCAGAACCAGTAAATTCAAGGGCTTGCGCCGAATTTACTGGCTCTGATAGAGCCTGCAGATGGGAGGCCGCCCCGCCCTTGCAAGACAGCATAGCTTCAGTCGGCTACGTGATACGTCCAATAGCCGATGAACATTTCATCCCAACTCTGCAGACCGAAGGTGATTTCCTTACTGGGATCTGGATTAGCGGGGTTGTGCTCAGAATTATCAAAAGTCCCGGTCACATGCACCGTGGTGCCTGCAGGCAACAAGGCTGGCTGGGTCAACTGATAGGTCGGCTGCCAGGCATAGCTATAGGAAGGCACGCTTAGCAACTCAGCCGCAGTGCCATCAGGATAGACGGCCCTGAATTTCATGTCCTTGCCACGGAAATGCATATGCGCCCGAAGCCCCGTAACAATCACATCCTCATCGAAAGTGTAACGAGCGGCGGCTTCGTGCTCGCGCGCATAGGGAGGTATCCGGAAGACTGAGGCAACCGAGCGCGTGAAGTTTTCATGCTCCGGCGGTTCTTCGTACATATATAACCCCAGCAATGTCTCATCGACAGTCTGGCGACCATTGGTGGTGTAATGAAACTGCATAGACAGTTTGTGGCCCTTGGGGATTAATACGCCGGTATTTTCGGGAAAGGTCATGGGATCCATCTTGCCCGGCGCATAACCTTCAAGAAAACGGCGCGCTATAGATCGAGTGTCTGATTCACCGCCGTCAAAATCCTCTGCCGGAGCAGTGACGTAGGTGAGAAGATGGTGCAGGACAGACTCATCGCCGGCAATAAATTGGACGGATTTAACCCACTTATCTTCCTCGAAGGGTAGATCCACATCGACATTGACGTAATCCAGCACACCGGTGGCGGGTATTTCATGGGTTGGTGCCTTGATGATATAGTCCGGCTCGCCCAACACCCAGGAGCGTCGATCGGGAAACTCCAGTTCGGCCAATGGGTCAGTTGCGATTATGCCGCGGGGTGCACCAGCATCAATCCAGTGCACCAGGGTTTGTAGTTCCTTTTCGGACAGATAGTTGGCGTTTTCAAAATGCCCAATAAATGGATCCACCTGCATCGGCGGCATCCGCTTGGTAAGCAAGACTTCCCTAATCATTGGCGACCAGCCCTGCAGCATCAAGTGGCTGTCCATCGCAAAAGGCCCGATTCCTCCTTCCCGGTGACAAGAGGCGCATTGCTCGGCAATGATAGGTGCCACTTCGCTGGCATAATCGGGGGCCGCATCGGCATGGACTTCGCGCCCGGGATAGCGTACTTCGCAGCCGCTGGCTGGGCTCAACCGGGTAGCGGCATAATTGCCGTCAAGCTCAGCCTCAAGGGTTGAATCCAGATCGGCCGAGACTGGGCCGCGATAGAGTAAAGAGAGCCGCTCCGGGTCCAGAACAACCACTTCACCCGCGTGGCGTAAATCCATTGTTTCTGAAACCAATTGCCCTTTATCTATCAGAACAGGTAGATCAATACCGAGCCCCGCCCGTTGCTCACGCAACTTATCCAGATCCTGATTTGCTGAAGCATTTATCAGCGCAAAAGCCACATCCTGTTCCTGCCAGACTTCATTGCGAGCCTCTAGCTCATTTATCGCCGCCGGCATTTCAGCACAATTCGCATCGAATGCCATCAATACCAGGGCTTCCTTGTGACGATAGCGGCTCAACTGATGGAACTCACCGCTGGTATCCAGCAGGGCAAAATCACCCGCCCGCTCTGGGGCAGCGTACGCCGATGATGCAGCACACAGCAGAGCCACAAACGCCTTACTCAAAAGAGTTCTCATGATTTCATTCCTGGACACCTTCAACGTGTCTTGTAATAAGAAAAATACCCAATAAACATCTCATCCCAGCTTTGCGCGCCACCTCGCACCGCAGCGCCGGGATCTGGATTGCCCAAATTGTACTCGGAGTTATCGAAGGCACCTTCGATTATTACCCTGGAACCTGCTGCTAGCAGCATAGGTTCTGACAGGCGGTAGGTAGGCTGCCAGTTAAAGTTGTAATCCGGGACGTTTAAAATGTCATCCTGCGTTCCGTCTGGGTAAACCACTCTAAATCGCATGTATTTGCCACGAAAATGCATGTGTGGTCGCAGGCCGTGCAACATAATTTCGTCGTCAAACACATGGCTGGCGCTCATCTTGTGCTCAGCAACACCAGGCGGAATTTCGATATTTGATCCGCCGTAACTGAGTGCATACGTCGAATACTGGTGCCTGGGTATCACCTCAGCAAAATAGAGCCCTAGCTGGGTGCGGTCTACCACTTCTTTGCCAAATGTCGTGTAGTGCAGCGACATCTGCACGGCAGAACCTTCGGGAACAAATACGCCTGCCCCTTCAGGGAAAGAAGATGCTTCCACTTTACCTGGGGCATAACCTTCCAGAAATTCCCGGTATCGGTCATTTTCGCCCTCGACAATGCGCTCAGCATAGTCAGCCGGCACGATAAAGCTGAGCAGATGATGCAGCACCCTGCGGTCACCAGGCAGATGCTGCACCGATTTAATCCACACATCCTCAGAGAATGGTAGATTGATGGTTACGTTTTCATAATCCAGCACACCCGTCGCAGGCACTGTGAAAGCAGGCACATCGACAATATAATCGGGTTCTCCCAACTCCCACACTGGCCTGGGCTCCGGGCGACGGGTCAGGGGATCATGCCCGCCCTCACCTCTCGGCGCGCCCGCATCTATCCAGTGCACCAGAGTTTGCAACTCGGCCGCTGAAAGGTAACGCGCGTTACTGAAATGGTTAACATGGGGGTCAACCTGGGCCGGCGGCATGCGCCTGCTCATTAGCACTTCTTTGATCATGGATGACCAACCCTGCACCATCTGGTGAGAATCCATTGGGAACGGCCCTATACCACCCTCGACATGACAACTTACACATTTAGCATTAAGAATAGGTGCCACTTCACCCACATAATCCGGAACCGTTGCCAGGTGCAATTCTTTTTGAGGGAAACTGAGAGTGCAGCCTGCAGTCGGTGCCGAAACCATTTCAGCCTGGTGATCTATTCCCTGCGCGACATCATTCAGAACCGCAGCAAGGCTTTCGCTGCGATCTGCTTGAGACCCGACATCGAGCCCGCCACGATAAAGCATTTGCTGTTTGCCCGGATCCAACACAACGATTTCTCCGATCTTCTCAATACCGAGACCCTCAGCAACAAGCTGACTTGAATCCAGCAAGATAGGAAGATCGAAGTGATATAGCTCGTCAAGCAACCGCGCTGACTCAAGGCTTTCATCTGGCGCGGCGGCAATCCCCAAAAATTCTATGCCCTGCCGCTCCCACATAGTTCTTAACAATTGATATTCAGGAAGATTCTCTATGCTCGACTCGCAGGCGCTGGCAACAGAGATCAGCACCAGGGCTTCACTGTCGCCGTATTTCCGTAACTCGTGTTGACGACCCTGCTGGTCCAACAAGGCAAAATTATCCGCCCGTGGGAACTTTCCCAAGGCGACAATAGAGTTGAATTGCAGTAAAAATCCCGCGGAAATAATAAGGATTAGGCGGATTAATTTGCGCGCAGGAAGGGTCACTGTAATGCGAATCCGATTCTCAAGTAAGTACCTGACAGCTTAACAAAAACCTGTCTTCTGCCGCGCAACTGACTGTAAGGCATTGTTACAAAATGCAATCCACAACAATACACACACTAGTCCACCGTCAGTTCTCACAATGACCTCATTCCAGCCTAGCGCACGACCGCCTGAGGGTTGCTTCTCCGGTCCGGTCAGGATTCCGCCTTGGCGCTAAGCTTTCTGCCAACACCATAAGAGTTGAAACTTTCAATCAGGGAAAAGCGGCGAAATAGTTCATACATGCCCCAGCCAATCCCGAGGATCACGATCAATAGCATCACCCATCGCATTAACGCCGCAAAAAATAAGGCGTCCAGGACCGGTGCCTGAAAGCTGAACTGCCCAAGCTGCCCCCCTCGATCCACCATCCAGTGCCAGGCACTGTGAGCAAGCAAGGCTGACAGCAGTATCGAGCCAATTCGCTCATCCACCAGGTATTTAAACAACAGATTCAGAACCGGTATCACCAGCAACAGCACCATTAGCTGTCCGAGCTCCACGCCAACGTTGAAAGCCAGCAAGGAAGAGAACAGGTGGCCTCCGGCAAACTGCAGTGTCTCACTGAACAAAAAGGAAAAGCCAAAGCCGTGGATTAAGCCGAAACCAAAGGTTACCACCCAGCGGTGCTCCAACTTGGCACCGACAATATTTTCGAAAGCCATATACACAATAGACAGTGCAATTAGGGTTTCAATAAGTGGCGGGAACCAAAGCACGTCCGGCGCCATGCCGAATGCTGAACTGATCAAGGTTATTGAATGAGCAATTGTAAACGAGGTAATTACCGGTATAAGACTACGTATGCTGCGCAATGGAATCACGAGACAGAACAGAAACAAGAGATGGTCGATGCCTTCAAGGATGTGCAGAAAGCCCATTTCGATAAAGCGCAGCGCAGCCTGGTGCCATCTCGGATCCAGCTCCACCAAACCAGGATTGCCAACGTAGTTGAAAACTCTTTCCGCCCCAGTGGGGACCAGGAATCGCAATACCGTAGTTGTTTCCTCTGACAGAGTTCCCAATTCTGGGCTCACGGAGAATTGTGAGCTCTCAGACTGGATTGGATAAGTCACCAAAATGTCGAGCACGCCTTGGCGCCAAAACAAGTTCACACTGTCGTCCAGCGGCGGCGACATGATGTTTTCCATGGCCGTTTCATAATCTATAAAGGTGCGGTTCGACGGCAAGGACACCCGGGTTGTCACCAGCTCCTTCTCAGTCAGCTCAACCCCATCTTCATAGAAGTGCATGGATTCAGTGATGTAGACGCGGGCAGCATCTTCCTGGGCGTCTCCAGACTCCGAGATTCTCAGATAACCCGGCCCACGCAGCGGGAATACCACTTCGCTGAGCGCTTCCATCGGCACCCTCAGCAGGACGGTGAGCTGATCCCCCTCAGGTTTGACGAATGAAAATACGGTGACGCGGGAAGGAATATCATGGGCTTGAACCGCCAGCGGCCAGCTGAAAATGGCTGAAAACAGCAGTAATGCGCTGACAAGGCGCCGGAAGGGAATCATATCGTGACCTCTGGAAATACCGTTTCTGTGCTGATCGTAGACCTGATCTTTTGTTATTTTTGAATACTTTTTTCTTGTTTTACAGCAACTTATGCCGTCAGAAGCGGTGCAGAATAAGGTGCTATCCGGAGGGATGCAACTGCACCGGAAACCGCTGTTACAAATTCTTACAAGTGGTCTTCGGATAAAATCGGCTGCGAGTATACTGCTTGGTGTTTAGACAGTATACTCGGGGTTCGCTCTGAGTGTTGACTGCCTGGAGAGGGCGGATAGAGGAGAAGGAGAATAAAAATGATAAACAAGAAACTGGCGATCAGTTCATTTCTGGCAGCAGCCCTGGTTGCACTGGGAATAGGTCAATCAAAGCTACAAGAACCCACCATTGCTGCGAGCAATGACACCATGGCGCCGGCCTTCCAGGTCGACCCGCTTTGGCCAAAACCCCTTCCAAATCATTGGATTACCGGCAACACCATTGGTGTTGACGTGGACGATAGGGATCACATCTTTACGGTTCACAGAAATACAGAAAACATGTTCGGCGGACGCACCGAAATCGGCCTGGCACTGGGCGTGGCTGAATGCTGCACACCGGCACCTCCTATCCTCGAATATGATATTGAAGGCAACCTGATCAATGCCTGGGGCGGTCCGGTAGAAGGCGCTCCGTATCAGTGGCCAGAGTCCAACCACGGTATCGAAGTCGCCGCTAACGGTGATGTTTGGATCGGTGGTAATGGCGGACCTGACTCGCACGTATTGGTATTTTCCCGCGACGGTGACTACATCCGCACTGTGGGTGTTCCTGGCGAAGAATTCGACAGCAACAGCACCACTGCCTTTGGTCGAGTCGCAGAAATTGCAATCGACGAAGAAGCGGGCGAAGCCTACTTCGCTGACGGTTACGTGAACAAGCGGGTGGCAGTAGTCGATGTCGCAACCGGCGCATTCAAGCGCTACTGGGGCGCCTACGGCAGCAGCACTGTCGACGACGATGCCGATGACACTTATACCCCTGGCCAGCCTGGCCCTGACGTTTTCCGCGGCCCGGTTCACTGCGCAGAGCCTTCGAATGACGGCCTGATTTACGTCTGTGACCGAGGCGCTGACCGCGTACAGGTTTTCCGCCCAGACGGCACATTTGTAAGCGAGCACATCTATAACCCAGCCACCCTGGCACAGGGTTCTACCTGGGACATCGCTTTCTCACCAGACGAAGATCAGGAATTCATCTACCTGGCCGACGGTCAGAATTTCAAGATTTCGATCATCGATCGTGAATCCATGGAAGTCCTTTACACCTTCGGTGATGGTGGTCGTCAGCCAGGTCTGTTCTATGCGCCACACAGCATAGCAACCGACTCTGAAGGCAACATCTACACCACTGAAACTTACGAAGGTAAGCGTGTACAGAAGTTCCTCTACCAGGGCATGCGTCCAGTCACTGTGCGTGATCGCGCGCCAACCTGGCCTGCTTCTGAGCTGTAAACACGGCTAGAGCAACCCAAAGAAGCAACATCGAAAAGCCCGGCCTTCCGAGAGAAGTGCCGGGCTTTTTTTTTGCGCTTGAAAAACTTAAGAGAATAGCCAAATAGTGATACCTTGCACTTCTGTCTCGTAGTTTCATCATTACAACAACAAGGAAACCACTATGGGAATCAACCGCAAAAGTGCAGGCATATCTGCCGCTTTAGCCACCCTCTTCTTTAGCCTTCTGGGCGGCCAGCATGCCCTGCAGGAAAACGCCCGGGCCGTAAGCAACGATCGTCTCATCCCCCATTTCGAAGTCGACCCGTTTTGGCCCCAACCTTTGCCAAACAAGTGGATACTGGGTCGCACCATAGGCATTGCGGTAGACGATCGCGACCATCTTTTTGTGGTGCACCGTGACCAGGACAGCATGTTCATGAACCAGGCTCTGGGCCTGGACCGAGGCAGGGCAGAATGCTGCTCTGCCGCCCCACCCATATTGGAATTCGATCCTTCAGGGAATCTGGTCAATGCCTGGGGAGGACCCGGTGAGGGCTACACCTGGCCGGCCTCAAATCACGGGATAGAAGTGGCGCCAGATGGCAATATCTGGATTGGAGGCAATGGCTCCGGTGATTCACATGTCCTGGTTTTTACTCGCGATGGTCACTTCGTCAGGGAAATCGGTATTCCTGGAGAACCAACGGACAGCCTTAGCAATGTCTCATTTGGCAGGGTAGCCGAGATTGCTATCGACGAGACTGCCGGCGAAGCCTATTTCGCCGATGGCTACGGCAACAAGCGTGTTGCAGTAGTCGACGTGGCGACAGGTGCTTTCAAGCGCTTCTGGGGAGCCTACGGCAACGAGCCAATCGATGAACGTGTCACCTATGACCCTTTTGAGCCACTCCCACAGCAATTCGTTGGCCCCGTGCACTGCGCTGAACCATCCAGTGATGGCCTGATCTACGTCTGCGACAGGGGCGCCGATCGTATTCAGGTGTTTCGAACCGATGGCACTTTTGTAAAAGAAGGACAAGTGGCCCCTCTAACCTTGGCCGGATCCACCTGGGACATCAGCTTCTCGCCAGATGAAGCGCAGGAGTTTATTTATGTCGCAGATGGCGGCAATTTCAACATCCATATTCTTGACCGCGACACGCTTGAGGTGTTGGCAGAGTTTGGTGAGGGCGGCAGACAACCCGGTTTGTTTTTTGCGCCCCATAGTATTGTCACAGATTCAGACGGCAACATTTATACAACCGAAACCTATGAAGGCAAACGCGTGCAAAAGTTTATAAACCGCGGGATGCGTCCAATTACCGAACACAGGCCCGGCGCCCCCTGGCCCGATTCTGCGCTTAATTAGCCCCTGCTTCCGCAGAACGTTAAGCTTACATAAAGGTCGAGTGTTCGACTCTTACGACAGACGGTACGGCTGTCACTTGAACCACTTACTGCGCTCATTTATGCTGAAAATATCGGAATAACTGCAACTCAAGGGAACCCTATGACCAAGCTCCGACTCGCAACCTTCTCCAGTCTGGCCGCCCTCCTCCTGTGGGCCTCTGTTGGCGTGGCCGCTGAGGACATCACTGTTGATTTCACTTACGAGCGCAACGTCAATATTGGCACTATTGTACCCACCCTAAAATTGCCGGCTTTCGCAGATGAAAGAGGCTTGGATGATCCAAACCTGATCACCGCCGATTATCGCGCCCAGAATCCTTTAGCAGAGATCATGCGCGATGCTTTTATTCAGGGCTTCAGCAAAGGTGGCGTGGAGTTTGTTGAAAACGGTGAAGACATGCAAATCGTTGGTACCCTGATCAGCTCCGAGCTTGAGAGCATGGATAGAAGCGGCGTCCCTTCCCTGCGACTCACTATCCGCACCCGAATCGAACTGATAGGCGGTGGCCGCACCATTTGGGAGAATACGCTGTTTGGACGGGGGACCGTGGCAGAGGAAGAAGGTATTGCCGCCGCGGTCAATGCCTCATTAGAGAGAACAGTACGAGAGTTGCTGCGCGACGACTATTTTCTGATTGAAGTACAGTAGCCTACCAGCCCTTTTAGGCACTGCAGCCTAACGCCGAGTATAACGACAGCTCTAGGCGACTACTGCCGTCCGGAAACAACTCAAGCCCCGTGAGCCCTTCAATTTCAGTCAGGGAACTGCGCAAATCGCAGTGATGCACATGCGCGGCCGTGTCCTGGGGGAAAAGGAAGGCCGCGGCCCTGCCCTCACGAGTCAAAACCACTTTGAAGAATCCATCGGGAATACGGTGCTGTTTATTCGTGACCAGTGTCCTGGGTTCAGCTTCAGGATAAAACACTGGACCCGTAACCACATAGACCGCAGCTTCCCTGTTCACCAGATTACGCACGGCCCAATCCAAGCCGTACCAGGCACCCTGACTTAAGCTACTTGTGTGCACCACAGCATTGGTCGAATAGTTGACCTCAGGCCAGTATGGTGTTGCCGCAAAACTTACCAGCGGCGCATATTGAGCTCTTACCAGCCCTCGTTCCTGAATGGCAAAAAAATCTGCTATCTCCAGGGTATCCGCAACAAAGTCATCAGGCACCAGCTCTCGTGACAAGCTGGATGCAATACCTATGGATCCAGCCGTGACCTGGTAGGCAACCCAATCAGCCGTTTTGGTCGTCGTATTAAAGGAAAGCGTATATATGGATCGCACCAGGATGTGATTACTCGGCGCGGCTCCTTGCGGGCAGCCCAGCAGACAATGACCAAATTTGTAGACCTGGGATTGAAGGGGCTGCGTAAATAACAATGCCATCGCTGTCAGTGCCGCTAAAGAGCCAAGATTTTTCGGTCTCGAGCGACCCCGGCAGGTACCGAATCTGGCAGCTGACTGTTTCATTGTTCGCACCGCAAACCTCTCAATCTATTGGTTCGTGATTCTCACGAAATTTGTGTGAAGATTTGGAGGCAGAATATCAAGACAGCGTCTATCTTGGTACTTGGGTAAAGTCGCTGCGCCCGGGTTTCTCTGTCAGCTTAGAACAGATTCTGGTTAATTATTAACCAATTCAGACGAATTCATGTACCGGTGTCCTGTCGGGAATCACATTGAATATCCTTTTAACTGAGGGCGAACTAGAAATTCTGTATGAATTTCGTTTCATCAGCAAGGAACCGGTAAGCATTGCTGATAATGGCAAGCAAGTGCTCGGCCTCGTGCTGGAGGCATCAAAATGCCGGCAATGGATAGCCTAACCTTTCTTGCGGAGGTAGGTAATGCAAATATTAACTGTGCATGAAGTGCGTTGATACCCTGTCGGGCACATGTTCACCATGATCAAATGCCTCATATTTGACGGGAATCAGCGCCAATAGTTGTACAATAGTCCCCACGACTTGTTAACCAAATCCCATGGCACGCGTCTAAACCAATGCATATTTAAAATAGAAAAAGGGAGTTATCCTGATCTGAAATGTCGATATCCTGCGGGATATAGCCCCTAATCACTCGGCAAAAGCAGAATCATGGCAAAAACACCTACTCAATTATTCAAATTTCCTAAGTTTTTAATTATCAGGAAGCCAAGGGCTGACGCCATGACTAGCATGCAAACCTGGTATTGACTTTAAGTTAAACTCGCAGAGCTATGAGGAGAGCAGAATGCTTAGAATCTCATCACTTGCCAAGGTAGCAGCAGCTACCGCGCTTTCAGCCGTTGTTGGGCTGTCAGCCAATGCTGCAGATCGCGTCAGTGACTTTTCACTGGTCGATCACAATGGCAAATTTTTCCAACTGAGCCGTCAGGCAAATTTTGATGCCATCGTAATGCTGGCACACGAAGACAGCCGGGACGTGCGTCGCGCGGCCTCTGAGCTGGCTGATCTGACAGAGCAGTTTGCTGATCAGAACGTAGGTTTCTACCTGATTGACTCCAGTGGTTCGGGCGACCAGGCAGAGATGCGTGAGATCGCCGAAGACGCTGACATTGATCTACCCATTCTGATTGATGAAGGCCAGCTGGTTGCGGCTGAACTGGGTATTACCCGCGCAACTGACGTGGTTATTCTGGACCCTGAAGCGAAAGAAGTCGTTTTCCGCGGCGCCCTCAATGACCGTTGGGCTGAAGGCAGCCGAGCGCGACGCGCCTCTGAGCACTATGCTGCTGATGCACTGACTGCTTTTCTGGCGGGCGAAGAAATTACCGCTGAGCAGCTTGCTTCCAAGGGCAACCTAATCGCTTTTGGCACAACAGAATCGATCTCTTACGCAAACGATATTGTACCCATCTTTAAAGAGCGCTGCGTGAGCTGTCACATGGAAGGAGGTATCGCGCCTTTCGCGATGACCAACCACCAGATGGTTCAGGGCTGGTCTCCGATGATCCGTGAAGTGCTCTACACCAAGCGCATGCCACCTGGTCAAATTGACGATGCCTACGTGCATGATTTCCGTGATGTCGCGCATATCACCGTCGAAGAAACCCAACAGTTGATTGCCTGGATCGAAGATGGCGCCAAGAACACTGGCGATTCAGACCCTTTGGCTGAATACTCACCAGAATGGGTGAAGTGGGCCTACGGCGAGCCTGACATGGTAATCGATGTGCCACCTCAGACGATTCCTGCCACTGGTGTTCAGGATTACCGCAACATCATGGTACCACTGGAACTGGAAGAAGACGTGTGGGTCAAAGCGGTCGAATTTGAAGCCGGCGATCCTACCGTTCTTCACCACATCATCGCATTTGCTTATGGTCCAAATGGCGTAAACGAATTCGAAATCCTGAATCAAGGTATCGGCCTTGGCGCATACGCTCCTGGTAACGAAATTAACACCTACCCAGAAAATTCTGGTTTCCCACTAGAAGCAGGTGGCGGTCTAATGCTGCAGCTTCACTACACCACTTCTGGTCGTGAAACTACGGATGCATCAGAAATCGCCCTCTATCTGTGGGACGAAGAACCTGAGCGTCAGGTCCTCGGTGGCTCCGCTGCAGAGCTGAACATTGATGTTCCTCCATTCGCTCAGCGTCATGAGATGGTCGCTACTGCAAAGTTCCGTAAGGACTCCTACTTGACCATGCTTGGACCACACATGCACTACCGTGGTTACGATGCTAACTTCAAGCTGGTCTATCCAGACGGTCGCGAAGAAGAAGTCTTGAATGTCCCTAACTACCAGTTCAACTGGCAGAAAGTTTATGACTTCAAAGAGCCCAAGTTCGTACCAGCAGGTACTGAAATGGTGTTCACTGGAACGTTCGATAACTCCGAACACAACCCAGCCAATCCAGATCCATCACAGACTCTGTCATGGGGGGAACAAACCTGGCAGGAAATGTTCTTCGGTTTCTACCGCTACGTTGAAGCAGGTACTGAAGGCGGAGAATAAAACCTAGCAATAGGGATTGTTCGAAAAGCCCGATCGCAGGATGCGACCGGGCTTTTTTTGTTTTCGGAAAAGTGTATCCATGTAATTCTCCTTAGCCGCCGTTTTAGCACTAACAGAATTACGCGGAATCCGTTGCCCTAAAACGGCTCGCATTTGCATTGCAAATGTCGCCATCCATGGCTCACTCGCAGCAGCTTTTTCATTCGGGGTATCGGATAGAAGCGTCTGGCCGAGTTGACGCGCGAAGCAGGACAAGATTAATAAAACCCTCGCAGGATTCAGCATTAGCTTCATGTCGTAAAAAGGGAGCTCGATATGAAGCCGCAGCTTCATGGGTGGGCGAGAAAGTGGGGAGAAACTCTCAGTTCAACTGTCGAAAAAGTTCAGCTATTCAATTGTCATACAATATTCTAGTGAAAATCTGTGGTTTTTAATTCTGCGGTAGCACTCAAGTTGTGTACCTTAAACCGGGGCGTACTTCAGTGACCGTAGCCCGCAGGACGCGGGCTTCGAGCCCCCATGGATGGGTTCACGGCGTGTCGCGGAAGCAAGCGCCAGTTAAATGTATAGCACCTAACTGGCGGTCTGCAGCACCACGACTAGTTAATCAAGCAGAGCGAGGGAATCTGTCAGTTTGCAGGCTGAGTGGCTGTGATAGACTCAGCCTTTCAAGACTGTACCTGGAACAAGTACCACGCCATGAGAAAGACTACCTCCGCGCTGCTCGGACTTTTGAGCTTTTCAGCGTTTGCTGACACCACCCTATATACCAATGTTAATGGTTATACGCTCAACAGCGACTATGAATTGCTGCGCTTCAATGCGATTCAATTCACCGATGATCGAGTTGATGCGATATTTGGTGAGGGTGAAGAGCTGCCTGACGATGCCAGTAAAGTCATCGATGGTGGCGGACAGACCATGATTCCTGGTCTGGTGGATGCCCATGGCCACGTCCTGACATACGGGCTGGGACTGCTGCGAGTAGATCTCGTCGGCGCCACAACAGAAGCCGAAGCGGCGCAGCGAGTGCTGGATTTCGCCGCGGACAATACCGAACTGGAGTGGGTGCAGGGACGTGGCTGGAACCAGGTGCTTTGGGATAGTAATGAGTTTCCAACAGCGGCAAGCCTTGACGCCTTGGTTGGCGATCGACCCGTATGGCTGACCCGTGTTGACGGTCACGCTGCCTGGGCCAATACCATGGCCATGGAGTTGGCTGGCATCAATCAGGACACAGAGGACCCTGTGGGCGGTCAAATCATCCGCGACGAGAATGGTAATGCGACTGGCGTGTTTGTAGACACGGCGATGTCTTATATCCGGGAACAGATCCCGGACACTAGTTTCGAAGAACAGAAAGTTGCTCTCATCGCTGCGATGAAGTCTTTGGCGACCTATGGTATTACCAGCGTGCACGATGCTGGTATCGGTAGCAGCACCATTTCAGCTTACAAGGAACTGGTGGAAGACGCACCCCTACCAATTCGCGTATATGCCATGATCGCTGCGTCAGATCCACTCTACCAGGATCGCCTCGAAGAAGGCTTCATCGAGAGTGACGATTTGACCTTCGCAATTGAGAGCGTAAAAGTCGTCGCTGATGGTGCGCTGGGCAGTCGCGGCGCCGCGCTGATTGAAGACTATCATGATGATCCGGGCAACCGTGGTCTGCTGCGTTATAACGATGAGCGTCTGGAGTTCTTGATGCGTGCAGCGATGAACGCTGGTTTCCAGGTGAACACCCATGCCATCGGCGATGACGCCAATATGCGCGCCTTGGACAACTATGAGCAGCTTATTCTTGAAACTAATTCAAGGGACAGGAGGCACCGGGTAGAACATGCCCAGATTCTGCGCTACGAAGATATCCTGCGCTTCGCCGAGTTGGGGGTCGTTCCCTCTATGCAGGCGACCCACGCCACCAGTGACAAGAACATGGCTGAAGACCGGCTCGGACCAGTCCGAATCCAGGGAGCATATGCCTGGCGCAAACTGCTGGAAACAGGCGCGCGCATAGCCAACGGTTCAGATTTTCCGGTGGAGCATCCCAACCCCTTTTATGGGCTACATGCCTCGGTCACCCGACAGGATCAGCGAAACGAGCCACCGGGCGGCTGGTACGCGGAAGAAAACATGTCGCTGGTAGAAGCGCTAGCCAGCTTTACCATTGATGCGGCCTATGCCGGACATCAGGAAGGTGAATTGGGTTCGCTGGAACCAGGCAAGAAGGCTGACTTCATCATTCTGGACCGGGATATTTTCGTGGTTTCCCCCACTGAACTTTGGCAGACACAGGTATACGAGACCTGGGTCAATGGCGTCAAAATAACTGATAAGAACAATTAATACCTATATTGGAGGGTGTGATGAAAATGAAAGCCATGCAGCTGAGAAATGCACTGGTCATCGGCTTGTTGAGCAGCTTCCTGATTGCCTGCAGCCAGGAACCCGCTGCGCCGGCCGAAACTGCTAGCCCGGTCACTGAAGAAGCCACATCAGCAGCATCATTTACGGCAGAGGAAATCGCGCGCTGGGAAGCAACCGCTGACAACGTGACGATCCTGCGCGATCGCTGGGGCATACCCCACATCTATGGAGTGAGCGATGCGGACACCGTGTTCGGCACTCTCTACGCGCAGGCTGAGGACGATTTTTACCGGCTCGAGACCAATTACATCAATGCCATGGGACGACTCGCTGAAGCCGAAGGCGAGAGTCAACTCTATCGCGACCTGCGCATGAAGCTGTTCATCGACCCAGTCGATATGCAAAACCAATATGAAGCCAGCCCACGCTGGTTGAAAGGCCTGATGGACGCATTCGCCGATGGCCTCAACTATTACCTTCACACCCACCCGGAAGTGGAACCCCGTGTCATCAAGAAATTTGAACCGTGGATGGCGCTGAGCTTTTCCGAAGGCAGTATCGGTGGCGATATTGAGAGAGTGAACATTAGCCGGCTTCGTGACTTCTATGACCCTGGCTCAATGGTCGCTATCGCCGAAGTGCCTTTTGATGGCGAACCCAGAGGCTCAAACGGTTTTTCCATCGCGCCTGAGAACACGGCCAACGGTAACGCGCTGTTCCTGATCAATCCCCATACTTCTTTTTTCTTCCGCTCTGAACTGCATATGGTGAGCGAAGAAGGACTAAACGCTTACGGTGCAGTGACCTGGGGGCAATTCTTTATCTACCAGGGCTTTAATGAAAACACTGGGTGGATGCATACCTCGAGTCGGGCCGATGCAATCGATGAATACCTCGAAACCATCGTGCAGCAGGATGATGGCTACTACTATGAGCATGGTGACGGTCTGCGCCGGTTGGAGGAAAAAGTCATCTCCCTGCCCTACAAGGCTGGTGATGACATGGCTGAAATCGAGGTGACAGCCTACTACAGTCACCATGGCCCCATCATTAGAGAGGACGACGGCAAATGGGTTTCTATCAGCTTGATGCAGGAGCCAATCAAAGCACTCTCCCAATCCTATGGGCGTACCAAGGCGAATGACTACGATGAGTTTGCCGCGACTATGGAACTGCGTACAAACTCCTCCAACAATACTGTTTATGCAGACAGCGACGGCAATATTGCCTACTGGCACGGAAACTTCATCCCGCAGCGGGACCCCAGCTTCGACTGGAATAGCCCATTGGATGGCAGCAACCCGGCCACAGACTGGGGGCCGCTGCACGCTGTCACCGAGATGATTTCGGTGTTTAACCCAGACAGCGGCTGGATTCAGAATACCAATAACACCCCTTTCAATTCCGCTGGTCCCGGAAACAGCCCGAACCCTGCAGACTATCCCGTCTACATGGCCAATAACCCTGAAAACCCGCGCGGTGTGCACGCAGTGAGAGTGTTGGAAGGGAAATCCGATTTCACTCTGGACTCTCTTATCGAAGCCGCCTACGACCCGGCACTGCCTTTTTTCGAAGAACTGATTCCTAACCTCTTGCTGATTACCGCAGTGGACAGCCCCAGTATTGTCGATGATGACGGCAATAGCTTGGTTCTTGAAAGCACGATTACCGCTGATGCCATTGAGTACATCGACTTGCTTCGGGATTGGGATACGCGCAGCAGCGTCGATTCTGTTGAAACTTCCCTGGCGGTGTACTGGGCGGAAAACCTGATGGATAACGTACGCGCTGACGCGAATGCGCAGAACATCAATATATATGAATATATGATCAATAATGCCACCCCGGATCAATTGCTGGGTGCACTTACCGATGCGGCGGAGACTCTCACTCAGAATTTCGGCTCCTGGCAGGTCCCCTGGGGTGAGATAAATCGCTATCAGAGAATAACCGGTGACCTGGTGCAGGACTTCAACGACGACGAACCCAGCATACCAGTAGGGTTTAATTCTGGGAGATGGGGTGCCTTGTCCTCATTCGGTGCCCGCACCTACCCAGGTACCAGACGTATGTATGGCACCAGCGGCAACAGCTTTGTCGCTGTTGTGGAGTTCGGCAACCCGCTACGTGCCAAGGCAATCACCGTAGGTGGCCTGCAAAGCGACCCTGACTCACCCCACTTTGACGACCAGGCTGAAATGTATGCGAACGGCGAATTCAGAGATATCCACTTTTACCGCAACGATATTGAAGCCAACCTGGAGCGCGAGTATCGCCCTGGTGACTAGCATTCAGGGTCAATTAGACTGAAACTGACAAAGAGCACGACTGTTTTATGAGTTCAAATTCTAACTATAAGGCTGGTCGCCATTTCCTGCAGATACCCGGCCCCTCTAATGTGCCCGATAGCGTGCTGCGGGCCATGGCCAAACCGGTTATTGATCATCGCGGTCCTGAGTTTCCAGCCTTAACCCAGAGCATTCTGGAAAAACTGAAGCCGGTTTTTAATACCCAATCCAACGTTTTTATCTACCCGGCATCGGGAACTGGCGGCTGGGAGTGTGCTCTGCTTAATTGCCTGTCACCGGGTGACAAGGTGCTCGCATTCGAGACCGGTCACTTTGCTACTTTGTGGAAAGACGTTGCAGAAAAACTGGGCTTGCACATCCTGTGGATGCCGGGCGACTGGCGTCACGGCATAAACCCCATGCTGGTGCAAGAAAAACTTACCGAGGACAGTAATTACGAAATCAAGGCGGTGCTGGCTGTACACACCGAGACCTCTACCGGGGTCACCAGCAGAATTGGCGAGATTCGCCAGGCCATGGATGCAGCAAAACATCCTGCACTGTTTATGGTTGATGCAGTTTCCTCACTGGCCTGTACCGAATATCAGCATGACGATTGGGGTGTGGATGTGACCGTCAGCGCTTCGCAGAAAGGGCTGATGCTGCCTCCAGGATTGAGTTTCAACGCGGTGAGTGAACTGGCGTTAGAGCGCGCAGCGGAAAACCAGGGTATGCATTCTTACTGGCGCTGGGATGCCATGCTGGAGCACAACCAGCGCGGCTACTTTCCTTACACGCCCAGCACCAACTTGCTTTACGGTCTCGAAGAGGCGTTGAACTTGCTCCACCGCGAGGGGCTTGACAATGTATATGCCCGTCACTCTCGTTTTGCCGCCGCTACCCGTGCCGCACTGGCGGGCTGGGAGCTTGAGAATGTCTGCCTGAATCCAGCTGAATTCTGCAACTCGACTACCGCGGTGATGATGCCAGAGGGCTACGATGCTGACGATCTGCGTGAAGATATCCTAAGCCGATTCGATATGTCCCTGGGCACTGGCCTGGGTAGACTCAAAGGGCTGGTGTTTCGTATCGGCCACCTTGGGGACTTCAATGAACTCATGCTGATGGGGACGCTAAGCGGAGTGGAGATGGGACTCAAGTTAGGGGACGTGCCGCACCGAACGGGCGGCGTGCAGCAAGCAATGGATGCGTTGATCGGCAGCTGAGAATTTTGTGCAGCTCGCAGCGCAGTCGATTGATAATAAATAATAAAGGGAGTCTTCATGGACCCGGCCACCGCGGTAAATACCAGTGCGGCAATATCCTTATTGGGATTCTCCGCCGTCATCTTTCTCCTGCTGTTCCTGATTGCTAAATGGAAATGGCATGTATTCTTTGCCCTGCTCATCCCTATTCTGCTGTTTGGCGTTCTGCCCGGCATTCAGCAGAACAACTTCATAGATGCCTTTGAAAACGGCTTTGGTAATACCCTGGGGTCCATAGGTGTTGTCATCGTACTGGGCTCTATTATCGCAGAGGCGCTGAAACACACTGGCGCGATTCAGGTCATCACTCGCTCCATGGTCAACCTGGTGGGCTCCCAGCGCATGCCGCTGGCCCTAACCCTCACTGGCTTTGTTATCGGCGTCGCTATTTTCTCTGACGTGGCCTATGTGATCCTGAATCCATTGGTGCATTCGGCTGCAAGAACCATGGGCGTCAGCATCGCCGTCATGTCCACAGGTTTAGTCGGCGCGCTGCAACTCACTCACGCTATCGTGCCCCCGACGCCCGGCCCACTCGCGGCGGCGGCACTGGTAGGAGCCGATATCGGCAAAACCATTATCTACGGCAGTATTACCTGTCTGTTTGGCTCCCTAGCCTGCTGGGCATGGGGTACGCTGTTTGCAGGCCCGCGCATCAAGACCCCACCCAGCAATGAATTCGAAGGCATCACCATCGATGATCTCGATAGCGACGGCCCTTCAGAACTACCCAGTACACTCAGCTCTTATATGCCAATAGTGATTCCCATCATACTTATCGGTACCCAGAGTGTGGTGACTCTGACCTTCCCAGAAGACCATATACTGCGCACGATTTTTCTCTATCTTGGCTGGCCGGTGATGGCACTGTCGGTGGGCGTGTGGCTCGCCTATCGCAACATCAAGAGTCAGGATGACAGGGAGAAGGCACGGGATGCCTGGGTGGAAGCAGCGCTCAAGACTTCGGCCATGATACTGGTGGTCACGGGTCTCGGTGGTTCATTAAGTGCAATTCTCAGGGGCACGCCGGCGGTGGATTTCATCGCCATGTTTTTCAGTGAATATGGCTTGCCGGCTATCTTGCTGCCTTTTGTGATCGGCATCATCGGCAATATGATTACCGGCTCTACGACGGTTGGGGTAATTACCGCAGCCTCTTTGGTCGCGCCGATGCTGGGAAGCCTGGGCCTGTCTCCTGAAGCTGCCATGCTCGCAGGCGCAAGCGGGTCGGTCATTATAAAATACGTGAACAGCAGTTACTTCTGGGTATGTACTTCGCTGTCGAAACTTAGCGTGACTGATGCGGTATTCAGCTATGGTGGCGCCACCCTAGTTGGCGGCCTGGTGTCTTTCGCTACGGTTTGTGCGCTTTGGGGGACAGGCCTTATCTGAATCACTTCCAGAGCTACTTTCCTGGATTTTCATAAAAGGCTCAGGTGTTTTTACCCAGTTTTTGACGCTACTGTGATTCCACTCAGACCCGCGTGAAATAGCTTACGGATTTGAGCGCACAATAAGCCGCGTTAGTCAGAGTCCAACTCCAACTCGAGCCCAAAGCCGAATCGCGCCAATAAATTATACAGAGGCGCGAGAATCAGCCCAGCCACGCAGCCAGCCAAAGCAAATAGCAAAGGCATGCCAAGCAGTGCGAGAAACGCGAGCGCTGTGCCTGAGTTGAGTGTACCAGCGCTTAGTTCGAACAGAAAGCCGCCCACACTGTAAAGCACGCCCACTAAAAATCCGAGGCTAGCCATCATTAAGGCGAGCAATTTTGCTAGTGAAGCTGCCCCAAGCCTGATTATCCGGGCCACTGGGTTTCTCCCCCTTTGCGTTGGTGTTAATGAGCGTCCAGTGCCATCTGCAGAACACGCGCTACATGCAACGCCTCGCGCCCACTGCCATGTTGAATCTGACTGCGACAGCTGGTGCCGTCTGCCACAATAAGCGTCTCCCCATTCGCCTCTGCAATCGCAGGAATCAGGCTGAGATTGGCCATCGCCATACTGGTATCATAGTGCTCAGCCTCATAGCCGAAAGAGCCGGCCATGCCACAGCAAGAAGACTCGATCAGCTCAACCTTCAGCTCAGGAATGAGTTCCAACACCTGACGCACCGATCCCATCACCGCAAACGCTTTCTGGTGACAATGCCCATGCACCAGGGCGTGCTTTTGTGGCAGCGGCTTGAGTGTAAGCGGCAATCGACCGGCCTGGTGTTCACGCAGCAGAAACTCTTCAAACAGGAAGGCATTGTCAGATAGCGCATCAGCCTGCTCACCGGGCAGCAAGGCCTGGTATTCGTCTCGAAGTGTGAGCAGGCAGGACGGTTCCAACCCCACCACAGGGACGCCGCGCGCAACAAAAGGCGCCAGGGCTTCAAGTGTGCGCTGCGCCTCAACCCTGGCCTCATCCAATAGGCCAGCGCTGAAAAAAGTGCGGCCACAACACAGCGGGCGCTTGCGATCATCTGCTGAAGGGCAATGGACGTGATACCCCGCCGCCGAGAGAACAGCCATGGCCGCAATAGCATTCTCAGTTTCAAAGCAGCCGTTGAAAGTATCTACCAAGAGCACAACCTCTTTCTCGTCCGCTGCAACTACCGCATCTTCGACGATGGGCTTGAAATGATCCTTGCGCCAGGTTGGGAGTTTGCGCTGCGCGGTAAAACCCAGCAGTTTCTCCGAGAGTTTCGCAAAGGCAGGCACTCGGTCGCGCAGATTCATCAGGGAGGCAGCACCCTTCAAGCGATGGGCATAACGCGGCAAATAAGCAATCAATCTCTCTCGCAGCGGTAAGCCGTGTCGGGCGCGATAGTGATAGAGAAACTCTGTCTTCATCTTGGCCATATCGACGCCAGTTGGACATTCGCGCTTGCAACCCTTGCAGCCAACACAGAGATCCATGGTGTCGTATAGGGCGTCAGACGTGAACGCATCCTTTCCCAGTTGGCCAGTGATTGCCAGGCGCAACGTATTGGCTCGACCGCGGGTCAGGTGCTGTTCATCACCTGTCACGCGATAGGAAGGACACATGGTACCCACCTGTGCTTTGCGACAGGCACCATTGTTATTACACATTTCTACGGCACGATCGAAGCCCTGCCAAGCTGACCAATCCAATTGGGTATCAATAGCAATCGGCCCATAGCCAGGCTGAAAGCGCATGATTTGGCGATCGTCCATCTTGTGGGGATTTACGATCTTGCCCGGATTAAACGTTCTTCCAGGGTCGAATAGCTGTTTTACTTCCTCAAAATTCTTCACCATGCGCGCGCCGAACATCGCCTCATGGAATTCCGAACGGGAGATGCCGTCGCCATGCTCGCCAGAGTGCGAACCCTTATACTCACGCACTACTTCCAGTGTTTCTTCAACAATCGCCCGCATCTTACTGGCGCCTTCCTGCTCCTTCATATTGAGTATGGGGCGTACGTGCAGGCAGCCGACAGAAGCATGGGCGTAGAATGTTCCGCTAGTCCCATGTTTTTCAAAAATCTCCGTGAGCCGACGCGTATATTCCGCCAGATCTTCCAGCCGCACGGCACAGTCTTCGATGAACGAAACCGGTTTTCCGTCCCCTTTCATGGACATCATGATGTTGAGGCCAGACTTACGAACCTCCCAGACAGCATGCTGAAACTCATGGTCGGTGGCCTCTACCACGGCGTTGGGGAAACCCAGGTCGCCCATTAGCTCCACCAACTGCTGCAAGGACTGGAGCTGTTCGGCACGGTCCGCGCCGGCAAACTCTACCAGCAGCAAAGCCTGGGGTTCGCCCTGAACAAAGCGATTCACGGTCGGCGCGAATATCGGGATATCACGCGCCAGATCGATCATGGTGCGGTCCACCAGCTCTACTGCAGCTGGTCCCAACTTTACGATGTGTTGCGTGCTATCCATCGCCGCGTAAAAAGTCGGAAAGTGACACACGCCCAGCACCTTGTGTGATGGTAATGGCTGCACTTCAAGGTGCAGGCGCTGAAAAAATCCGAGGGTCCCCTCGGAGCCAACCAGCAGCTGGCCCAGATTTGGCTGTTCCTCGGTTAGCACGTTGATGTTGTATCCCCCGACTCGGCGCAACAGGTCCGGAAAACGCGCTGCGATTTCCTGGGCCTCTCTTTGGCCGAGTGACAAGAGACTGCTCAGCAACTGCTCTGGCACTGCAGGCTGTGGCATCGAACCGTTTAGCTTGCCAAAATGAACCTGGCTCCCATCTGCTAGCAGCGCTTCAACTGCGCGCACGTTGTGCACCATATTGCCGTAACGAATTGAGCGTGCGCCGCAGCTATTGTTGCCTGTCATACCGCCGAGAGTCGCTCGGTTGGCGGTGGATACATCCACCGGGTAAAACATGCCGTGGGGTTTGAGAAAGCGATTTAAATGATCAAGAACCAAACCAGGCTGCACGCTGATTGTCTGTGCTTCCGGTTTAAAGTCGAGAATTTTGTTGAGATGGCGAGTGCTGTCGATAAGCAGAGCTTCACCAATGGCCTGTCCGTTCTGGGAGGTACCGCTGCCGCGCGGCAACACCGGGATACCGGCTTCCGCGGCAATCTGAACGGCAACCTCAACATCATGGTCATCTTTCGGAATGACCACCCCGAGAGGCATGAGCTGGTAAATTGAAGCGTCAGTGCTGTAGCGCCCCCTGCTGAAGTCATCCAACAGGACATCGCCCTTGATTTCCCGCCGCAAGCACTGACCAAGTTCACCCGGGATACCCGTCATTAAGAGAGTCTCCAGTGGCTGTTTACGCCGCGGGTGTTCGTGGTGAGAGTCATGAGTCAGTTCCTGTCTTGGCCTTGCGTGCCTCTCAGATCGACTGTCGAATCTTCGAGTTTGTTTACTGTAAACGACGCCAGGTGAGAGTGGCAGTAATGCGACCCTCGGGATTCTTTAAAGACAGCCTGAGCAAATCACGATCAAATTCGTAGTGGCGAACATTGTCGCCACCGACCCAACGAGGCACCATGGGGGAGCCTTCTACATGGTGCGTAACTATACGCTCTTTGCTATCGATGCTAACTCGTCCCCAATAGGCGAAACCACCTATTACGCGCTCGCCCTCGGGCTGGGATGCCGCCTCTGTCTGGGGTAAATCGATAGGCATGCCCAGGCCGGACATGTTGCCAAACTCATCGTAGCTGAGCCGGCCGATGTATTGCATGTCTCTGGCAGGACCCTGCTCGGGAAAAGTGAAGTAGCTAACTAACTCATAGTCACCGATAAATCGTTCTTCATCAGACATTATCTGGGCAACGCTCACAGGCACGATGACAAGCAGGAACAGCGCGAGAGCAACTACCGCGCCAGAATTCTTAAGTGGGCCAGTCACTCCTGCATGCATATCAGCTCTCCAAATCAGTAACCGACCGCGCCACCATCGCCGCGACGTGAGTCAGACGCGCCCAGAAACAGGTTCTGTTCACGATCGTAGTATACGCCCATTGCTGCACCCTGGGATCCACGTTCACGAATCTGGTGCCCACGGGCCTGAAAGCTTTCCAGCGTGTCGGCAGAAAGAGAGTTCGATTCTATGCTGGTGACATCAGGCAGCCATTGATGATGAATCCTGCCTGCTTCAATCGCCTGGGCGATATTAAAGCCATGGTCGATGACATTCAGGATGACCTGCATAGTGGTATTGATAATTGTCTTGCCACCAGGGCTACCGATAGCGAATACAGGCTTGCCGTCTTGCGCTACGATGGTAGGCGACATACTAGACAGTGGACGCTTTTCTGGTGCCACCAGGTTCGGCGCAGTACCAATTTGGCCCCGCTCATCTGTGACACCTGGCACTGCGTTAAAATCTCCCAGCTCGTTATTCAGCAAGTATCCACCGCCATCAACCACAATTGCTGAACCGTAGCCGAATTCCAGCGTGTAGGTCATACTGATCATGTTGCCATCTTCATCAACAACAGAGAAGTGTGTGGTCTCCTCTGACTCGTAGGCCTGTGCAAACAGTTCGGGACTGCTCTCTGATTTGCGAGTCATATCAATGGACGCACGTAAGTCCGCTGCATAGTCCTTGTCCATCAAGCGATCCAGAGGCATAGATTCGTTAAAATCTGGATCACCCAGATGCTCGGCGCGATCAGAATAGGCACGACGCATGGTCTCAGTCAGGACGTGCAGATAGTCGGACGAGTTGTGTCCCATGTCCGCAAGGTCGAAACCCTCGAGAATGTTCAGCATTTGTACGATACCGACACCGCCAGAACTGGGTGGCGGCATACTGACGATTTCATAGCCCCGGTAAGTGCCACGTATGGGTTCACGCTCACGGGCTGCATAAGCAGCCAGATCCTCTTCGGTAATCAAGCCGCCGATATCTGCCATGAAGCTGGCCAGGCGTTCGGCATTTTCACCTCTATAGAACCCATCAGCACCATTATCGCGGATCAGCTCAAGGGTATGCGCGAGGTCTGGCTGTACCCAGGTCTCGCCCAGCTCATAGAAAGAGCCGTCGGCCTTAATAAATTTACGCTCTGACGCTGGATACTGGCGAAAGCGACTGGCGCTGCGCTCAAATCCGGTCTGCAGGGAATAGGTGATTGGAATGCCTTCACGCGCCAGCTCAACTGCGGGCTGAACCAGATCCTCCCAAGGCAAGGAACCGAGTCGCGAATGCGCGAGGTAGAGCCCGGCTACAGTGCCGGGCACCCCAACGGCCAAAGGGCCGAAGTGGTTGGAATTGTTAACAACCGCGCCATCCAGGCCCAGATACATGCGCTCGGTGGCGGCCATAGGCGCTTTCTCGCGGAAATCAAAGGTAGTGGCCTCGCCATCGTCACCGTGATAAACCAGGAAGCCACCGCCGCCGATATTGCCTGCAGATGGCCAGGTTACGGCCAGAGCGAAGGCCGTTGCAACCGCCGCGTCTACCGCATTGCCGCCCTGCCTGAGAGTCTCCGCGCCCACTTCCGAGGCCAACTTCGAGGCACTGCTCACCATGCCATTCTTGGCGTAGATCGGGGTGCGACCGCCTTCCGCGAAGGTTTGCGTTACCAGGGAGAGGCTGAATACAAACAGGACTGCTTTTGCGATGACCTGGGAAGTTCGGCCAAAAGCCAGTCTTTGAGCGTTGCTGCGCATAGTTAACTCTTTAAAATCAATAGTTTATAAAAGTAGAAGCTTAGGAATTTTTGCCTAATAGCGCAGTGTATTCTACCGGGGTAGGCTTGATCAATCTCCCCATTGTCAAAGCGTCTGGCGCAATGCTAAGTTCTTCATTCCAGAACCGGAAAAACCTGGATACTGGGCAATCTCAATTCATGCATCACCATTCCTTCGGACCCGAGCAAGCTATGTCTATTGTCAGCAGAACTATTGTCTTCGCTTTAACAACAATCTTTCTCCTTGGCTGCAGTGAATCCACCGAAACTGCTGTCAGCCCTGAGAGTCAGGACCCGATGGAGATTGCCAGAGGCATCCACGAGCGGGTTATCGCGCTCGACACTCACGCAGATATCAACACCGAAAATTTCACCTCCGAAGTTAACTACACCCAGAATCTCGATACTCAAGTGAACTTGCCAAAAATGTATGAAGGCGGCCTGGATGTCGCTTTCTTCATCGTTTATACCGGTCAGGATGATCTGAGTGCAGAAGGTTATCGGGACGCCCATGCTAACGCGATGGATAAATTTAACGCGATCCAACGCCTCGCCGAGGAAATAGCACCGGACCAAATTGAAATTGCTTATAACTCGGACGATGTCCGCAGAATCATCGCCGACGGCAAGAAAGTAGCCATGATCGGCGTGGAGAACGCCTACCCTATCGGTGGCGACCTATCTAATATCGAAAAATTTTATGACCTCGGCGGTCGCTATATGTCGCTGGCACATAATGGTCACAACCAGCTTTCGGACTCCAATACCGGAGAGAGCGATGGCGTGTACTGGCATGGCGGCCTCAGCGAGTTAGGCCGATTTGCCATCAAGGAAATGAATCGCCTGGGTATGATGATCGACATTTCTCACCCATCCAAAGATTCCATCATGCAAACCCTCGAGCTCAGCCGTGCACCCGTTATAGCCTCACACTCATCCGCGCGGGCGCTGACTAACCACTCGCGCAATCTGGATGACGAAATGTTGCTGGCTCTGAAAGAGAACGGCGGCGTTGTACAAACAGTAGCATTTGGGACTTATGTGAGCGAGCTGAGACGAGCGCATTGGGCCTCAGGTGCCAGCTTCGCCGATGCGCCGCCGGCAACCGTATCCGATTTCGTTGATCACATCGAGTATATGATTGATCTGATAGGCATTGAACATGTGGGAATCAGTTCAGACTTCGATGGCGGTGGCGGCTTGTCAGGCTGGAACGATGCCTCAGAGACCTTTAACGTCACCGCAGAATTAGTGCGTCGTGGCTATAACGAGGAACAGATCGCCATGATGTGGTCCGGCAATCTGCTTAGGGTATTGGACGATGTACAGCGCATTGCGCAGGAAATACAAAACGAGGCCTGAGCCTGCGATATTAAAAGCTGCAAAACCATAAACAAATGCAAATAGTAGGCGTTTAGGATCAAGGCTAGAACAAAAGCAAAAAGTCAGGCAGCCGAATGAGTGGATTACCTGACCCGAACTCACAGGTCGAATTTGCAGTGGTTCGACAGCAATAATCGCGGCAGGGGGGGATGGTGGAATTAAATCCGCTAAACAGCCCTTTATTCGATTCCAATGGTTTGATTAGCAATCAAATTGACGCCAAGCTAGTTGGCGCCTTTTCAGGTAACAATGCAGAGGCATTTGTAGGTGGTTTTGATTTACTGGATACCCATAATCCGGGCAATGTGAGCGAAGGGCTCTATACAATAGAGCGTTAATACAATAAAACATTAACGGTAAGGGCAGCCCACGGTGCCGCCCTTTTAGAAAGCGTTTCCCCTCCTTCTTGAGCCCCGAATAAGCTCAAAATATGTGACTCTTCGTTGCAGGTCATTAGAAGTCTCTCCATAATCATTGATATGCAGCACTTGGGTTAAACTCTCAGCTAATCGCGATAGCATCTAACCTCGCCAAGGTCTAAAGTAAATGCTATTGCTAGCTTAGATACTCGTCCATCGCATTACAGCGGGCAAATGTAGAGCAAAGAGAAACAGGATTAAAAATGGGCAATGACAAAATAAAAACTCAACCTCTTGCATTCAATTCCCAAGCCAAGGATGAGATGCTGGAATCAGCCAGCAACTTTTACAACATGGTGCGCTCGCGAAGGACGGTAAGGGAATTCTCCGACAAGCCGGTACCCAAAGAGATTATCGAAAACTGCCTGCGAGCTGCCGGCACTGCACCCAGTGGCGCCAACCATCAGCCCTGGCATTTTGCGGTAATCAGCGACCCCGAACTGAAATACAAAATTCGAGAAGGTGCCGAAGAGGAAGAAAGGGAGTTTTATGAGTCAAGAGCGCCGCAGGAATGGCTCAACGCCCTCGCCCCATTAGGTACCGATGCCAACAAACCGTTCCTCGAGATCGCTCCATACCTTATTGTGATCTTCGGTGAAAAATTCAGTTTCGATATCGAGGGTAACAAGCAAAAAAATTACTATGTCAGTGAGTCTGTAGGCATTGCCACCGGCATCCTGATTACCGCCTTACACAATGCCGGGCTGGCAACCCTGACCCACACGCCAGCACCGATGAAGTTCCTCAACGAACTGGTTGGAAGGCCCGCCACAGAAAAGCCCTATATGATTCTGGTTACCGGATATCCGGCAGAGAATGCCGAGGTACCTGCTATCACCCGGAAATCTCTGGGAGAAATCGCCAGCTTTAAGGGTGATGACTAAAGCCGCAGTACTGGGGAATCGGCGCATAACATCTTGATTCAGTCGGGATCCATGTCTTATTGAGAAATTTCCTAATCTGATAAGGTTAATGATTTGCCTTGCCGGGTTCTCACCCCGCAGCTTCGTACTGGTATAGTCGGCACAAAAAAGCCCGGATACTTTTCAGTGTCCGGGCTTTTTTAGGCTAGCACAGTCTATTGCGGTGGATTACCGATTGGTGTGCCTGCCTTTCGATATTCGCCGTACAGG
>CENZ01027928.1_pt1 | contig 32941 bp, 39 predicted proteins | sample 361341 | NCBI WGS metagenome assembly CENZ01 (sample SAMEA2619782, study PRJEB7988) | marine metagenome | biome: marine biome (ENVO:00000447); feature: deep chlorophyll maximum layer (ENVO:xxxxxxxx); material: "saline water (ENVO:00002010), including plankton (ENVO:xxxxxxxx)" | depth 50 m
GAAACATTAAATCGAGAGGTACTAAGTCTCTTTAAATGAAAATAAAAGGTTTTTTGGGTAAGACTTCTAATTTCTCAACCGGTATCCTGTTGAAAAAATTCGTGTGATTACCCCGAAAAGTAGAGCACTAAATAGCCCTATTGCTGCTAATGAGAAGTCCACAGGAACGTCTGAAATGTCAAAAAACGCCCATCTAAAACCTGATATCAAGTATACCGCAGGATTAAATAGCGTGATTGTTTGCCAAACCTCAGGAAGTATTTTTATAGAATAAAAACTCCCACCTAAAAAAACGAGGGGCGTAAGAATTAGCGTCGGGACTATGTTCATTTGTTCAAAATTACGCGCGCATATACCAATAATGAATCCTAATAGGCTAAACGCGACAGACGTAAGGAACAAAAAGACGATCATCACAAACGGATGCGCTACCCTTACAGGAACAAAAAGATAAGACACCGAGAGAATAATTAAACCAAGTGCCATTGATTTAGTCGTTGATGCCCCCACATACCCCACCACCATTTCCCAAGGTGAAATAGGCGCGGACAATGGTTCATATATTGTTCCGAGGTATTTAGGAAAATAGATGCCAAATGATGCATTAGCAACCGACTGTGTGATCACTGTCAGCATTATCAACCCTGGGACAATAAATACTCCATAAGGCACACCATCAATCATAGCCATCCGACTACCTATAGCCGAACCAAAGACAACAAAATACAATATTGTTGAAATAACTGGGGATGCGACCGACTGCAAAGGCGAGCGAAAAGTCCGAGCCATTTCGAAATGGTAAATCGCTTTCATCGCGTAAATATTCACATTGTTTCCTCATTCACTAGGCCAACAAAAATATCCTCTAAGGAGCTCTGATAGGTCTGGAGATCCAAGATCGCGATCCCTTCTTCCCTTAGTACCGCCAAAACCGAACTCACATCCCCTTGTGTCTTAGCAGCATCGTATTTATATACTACTCGCGTTCCATGATTTTCAAGTTCAATACCTGAACCTCTCAGCTTAATGGGTAACTCCGTTATCGCACGATCAATATCAATCCATAACTGCTTCTTACCCAGACGCTTCATCAATTCGTATTTTTCTTCAATCAAGAGAATTTTTCCGTTGTTAATGACTGCAATTCGATCTGCGATCTCTTCGGCCTCTTCAATGTAATGAGTGGTCAAAACTATTGTCACGCCCCGCTGCTTAAGACTTTTTATGACTTTCCAAGTCTCGCGACGCATATCGACATCTACCCCTGCGGTTGGCTCGTCTAAAAAAAGAACTTTAGGTTCGTGACTCAGCGCTTTCGCGATAAGCACCCTTCGCTTCATACCCCCCGACAGCTCTCTGATTTGATTGTTGCGCTTCGTCCACAAAGATAGTTGTCGTAATATCTTTTCAACATAAGCTGGGTCAGCCTTCAAACCAAAGAGACCGCGTGACAACTTCACTGTGCCTAACACAGTTTCAAACGGTTCTAACATCAGTTCTTGAGGAACTAGACCAATAATCGAACGCGTTCTCCGGTACTCACTGACTACGTCGCAACCGTCGACCTGCACAGAGCCGCCACTTATTACTGTGAGCCCACAGATTATCGAGATAAGCGTCGTTTTCCCAGCTCCGTTTGGACCTAATAATGCAATGATTTCGCCCTCGTCAATTCGGACCGAAATATTGTCAAGAGCAAGATGTCCATCAGCATATTTTTTAGTCAAATGCTGGATATCGATGATAGATGCCATACTCTTTTTTTTACTTGATTTGGTTGGAGTAGATTATAAGCCTACTGGTTGACAAAATTTAAGGATGTACGTTCAAGCTATCTTTCTGGTGCTAATTAGCCCTTTCAGTCACGCCTGCCAAAACGATACTGCTCACATTGAAAATCTTAGTTGTATCTATTGAATTAAATCGTTACAACAAACAAAATAATCAGGGATTGGTTATCCTTTGTTAGAAATTACAACTTGGTGACGACTGATCATGACTTCATTATGTGCAACTCTACTCACAATTTGACCGACAAATGGGCGCGGAAAACAAGTTGATGAGGAATCCGGAAAAAATCATCGTAAAGGATCTTTATAAGATTTTTAATGATGCGGATGACGAGGTTATGCAACTTATAGAGGATGGATATACAAAAGACGAGATCCTGGAGAAAACAGGCAGTATCGTCGGGGTTTGTAAGGCAAACTTCTCGGTCAAGGAAGGTGAAATCTTCGTCATTATGGGCCTTTCCGGCTCAGGAAAATCCACGTTAGTTCGACTTTTAAATCGCCTTATCGAACCTTCATGCGGGGAGGTTCACTTTGATGGCTTAGACATAACGAATATGCCCATAAAAGACTTAATGGATTTTCGTCGCAAAAAAGTCAATATGGTATTCCAGTCTTTCGCTTTGATGCCGCACATGAATGTTGTTGATAATGCTGCGTTCGGTTTAGAACTGTCAGGTGTCGGCCACAATGATAGGCATTCACGGGCACGAGAAGCATTAAGTCAAGTTGGGTTAGAGGCATTTGCTGAGCATTACCCGGATGAACTTTCGGGTGGTATGCAACAACGTGTCGGGCTCGCAAGGGCACTCGCTTGCGATCCATCTGTTATGTTAATGGATGAGGCTTTTTCGGCACTTGACCCGTTAATTCGCGCTGAAATGCAGGATGAGTTACTTAAACTTCAAGAAAAAAACCGTCGAACGATCATATTTATAACCCATGACCTAGATGAGGCCATGCGGATTGGGGATCGAATAGCCATCATGGAAAGTGGACGCGTTATCCAGATCGGGAAACCTGAGGAAATATTAAGAAATCCTACAAATGAATATGTCGCATCTTTCTTTCGTGGAGTGGATACCTCTAATATTCTCAGTGCGAAACATATCGCAATGAAGTCTCAGATTGAGACGGTACAGGAAGATCAGACATTAGAGACAGTTTTAAATTATTTGAATCAAATACCTAGCCCTTTTTGCTACGTCCTTAATCAGAATAATAATCTAGTTGGTATCGTATCCGAACTGAGTATCAAGCAAGCGATGACCGAAGATCCAAAAAAAGCAATAACGAAAGCATTAGTAGCCGACTTAACGACCTTGCACGAAGATACTTTACTTAGAGATTTGATTGGCATTGTTTCATCATCCCCTTACGGCGTTCCTGTCATCAATCGATCCGATAAGTATTTAGGCGCTATAACAAAAACTACTCTACTCAATGCCTTAAATCAGAGGCTTAAAAAAGAAAATGGCTGATCAAACTGAAATGGAAGATCCGTGGGGTAACCAAGTCAATGAGCCCACGCAAGACAATAACGGCATTACGGTTGAAGCCTGGACATCAGCCGAAAAAACTACAAAAAATTCAGATTCTGAATGGCTATCCTCGCAGCCCATTAATGAGACAACTTTCAATTTTTTTGATCCATTTGTGCAGCCTTCCATACCTTTAGATCGGTGGACAGAAATTGGACTGGAGTGGTTAGTTACGAACTTTCGTCCTGCATTTCAAGCTATTCGTGTGCCTATAGACGCAATACTATCAACAATAGAGGGGGGGCTATTAGGAGCTTCACCCATTCTACTAATTCTTATATTTACCCTTCTCGCTTGGCAAATGACGAATCTAAGACTTGCCGCTGGAACATTTTTATCGTTAATCTTTATCGGCTTAATTGGTGTCTGGTCAGAAGCAATGATCACCTTAGCTTTGGTATTAACAGCTGTCTTTTTTAGTCTGTTAATTGGACTCCCCACTGGAATTTGGTTAGCAAGATCAGATAAAGCCTCAGCAGCGCTTCGTCCAATATTGGACGCAATGCAAACTACGCCCGCATTCGTATACTTAATACCGATTGTTATGCTGTTCGGCATCGGTAACGTGCCGGGTGTAGTCGTCACAATTATTTTTGCTCTACCACCTTTAATTCGCTTGACTAATCTAGGCATTCGACAAGTACCGACTGATCTTATTGAAGCTTCTCGATCCTTTGGGGCCAGCCCAAAACAATTACTTCTAAAAATCCAACTTCCGTTAGCAATGCCTACAATCATGGCTGGAGTCAATCAAACGCTCATGCTCTGTCTCTCTATGGTCGTTATCGCATCTATGATCGCCGTTGGCGGTCTCGGTCAAATGGTATTGAGAGGTATCGGTCGGCTAGATATGGGTTTAGCAACAGTTGGCGGGGTTGGTATCGTTCTACTGGCCATCATATTGGATAGAATCACCCAAGCTATGGGAGAGAAAAAATACACTAAAGGCAAACGACGTTGGTATCAGACTGGACCAGCGGGTCTAATTCGAAAAATCATATTAAGAAAGTACTAAAGACTATAAAATTACGTGCCACCTAAATTAATGGATCAAAAAGGTTGAATATGAAATCAACACAAACCGCTCGATATATCGGAGTCTTCGCAGCAGCAATGATAGGCATCACCACCATTACCCAGGCACTAGGAGCTGCGGAAAGCCTTCCAGGGAAAGGCGTAATCGTCCAACCAGGACAAGAGAATATAGACGGTGAAAACTTCCAAACAATTATTGTCATTAAAGCTTTGGAGGAATTAGGCTATGACGTCAAAAGCGCACAACATACCCGGTACCCAGTGTTACATCTTGCTATTGCGAATGGAGACATCACGTTTATGGCTGACCATTGGGACCCACTTCATCAATCATTCTTCAATGAGGCTGGTGGAGAAGAGAAATTAACTCGCACAGGTCGATACATTTCTGGCTGTGCGCAGGGATACTTAATAGATAAAAAAACCGCAGACGAATATGAGATCAACAGTATTGAGCAACTCACCGACCCTAAAATCGCAACACTGTTCGATGCGGATGGTGATAACAAGGCTGACTTAGCCGGTTGTGTACCGGGATGGGGTTGTGAACGCGTCATTGAACACCAAATGGATGCATTTGGGCTCAGATCTACCGTATCTCACAACCAAGGCGAATATTCAGCCATCATTGCCGATACAATCACACGGTATAAAGAGGGCAAATCAGTTTTGTACTATACTTGGACTCCTTATTGGGTATCCGGCGTCTTAGTGCCCGGGAAGGACGTAACCTGGTTGGAAGTCCCCTACTCTGCTCATCCAAATAATGTCGATACAAAACTCAGTAATGGAAGAAATTATGGTTTTGAAGCCAATACTCAGATGATTATCGCCAATAAAGCATTCCTCTCGGAAAACCCCGCAGCGGCTAAGCTCTTCGAAGTCATGAGCTTGTCAGTAAACGATGTCTCAGCCCAAAATCTTAAAATGAAAGAGAAAGGTGAAGACGGTTGGGCTGCAACAGAACGTCACGCAGACGCATGGATCAAGGCCAATCGGAAAATCTTCGATGAATGGCTAGATAGTGCGCGAGCAGCTCATTAAAGCTTTAATGCCTATAGAAACTTTTTAAGGGAGGACTTGTCCCGATACTGACAGTAAAACAAAGTGCCGGTCATCATCTCAACAAACAACGTACACCTTCATGAAAAAATTTTTATTGGAAAGTGAGAAAAGCGAAATTATCGAAATGGCGCTCTCTGACCACGCAAGCTTCGCTAACATAACGCAAGTTCACGACCTCAGTGAATCTGACGTTAAAGAGCTGATGCGAAAAAATTTAAAGACTGGATCTTATAGAGCTTGGAGAAAACGCGTGCGTACATTCTCCAACAGACGCGCGAATTATAAATAATACACATCGCAAGAAGCGTAAAAAGCTATTGATACTTGTCTGTAACAAACGATAATGTCTTCCACTTTGGCAAAAGTAAGAATATGTGTCTCTGCCTATGAAGAATTCACCACTTAAACCTTTTAGGAATAACTTTAGATTAAAAAAATAGTAGTTAGCATGGTCTCGTTGCCGCAGACTCATGTGGTTTAAACATTTCTGAAAGGCCACAATCAATGAAAATCGAGACGTTATCCGTTCATGCTGGTTATAAGCCTGACCCAATAACCAAAGCAGTCGTTCCACCAATCTATCAAACGGTAGCATACGCATTCGACGATGCGCAGCATGGAGCAGACCTTTTCGATTTAAAGGTAGAAGGTAACATTTACACCAGAATCATGAATCCTACTCAGTCGATTCTTGAAGAGAGGGTGGCGGCACTTGAGGGCGGCATAGCAGCACTTGCAGTAGCATCGGGCCAATCTGCAATTACATATGCGATTCAGACTATTGCCGAAGCCGGAGACAATATCGTCTCATCTAGCGCATTATACGGCGGGACCTACAACCTATTCGCGCACACGTTTCCACAGTTCGGCATTGAGACACGATTTGCCGATTATCGTGATGCTTCGAGCTTTGAATCACTTATTGATGACAATACGAAGGCCGTATTCGTAGAGTCCCTTGGAAACCCCCAAGGAAATATTACAGATATCGAGGCCATCGCTGCTATTGCACACAAACATGGCGTTCCGCTAATTGTAGATAACACCGTCCCGAGCCCGTACTTATGTCGTCCGATTGAACATGGAGCAGATATCGTCATACAAAGCCTCACTAAATACTTAGGCGGTCACGGTAACAGTTTGGGCGGCGCAATAATAGATTCCGGTAAATTTCCATGGGCAGAACATAAAAAACGATTTAAACGGCTGAACGAACCTGACGTGAGCTACCATGGCGTAATCTACACCGAGGCACTAGGGGAAGCAGCATTTATTGGTCGAGCTCGAGTCGTACCACTTCGAAATACTGGAGCAGCTATCTCTCCGTTTAATTCTTTCTTAATTTTACAAGGCATTGAAACGCTGGCTCTTCGTATGGATCGTATCTGCGATAACACGCTGGCTGTTGCTAAGCATCTACAGCAAAACGATAAGGTAGAGTGGGTAAATTACGCAGGTTTAACTGACCATCCTGATCATGCATTAGTACAAAAATATATGAATGGAAAGGCATCTGGACTTCTTACCTTCGGACTCAAGGGTGGACGCGAGGCTGGCGCTAAATTCCTTGATGCGCTTAACTTATTTACGCGTTTGGTTAACATCGGGGATGTACGTTCTTTAGCAACTCATCCAGCTTCTACTACGCACAGACAGTTAACACCTGAAGAACTTATCAAGTCTGGCGTTACAGAAGAGACAGTGCGCTTATGTGTCGGCATCGAACATATCGATGACTTAAAAGACGACTTAAATCAGGCGCTAAATGCAGCGTAGCAAATTAGAAAGTACTGATTGATTTCGGCTCCGATAATCTAGAGATGTAGGGATAAATTTATCCCTACATTCCTCTGCAATAGAAAAGAGTCGCTTTAAAGTACGCTACAGATCTTGCTAGAGAACCCTCTTCAAGGCTTTAAAAAAAAGTTCAGACTGTAATCGCTCACCCATTGTCTGATCGCTGACGCTTTGCGCTAAGCTTTTTTCGACTCCAATTAAATCTCGGCCTGTTGATCGGGCCAAAACTTCCAGTTCACACGCTCTTTCAAGATAATATAAATCGTCATAAGCGTAGTCCATACGATCTGCACAAACTACTACGCCGTGATTGCCTAAAAACACGATATCAGCACCCTTCATAGCGTGGGCAATACGCTCTCCTTCCGATATATCAAGCGCTAGGCCGCCATATTGGTCATCCGCCGAAACTCGACTGTGAAATCGCATAGCCGTTTGCGACAAAGTAGTATTTAAAGTTCGCTCTTGAGTCAGAGACAGCGCAGTCGCATGAGGCATATGCGTGTGGAGCACACATGTCTTTTTGCAAATACGATGAATAGCTGAGTGAATAAACATAGCGGTAGATTCGACTGGATGAATGCCAGCCAAAACATCGCCCTCTATGTTGATCATAACGATATCGTTAGGAGATACTTCCTGCCAAAGGAGCCCCCTGGGGTTTAACAAAAATCTGTCTGACTGGTCAGGAAGCTCCAAACTAAAATGATTACAAACGCCCTCGGCCAGCCCATGCTGCGCGGCAGCCCGTAACGCTAAAGCCAAATCTTCTCGTAACTGAGTAACTTCAGGTGAATGATATGCCTCATTGTGATCCTGCATGTCCATTGGATTCCCCCTCCGACGTTGCTTAACGTCACTTTATTTTTTCTTTTGACGGAAAATAACACGTTGCTTAGTAAATATTAACATCGCCAAGGAACGGATCACCAGGAGCTTAGTCAACTACTTTTTATTCGCGTAATACAATAACAACCGTATTGTGGATCAATCCGCCATAATAATGAATATTGAAATAGCGACACAACATGAGAAAAACTCGAATGACCAACGATAGTTCATCACTAGATACCAACGACGAATTACATGAAACAGATTTAGATTTAATTCTTGCGAGGAGGCGGTTTCTCAAAGGTACTGCAAGTTTTGGAGCATCTGCCTTCGTCAGCGCCACCAATTTGAATGTAGCATCTGCACTTGCTGACGATCAGCCACCATCGGCATTCAAACCAGTCTCAGCGAGCACTAACGACACGGTGGTCCTACCCGAGGGCTACGAATATAGCGTCCTCATTCGCTGGGGTGATCCAATCTACGCTAACGGTCCTGAATTCGATTCGGAGTCCTTGGGATCAGCCGCGAGTCAGGCGATATCGGTAGGTGACAATAATGATGGAATGGATACATTCACTGTCGGCAATCGAACAATTCTAGTTTTTAATAACGAATTTACTAACCAAGAAATTATGTTTGGCAATCGAGCGAACCGGTCACCTGAAACAGATGATGATGTGAACAAAGGCAAGTTCGCTCACGGTTTAACCATCGTTGAAATAAAAGAAACTAATAAGGGCTGGAAAATCGTAAAAGATAGCGAATTTAATCGAAGAATCACACCAAATACGGAATTCTCCGTTGTAGGACCGGCTGTTGGTAGCGATCTGATCAAAACAACACATGATCCACTAGGAAGGAAAATTTTAGGGACATTCAATAACTGTGGAAATGGAAAAACACCGTGGGGTACATACTTGGCGTGCGAAGAAAACATCAACGGATATTTTTCTTCTGGCTTAGGTGAGACATTCAGTCAAAATCAATATGAAAAACGCTACGGGATCGCCAAAGATGGGCGAGACTGGGGATATAAGTGGGCTCAGACTGATAATCGCTTTGACGTTTCCATCGAGCCTAATGAACCCAATAGGCATGGGTGGATCGTCGAAATCGATCCACTAGGGAAACAGAAACCTAAAAAACTAACAGCGTTAGGCCGGTTTAAGCACGAGAATGCGGAATTGGTTATAGCTCCTTCTGGGCATGTTGTTGTATACATGGGTGATGATGAGCGGGGTGAGTTTCTATACAAGTTTGTGAGCAGAGATAAGTACGAGGTTGGAGGAGCCAATAGTGAGCTGCTGCACGAAGGAGAGCTGTATGCAGCCAAGTTTTATGACGATGGTTATGGAGAGTGGATATCGCTGTCAGACGCTAATCTTGCCAAAGACGAAACGATTGTTTATGCGAGGATAGCAGCATCCAAGATAGGAGCCACCACAATGGATCGGCCAGAGTGGGTCGCGGTTAACCCATACAAAACAGAAGCCTATGTGTCACTAACAAACAATAAATATCGTGGAGAAAAATTATCACAACCGCTTAATATGCCCAATCCTCGCAGAAAAAATCCATATGGTCACATTCTACGCTGGACTCCTAAAAATAAAGATCACGCTGCGCGAGACTTTACCTGGGATATTTTTGTATTTGCAGGTAACCCCTACGAACACTCAGACCTGAAGGGCGGCTCTTGGAATATTAATACCGACAACATGTTTAATAGTCCTGATGGGCTTAGATTTGACTCAAACGGCAATCTTTGGATACAAACCGACGGTAACTACTCTAACGAGGGTGACTTCGCCGGGATGGGAAATAACCAAATGCTCATGGGAGACCCCACAACTGGAAAAATCCATCGGTTTTTAGTCGGGCCAAGAGAATGTGAGATTACTGGACTCACGTGGAGTCCCGATAAAAAGACAATGTTTGTTGGTATTCAACACCCCGGTCAAAAAGGCGGCAGCAATTGGCCGGATGGGGAGAATAACATACCCCGGTCAGCAATTATCGCGATCAAACGTAACGATGGAAAAGCTGTAGGTTAGCGCGTTATTACCAAGCAAGCAAAGAGCCGCGCTAGACGAATCATTAGCCACAGATCACAGCCTCCAACTGACTCTAGCTGTCCCTAAAACGTAATAGAAATAGGAATGATTATCGTTATAACACGTCTGAAAACGACGTGTCATAATGCACGCCGTTAGCTGAAAATTTAAAAATAATGGGATGTCAATCGCAACATTTGAGATGAACTTTTTTAACAAACACTTCATCCAATCAACTTTACAAACTGAAGGAAATTCCTATGAAAGGTAATACGGAAGTCGTCAATGTATTGAACCAACTACTCGCCGGCGAGTTGATGGCAACAGACCAATACCTATTACACGGTGAAATGTATGCTGACATGGGTTTGCAGAAACTTGCCGACCACGCGCTACACGAATCAGAACATGAGCGGCAACATGCTCGAGATATAGTCCAACGCATTCTTTTTTTGGAGGGTGAGCCTAACATGGCCTCTCGCCACGAGTTAACAATCGGCTCAAACGTTAAAGATATGCTGACGAGCGACTTGGCTATTGAGTATCGAGTGGTAGGAGACTTGAAGGCAGCGGTAGCCTTGTGTGAGGAAAAACAGGATTTTGTCACGCGCGATTTACTCGTGCAACAAATTGAGGATACGGAGATGGATCATGCTTATTTCTTAGAAAAGCAATTGCGGCTCATTGGACTAGTGGGACTAGAAAACTATCTTCAGAGTCAAATGAATGGCAGCGAAGGAGGTGCCGCATGAAGGGTTCAAGTACGATCATTCAGCACCTTAATACCATTCTTAAAAATGAATTAACTGCGATCAATCAGTATTTTCTTCATGCGAGAATGTTTAAGAATTGGGGACTCGAGCGATTAAACGAATCAGAATATAAAAATTCGATACGAGTCATGAAGGAAGCGGACAAACTTATTGAGAGAATTTTATTTTTAGAAGGATTACCAAATCTGCAGGCACTGGGTTCCCTATCTATCGGCGAGAACGTTGAGGAGTGTCTCAAGGCTGACTTGCAGTTTGAATCAACTGTACAACACGCTGGACTCGTCGCTGGGATTAGTGAGGCTGAGACGGAGCAAGATTTTGTGACGAGAGACTTACTGGAGTCGCTATTGGCCGATTCAGAATCTTCTATTGATGAATACGAGACACAACTATCCTTAATCGAAGACATGGGAATTGCTAATTACATTCAGGCACAAATCGAAGAGGATTAAGCGAACATTGTTTAGATCCAAGCTCACCTTAAATTCCAACGCATATCAAGATCGGTAGCGGCGCGTCACGCGCAACTACCGATCTTGATCAACAAGACAAACTAATTACTACATTCACCTACGAATTCACCTAGCGTAACGTTCCCGTTCGCGAAGATAGGCGCCCACGTTCCAGCTCCTTCGAAATTCTCAAAATTACCAGAGCCAAAAACCGTACCCCAGGTTCCACGCTCATCACCTGGCTCCATACCGCCAGCATCCACATGAATACCACCGTCCTTGTCCTTACGCGCACACGCATAACTCAATTTAGAAGTGCCGTCGGGAAACGCTACGATATATCCACCGCAGTGGCCTGCCCCGTTCATGGGTGAATTTGCACTAGAAGTCGTCCCAGCCGCTCGCCAAATCGTGAAGGTGACTCCACCCCCCAGATCAACGGTCTCACCAATGTCCCCAACATTTGACCAATTTCCATCACACTTCGCAGCAAATGCAGTTGAGGAAAAAAATAGAAGCCCAGAAATAGCTGCTGACATCCATATGCTTTGTTTCATAATAATCTCCTTAAAGTTTGATTTTATCGATGACCCCAATACCCATACAGCCTCAAGGAATTAAGGCTAAAGACATTGGGAAACGACACTGTGCTACGATTTCCATAAAAAAACAATACGTTTTTTAAAATATTTAAAACCGATAAGAAGCATCTGATTGTTGCGCCGCCGCATAGACAAAAAACTTTAAGTGCGCTCAAATTCAAAGATTATTGTATTATTTCGTTTATTAACGGCTAAACTTTTCTAACCTACTTTTATAGCTGCTTAGGTATAAAAAATTACTTTTATTTGTTGAAAATTTTTTACTAAACAAGGACTGGCATGTACACCGAATTCAAAGAAGAGCATTCCGTCTACAAACCCACACAGACTGATCTAACCTTTCCGCAAGCAAAACACTTTTCAAACTTTGCAGAGTTGCGTCATGAGCTAAAAAGGAAACTAGTCGTAGCGTGTCGGGCGTTCTCATATTTCAAGTTTGATTACGGCTTCGCTGGTCATTTAACCGTCAGGGACCCAGAGTTTAAAGACTTGTACTGGACAAACCCTATGGCGGTTCACTTCAAACACGTCAAAATCTCCAACTTAATTCTTGTAGACCACGACGGAAACGTCGTTGAAGGCAATCATTCAGTCAATCGAGCTGGCTTCGTACTACACGCAGCCGTTCACAAAGAGCATCCCGAAATTGTTGCCATGTGTCATGCTCACACACTATATGGTGCAGCATTTGCATCTTTGGGGAAAAAGCTTGATCCCATCTCTCAGGATGCATGCGCATTTTACGAAGATCATAATGTTATAACCGAGGAAGCTGGAGCAGTCGCGGTCAGTGAGGACGCTGGAATGAATGTCGCAAAATCTTTCAAAGACGTCAAAGCAGTCATTCATCAAAACCACGGTCTACTTACAATGAGCAAACACAGCATAGACTCTGCAGCGTTTTGGTTTAGTGCACTCGAGCGATGCTGCCAACAAGAGTTAATGGTTATGTCAACGGGACAAGCTCCTAATCTCGTACCTCATAAAAGAGCTGTATTTAGTAGGGAAAATGTAGGTAGTGACTATATTGGGTGGTTACATTTTCAGCCTATTCATGACCATTTAGTGGCTACCGAGAAAGACATGTTTGACTGAGCACTGCAGTCGATCGACGAATGCGCTGGCACACATTGCGGCGCGTTTTTTTGCGATTTTTGCACTAGTTCCATTTCATGCGATAGCAGATTGGCAACAGATTGATCAAACAGAGAGTATGGTGATTTACCTAGATATCGACGGTATCACCAAGATTAGCGAAGACAAAAGAGGTGTAAACAATCTCATAGATTTTTTCATCCCTCAGGTCGCCGAACTGAATGGAAAACAAATCACCTTTCAGTCTTTCGTTCGCGAGATTGAAGTAGATTGTCGAACCTATAAACAAAAGACTTTAAGAATTATCTTTTTCGAAAGAACTCATGCATCAGGCCAAGAGGTCTATCGATCAGAGATAAACTCAGAATGGAGAGACAACCCACCCACCACCGGTAGCGGACTCCTCGTTGATTTAGCTTGCATGCCGCGAAGTATCTGAAAATCCAAACCTGTTCCAATATGCCTCCACTCATAAATCGAGTGTAACCGACACTCGCGCTCGAGAAACACAAGGCATAATTCGGTCTTGCCTTGCGTCAGGACTAAGAATTGAATCTCGATGAATAACCTCTCCAGAGGTGTATCCACATTCGCAAGTGCCACAAATACCTTGCCTACACGATGAAGGGATGACATACCCAGCCACTCTTAACACATCAAGTATTGATTGACTCTCTGAAACACGTAATGTCTCTCCAGTGCTCGATACGGTAACGTCAAAAGGCTCTGCTTTTTGACTCCTTTCTTCAGGAGCATTAAATGCTTCAAAGTGCAACTGATCTGGATTCCAATCAGATGTCAGATATTTAACCTCTGACATCAAACGCTCAGGTCCACAACAATAGATGTGCAGATCTGATGACAGATTCTCAATCAAACTCGCCACATTAAGTCGTTGACTATCTGAGTCGTTTGAAAAGTAAGTACTCAAAGAATCTCCACAAAACTGAGACAACTCCCCCTCTATACTTGGACGAGAAGTTTTAGAGCAAAAATGAAATGACTCAAGCATCTTACTTTGAGATAACGCCCTACCCATTGAAATCAATGGGGTAACACCAATCCCTCCAGCAATTAATACACCTCTACCCTTCGCAAGCTTGAAATTATTGCGTGGCATTGAGACCCGCACATGGGTACCTTCTGTGAAGTATTCATGAATAAAGTCTGACCCACCTCGGCCATCCATTTCTCGTTTGACGATAATGGCGTATCGCGAGAGATCGCTTGGATCACTGGTGAGAGAATATTGTCTGATTTTACCGTCACCCAGTCTAACGTCCACATGCGCGCCGGGGGTCCATATGGGTAATTGCGGCCTTGTGGGGTGTCGGAATGCTATTCGGACTACATCATGGTCTAGCTGTTCCCGAGTCTCGACGAACAGCTTCATTATGATTCTTACACTCATTGATGGTCCACCTACCGATGAGGTTTATCTGTGACTTCATTTAGGGGAATGATCGCATCTCCTGGGCGAATAATGCCTCCCTGCTCAATCCAACAATTAAGCCCCGATCGATTATAAAGTGGCAGAAACACTGGACGGTCAAGTAAGTGCTCCAAATATCGACATGGAAAATTTAAACGTCCACCGGACAGAATCACCTCTCCAATCCGAAAGCGGTAACCCACCAAGTGATTCAACGGTACGCCTTCAACCGTCAAATTTCGTCGATGTTCGCTCGGATCAACGTGAATAGAAGAACCTTGCATAGGTGGGTCATCGCGTGATAACGCGTCTAAAGCCTCTCGTTCAATCAATGTGACTTCTCTGCAGTCTGGCTTGGGTGAGTAAGTGCCTAGGCCCAAGTAGTAGCGATCTCCAACGATCCCCTTGCCTGCAACCAACTCAGCCTCTTTAAGCTCCTCCATTTCATGACTGGCTTCTGGGGCAATATGAATATGTAATAATTTACCTGTCCAGCTCATGCCTACTCCATTTCTGTAAAAACTTGATGATACCGGAGTTAGATGTTAACCAATGTCATGACTCAAAAAAAGTATCGCAAAGATTAACGATTAAGTTACACACGTATTGTTTTTTAGCTATTATCTTAAATGGCCGTTACTATCATTTATGGATTAGCAGCAAAAGATGTCAAATCAACCTATAGGAGCATTCAACTATGTTTAAAAAAGTCATTCTCGCAGCCTTTACTCTTTTGTTCAGTATGACCGCCCTCATTGGACAAACGTCTGAATTCGGAACTGAAGCCGAAGCTAAAGCGTTACTTGAGCGTGCTGTCAATTTAGTCAAAAACGATAAAATTCGTGCTCTAGACGCATTCACAGATCTAGAAGGAGGATTTGGATACAAAGATTTATATGTGTTTTGCTTCAACAGTAAAGGCATCATTCTTGCACACCCAACAAACTTGGGCATGGACGCATCGGAATTAACCGACGAGGACGGCGTTAACATTTGGTCTCTAGTATCCAGTGTTGAGCGCGAAGATATTAAGAAAATCACGTACAAACTCGTAAGACCAACAACCGGTAGCGAAGAGACATACACCAAAACATCGTTCGTAACAAAGGTAAGGAATATGTACTGTGGTGTTGGATTTTATGCCGAGTAAAACAAAGTTCGCTGAGTAGCTTACTTAATAAGGCGCTGAATATTCAGCGCCTTATTGTTTGTGGAGCCTGATACCAAATTATCACTGTTCAAAGACAGCAAAAACGCACTCAAACGGTCAAGAAGCAACACCGTATACCTCTCCGCACTTCCAACTCGCTACATACTCATCGATTGATACAGTCCCCAAAGAGCTGTGTGAATCCTCTGAAAAATATTCAAAAAGAATTCCATCTGGCGCCCACATCGACAGAAATACGATGCCGCCCACATCACCCCCATGCTCAAGATGAGGTCGCGCATCTGCTGGCGCTAAAGCATAATCTCCTTTTCGACGAAGAATATGTTTAACTGAACCGTCCTCTTGCAGTTCTTTAAGATGCTGCTCTCCCTCAAGGACCAACGTCATGGTTGAGGCCACGTGCCGATGTCGCCGGCAATGGCCTTGACCCGTCGCATATCGGAGTAACATATCCAATCGACCAGCATCACGATCAAAACCCATTAAACTGAATTCGAAGTCAATTTTATACTCCACGCAACTCGGATCAGTAATTCTGCGCCACTCGACTTGATCTGAATCAAAACTTGTCTGGTTCATACATTACTCAAAAAAGAATTCTAATACGTAATTTTACATAATTCCTTCCAGATTAAAAAAGGCGCCCGCAGGCGCCTCATTTTGATCTGATGATTTGAATCAGGAGATCTAACCTACATAGTTATTTTATTTCGTAAGTTAGGCTCTGGTTGCACATAGCCTCGCCCCCAGCGGCACCTTTACAAACCCAGGGTCCTTGCCCAGTAATGCCCGCATACTTGCCCGTCCCACCAGTAATGTAGTTTGTCCCCTTGTTAGTGGCTGCATTGCCATCAAACGAGGTATACAAATTATCGCCATCAGCATCGCTCCACGAACACTTACCAACTATGTCACCATTAATATCATAGGCACCATAACACCCTGCAACCCCCTCGTGTAAGGCTGGAGATCCATCCGAAGAGAATGTATAGCCTTGACAACTGACGCCACCAACCGCGGTATCGTTTGAACCCGGCGTGGTTGGGTATTCACATGCCCAACCCGTATGAAACTTAATGACTCCCGACTTAGCCAAATGACCGTGACCATCGGCAAGCGCAGCGCCGGAAATAAACATCAATGAAGTAATTGCGACCAATAAAGCTCTCATAACTGACTCCTCCGTGTATGTAATGGAAGGCAATACCCATGTAAGGCGCATTACCAGACTATAATTATCCTAACAACAAATGACACAATCGTTACATCTTAGTGAGTATTTTTGGCCCCTAAGCTTTCAGTAACAAATCCATAATCCACTAAATACATGAAAAACACAAACTGTTCCTTTAGAACCTTCCAACGATTGATATGTCCATTGACATGGTTAAAAAGCTCTTCAAAGCAAAATCGTAGTGCTAGACTATCAGTCAATTTATCCCAGTACACTTAATTTGTGCGGACACAATATCAATCAAAGTATCTTCAGTATTGTTAACTCCTCGGAATCCATGAAAAGTTTCTTGCTTTGCACAAATTAACAAAGAATTAATAAAAAGGAACAAGATGATACTTCTACTTGCCGGAGCGCTTGGATTGATCTCAGTTGCTTTTGGAGCCTACTCCGAACATGGCCTGAAACAAATGGTAACCGAAGAAGAATTTCGATTTTTAATGACCGCAGTACGATACAACCAAATTCATGCAGTTGTTACTGTAGCTATCGGTCTAGGAATCTTAAGTGGCATTCCATCACTTCAAACATCACTGATTCGTTGGAGTGGAAAGCTATTTATTCTAGGAACTACGCTCTTTAGTTTCAGCATCTATCTCTCAGTGGGACTGGATATGCCGGAACTCGTGAATGTAACTCCGTTCGGAGGAACGATTATAATGCTTGCCTGGACTCTACTCGCGATCTGCGGCTACAAGAGCGTAACCCAAAATCATGACCGCTAAATGGAAGTCAGGCATTATGGGTTTATTTTTATTGGTTTTGGTAGGAGCTCTACTCAGCGGTCCGCTTATGAGTAACGTAGAACATCCCGAGTACGTTGTCATCGAAAAGCACAAAGCGATTGAGTTGCGCGACTATGCCCCTAGAATTATCGCCCAAGTCTCTGTATCTGGGTCGCGAGAAGATTCAATCTCGACTGGATTTCAACAACTTGCAGATTATATCTTTGGCAACAACACCACGGCGGCAACGATATCGAAGCAAGAATTTATCAGTCAGGATAAAACATCTAAAAATCAGAAAATCGCGATGACAGCGCCCGTGGAGCAGAGCTTGATCGATGACACGTGGATCATAAACTTTACCATGCCATCAGAATACGTAATAACATCGCTGCCAAAACCCAATAATGCCGCGGTCCGGTTATCGGAGGTTCCTTCACAAAGCTTTATTGCCATTAAATTCTCCGGCATAAATTCAGCATCGAACATTAATACTCACGAAAAAAAACTCCGAGCTTTCGCCCTAGAAAATAATATTCGAATTCAGAGAAATCCAACCTATGCGTTCTATAACCCCCCTTGGACGCTACCCATGCTTCGACGAAATGAGGTAATGTTTCAGATAAAAAATAATTAGGTGTTTTCACATTTAACCGAATGGTCCTATAGCGATGCTTAAACAACCGATCAAGACACTACTATTCGCGACGTCATTAATGTTCATTATCAACGTCAATGCAGCGGACCCTAAAGAGCTCGCTGAGAGCGAGGTTCCAGAGTGGCAAACAATAAAAACACTCATGTTCGGAGACAGATACATCCGAACTGGAAAACAGTCAGCGATTACCCTAAGCATCAACCCAGACATCGATGACGCATCTACAGTACCTATTCATGTTGATGGCCTCGTAAATCAAAAGGACCAACCCTATATAAAAACATTACATATAATCGTTGATCAAAACCCCATACCTACTGCCGCAGTTTTTGAGCTCTCGCCGAGCGCTGGAAATCTACACCTAGCAACGAGACTCAGAATTGAAAAATATACATTTGTAAGAGCTGTGGCAGAGACAAGCGACGGCCAGCTACATATGGATTACAAATGGGTAGCAGTTAAGGGAGGATGCTCAGCACCGAGCGGCAAGAATGCCGGCTCAGACCCGCTACTAGGGAAAATGAAAGTTACATTCAACAAGTACAGAAATTCCTATAAAAATGAAAACGGTGAAAAAGTTTTTCGTGTTCCACTAGAACAACCTAATGTTGTAAAGGTGCAAGTTCGACATCCAAACGAGTCAGCATTGGCGGTCGACCTTGATGAGGCGGTTAGTCCCAATTTCATCCAAGAATTAACAGTAGGATTCGCAGATGAAAACGTACTATCAGCTCAGGTGAATTTCTCGATATCAGACAACCCTGCATTTACATTCAGTTTCTCTCCCAAGCGAGAAGGTGACTTGTCTTTAACAGTAAAGGATACTCATGAAAACACGTTCACACAGAGCATCAGCGTCGTCAAAGCAAAAAAAACGGGACGAAACAGGTAGTTTGGTCAACTCGATAAAGATCGTCGTTAAGGAGGTAATATGAAACCATTTTATGAATTACGGATTTATCAAATTAACCCGGGCAAAATAGACGAGTGGGTTGAATTCATGGAAGAGACCATCACTCCTTTTCAGATCAGTAAAGGCATGATCATCAATGGCAGTTTTGTGATGGACAGTACTGATGAATTTTCCGTTATCAGTGGCGAACGATTAATGACAACCACACCCAAGGGCAGCACGTATGTTTGGATCAGGAAGTTTGAAAATACAGAACAAAAGAAAAAACTTTACAAAGCGGTCTATGAAAGTGAAGAGTGGGTAAATAACATTGCACCAAGGGTCGCTGAGCTTATTGATAGAAATTCGATTGTAATTCATAATTTATCTTCTACGCCACAATCTCTGATGGCTTAAAAAATTCTTAAAAAGGCAGTTAAGTTAGTGAAAAAATCTCAGCTCCTAGTAGCGGTTATCATATTCTTATGCTTCGAGCCTGTGGCGCATGCGGAGACGAAGAGTAATGAGCAGTGGATTGAGTACTTTTTAGACCAAATTTCTGGTATACGGGTCGAAATCTCCAGGCTCGAAACAGATGGCGTTGTTGAAGAGTTGCGTCGTGACCAAGCCCTTGAAGAAAAAATTGACCATCTGACAAGATCAGTTGAAAAACTGACCGAGCTTGTAGACGAACAAAGAGTCTTAATTGAAGAACTCCGATCATCGACAAGCAACTGAATAAATTAAGAAATCAGTCTAATTCAACCAACCTTATCCTCAACGACACTAATTGTCGTCATCCAAGTATTGACACCGATTCACCAAAGGTGTCTACTAAAATTAAGTCTTAAGACAGACTTACTGTAAATACAAAGCTTAATATTATTGTCCACCAAGTGGCTAACCGTTTCGTTCGGTAATGATAGTAAAGTGCTTTATCTACGCGCCCTAACCTACCGTTATCGGTGAAACTTTTCACCTCAGGAGGCCGTTTAATGAATTTAAGTATTTCAGCCCATCACGTCAACGTTACTGAAGCTATTGAATCATATCTTCGCAACAAGATGAATCGCATAGCTCGGCATTTTGAACACTCAATTGACATCAATATCATTTTATCAATATCAAAACACGAACATAAAGCGGAGGCCAAGCTGCACTTCTATGGAAGGGATCTGTTCTGTGAATCCGTTGAATTAAATTTATATAAAGCTATCGATGATTTAGTCATCAAAGCAGACCGTAAAATACTCAAACTAAAAAACCAAGTTAAACGATACTCGACTGAATCAATAAGGAGACGCCAAGTAGCTACAGAGCCTGCGTAGCGAGTCTATCAACCCCATCAATTCAGTGGAAGTGCTTTATATCGTAAGGTGTAAAGCACTTCTAGAATTTTATAAAAACACCCCAGCTCAGCATAGCAATGTTATCGTCATCGAAATCGTAGACTTCGTACTCTAATCGTGTGGAAAAGACATTGGTTACAGGGACATCAAACCCTACACCTCTGAGAAAATCTGCACCATCAACCGAAGTCGCAAACACGTCAGCGCTTCCTGTACCGACTGTTCGAGATGTATCCCATGAATGCATACCAACCTTGAGAAATGGCTTGACCGCCTCAAACGGCATCTTAAGTATTGCACTGAATCCGAATGACGTGGAGTCCACAGCAGTGCTGGATATAGCTCCCGTATTATTCGTGACGACAGAGGTTCCGCGGGTTACCGACGATGCGTTTGGCATTAAGACTGAAGCCTCACCAAAGTCCACGTAGTGAGCTTCTACTGAAACCAGAGAATTAAAACGGTATCCGCCAAAAGCCTTAAATCCAGAACCTTGGTCGTCTAAGGCCGCCCCACCTGCCAAAACCACATCCGCCCCATAGTCGATCTCGGAATGAGAGGGCGCCAGACCAAAATACAGTCCCTGCGCTTGCACCGCATGAGAAACCAATAAAAAACTCAATCCTAATGCATACTTTTTAGCCCAATGCATAGGTCGCATAAGCGCTCCTCGAAAAGTTGAAATTATGAATCATGGAGTACCTTACATATGATTCTTTAATTGGTACTAGTGTACCCTTATAAACTGAATATTAATTAATATAGTAAGCCTCATATTATCGACACATAACAGGAAAGTAAGCTATGCATTTAAAAGTATATTTGTCTGGAGAAATTCACACAGACTGGCGAGAGGAGATAACACAAAGCTGTACTGACAAAGAAATCACCTTCATGAGCCCCATTACAATTCATGAGTCGAGCGACGACTGCGGTGTTGCCATTCTTGGAGATGAGCCAAACAAATTTTGGCATGATCACAAGGGCGCGAAGATTAATGCCATCCGCACACGCAAAGGAATCGAAGATGCTGACATCGTTGTCGTATGCTTTGGTGAAAAATATAAACAATGGAACGCGGCATTCGACGCAGGTTATGCGGCTGCTCTTGGAAAATCTCTAATTATTTTGCATCAAGCGGCGCATCAACACCCACTCAAAGAGATAGATGCAGCCGCGTTAGCAGTTGCCGAAACGCCTCAACAAATTGTGCAGATATTGAATTATGTGCTTGACGGCACCTTGCCCTGAGCCCCAGCAAAACAACTATTAGGAGAAAAAATGAAGACGCGCCAACTCGGGATAAAAGGTCCACACGTTTCTGCCATTGGTGTCGGAGCGTTATCATTCTCTAATTTTTATGGTTCAGCAGAGGATGAAGGGTCACACAAAGTACTGCGGGCAGCGTTGGACCTAGGTATAAATCACGTCGATACCTCCAACGTCTATGGCAATGGCCGGTCAGAAACGGTTATTGGCTCTTTTCTGTCTATGCAGGGAAAGTTAAAAGAAGACTTATTTACAATCGCATCGAAAGTGGGTATTTGTCGGGACACGGAGACAGGTCAACGGTACTTTGATAACAGCGAGAGTCATATCCGTGATCAGTTAGATAAAACACTTAAACGGCTTAGGATCAATTCACTAGACTTATACTATATCCACCGCCGAGACGAATCGATACCGATAGAAGAGGTCGCCGGAACAATGATGAAACTCGTTGAGGAAGGCAAAATAAAATCCTATGGGTTTTCAGAAATCGCGCCGTCATCGCTGAAACTCGCCCAGTCGGTGGGATACGTCGCGGCCGTACAGTCAGAATATTCACTCTCGACCCGCAACCCGGAGATGGGATTAACCCAATTGACACAAGCCTCGGGAACCGCTCTGGTTGCCTTTTCGCCTGTTGGACGATCATTGCTTACAGACAATCCACACACTGAAGAACGTATATCAGATATGGATTTTCTAAAAGAGAATCCTCGATTCATCGAGCCTAATCTAAGTCACAATATTCGCATAACGAATGCTTTTCGAAAACTCGCTGGTGAATTAAGTATCAGCGCGTCAGGTTTAGCTATTGCCTGGTTGTTGCATCAAGGAGACAATATCATTCCAATACCAGGAACGCGGACTGTTAAACACCTCGAAGAATTAACCGAAGGTGCCCAGCGTAAGCTATCCCGCGAAGAACTTGCACTCATAGGTGACGTTCTACCGATTGGATGGGCACATGGCAATCGTTACTCAGTCAATCAATCAAAAGCTGTCGAACAATACTGTTAAAAATTATAGGAGGCGTTTTATGCCGGGCCGTAGTTACCCCTGATTCCTTGTCTACGCGCAATGGCTAAACGTCACAATCGAACTCTTTATAATCACTTCATCTAGGTGAACAAGAAATGTCTTTCTCCAAAACGACAACGCTAGGATTTATTGGCCTAGGTTCAATGGGACTTCCCATGGCCGAAAATATCATTAAAAGTGAACTCCAAACTTATATTTTCGATATTGATTCATCTCGATTTAACACGCTTAGAGGTGAACATGTCCATAGATGCTCTTCACCCAGAGAAGTAGGCGACAAAGCCAACATCATTTTCACTTGCTTACCATCATTAGAAACAGCACGTTCAGTAGTACTAGATATTAATATTGGCATATTGGATGGCGCCCGAGTGCGAAGCCTTGTCAGTCTCGGCACTACAGGGAGTGCATATGCCAAAGAAATTTCATCTCGACTTCAAAAAAATAATATTTCTTTCTTAGACTCTCCCATATCTGGGGGGCCGGCGGGCGCGAAGGATGCAACGCTCGCAATGATCTGCTCAGGAGACAAACAAACTTATAAGTTCCTTTGCAAACAAGTCTTTCCACAGATGAGTGCTAAACAGTTCTATGTAGGTGATCAACCCGGCATGGCTCAAACCATGAAATTAGTAAACAATATCAATCTTTTTATGCAACTGGCAGGAACACTAGAATCGTTAACTCTTGGGGAAAAAGCGGGTCTTGATCCAGAGCAAATGATCGACGTTATCAACGCCTCTACTGGATCGAGCCGCTCAAGTCAGATTTTCATTCCTGATAACGTACTGAGCGGAGCATTTAACTTTGGCGCGAGCAACGCAATCTTAAAAAAAGACCTGGATCTGTGGGCCGAGGAAGTTGATATATACGGGACGAGCGATCAAGTAGGCAACGCCGCTAGACGCACATTCTCCGAAGCTGTAAAGGAACACGGGATGGGCGCTGATTTAACTATGATATATGCAACTTTACGACGATTAGCCTCACTCAAATAATGCGCTACAGATCATGTCCCTAGATACTTTAGAAATGTAATGTCGTTGTGAACCTTGGCTATCAATAGGCTTTAAAAAGGTAACTTCGGCAAATATAATTGGCTCGATTATGATCCGGTCCAGTGAGCTCATCAAAGTCATGTTTCCAACATAAGCTGGCTTAGTCGTAGGATTGCTCTTCTCGTCAAGATAACGAATCGCAACGGGTAATACTTTTACACCAATTCCAACTGCAGGCTGAAAAATTGAAGGATGAAAAGCCCCCAATCGATCACCGGAGGTTGTCGTGCCTTCGGGAAAAACGCATACGGTTTGGTGATTTAATAACGACTCTTCGATCTGCTCATTGACCTTTGTGATCGCGCGACGACTCCCCCTAGCAATGAAAATCGTTCCAACGAAACGCGCTAAAAAGCCGATGATCGGCCATTGACCTACCTCTGATTTCGACAAGAAACAAACTGGGAGACAAGCAGATACTACGGGAATGTCCAACCATGAAATATGATTTGCTACTAAAAAATATTCCTTCGACTGTTGGTTCAGTCCCTTAATTTCGAGTTTAATATTAAGAATAATCAGTAAAGCTCGAAACCAGTATTGGGCAACAATTCTTTTATGACTAATACCAGCATTAATAGACATGCATAGTGCAATTAACAAACCGATGAGAAGCAAGCAAAACAAAGCCGAGTATTTAATGAGCCTTCTGATGTACTTACGCATAACAGCAACAAGAACAAGGATGATCTATAGCTAACTACTGTAGCAGAATTAGAAAATGAAACGCACGCAACACGGATTCAGCCAACGCATTGATCGGTTATTCCAAGACTACCATCAACACCCTTAATACGTGGCATATTGGGATCTTTAGCCGAGACTATTTTCTTATGCTTTAACCATCTTGCTACTACATCCCAGACCGGTTCACCACTTACTCCCTCTCTAACTGGAGCCCAGCCTGCAACCTTATAAATTTTATTTGCCTCAATGAGCGTTTCGCCAATCCGCATATCGGATATACGCGAGCCAATCAGTGCATTGGGATCGATCGTATACGTCATTCCACCCACCCGAACCATATCACCCCCTTGTTGATAATACGGGTCAGCATTAAATATATTATCAGCGACATCCTCAAGTATCACCTTAATCGTCCCACCAGTCATTTCAGTCAAGGTGCTGTAAGAATATGTTGTCGCAGTTTGCTCTAGCAGAGCCTCCATGGTGATCGTCGCATTGGGTAGAAGACTCGTACCCCAACGAAAGCCAGGAGAAAATGCAATATCAGCGTTTAACTCATCAATCAGAGCATCTAAAATTATTTCATCGAAACTGCCGTTAAAGTTACCTCTTCGATACAACAACCCTTCAGTTATCGCCAGCGGTTCCAATAATTGCTGTTCGAATGGCTGCCTAACACGATGAATTAACTCTTCCATATCGCGATCGGGTTCTATCAATTTAGAAAATACTGGTAAGAGTCGATACCTAAAATCCGTAACACCCGATTCGCTTACAGCAAAATCCAACACTCCAAGAAATTTGCCATTGCTTCCTCCATTCGTAACGATGGTCTTACCCGTCCTATTTGGCACAATTACAGGAACCGGCATACCGTCGTGGGTATGCCCCCCCAATATTGCATCAAGTCCAGTCACACGTGAAGCCAATTTTAAGTCCACGTCCATACCATTATGAGAGAGTAAAACAACGACTTTGATACCTTGCTTACGTATCCGATTAACGAGCTGCTGCAACTCATATTCGCGGATACCAAAACTCCAATCAGGAATCAAATGGCTCGGATTTGCAATCGGGGTGTAAGGAAATGCCTGACCAATAACGGCTATTGGCACACCGTTCATTTCTTTTATAGTAAACGAGTCAAATACCGGATCATCAAAATCAAAGGTTTTGACGTTTTGAGCAAGAAAATCAATTTTCCCCGAAAAATCGTTAGTCACTATATCTTGTACCCGCTCCGCTCCGAGAGTCATTTCCCAATGAGCAGTCATCACATCAACTCCAAGGAGCAAACATGCATCAACCATATCCTGTCCTCGAGACCATAACGCGGTAGCGGACCCTTGCCACGTATCGCCACCATCAAGCAAGATAGCTCCAGGACGCTCTGACCGAAGTTTGTCTACAAGCGCTTTGAGGTAGGAAAACCCGCCAATACGACCAAACATATTTGCAGACTCTTCAAAATCGAGGCAAGAAAACGCATGCGCCAGATCACTACCAGCCGGGACATTTATCGCTTTCAGTAGGGAATCTCCAACGATATGTGGTAATTTATCTACCGCCGAACCGACACCAAGATTCATACTGGGCTCTCGGTAATAGACAGGATTTAACTGCGCATGACAATCTGTCATATGAAGCAAATGAACGTTACCAAACCTTGGAATATCGTAAAACGCGCTTAAGTGAGGACTGGCGATCGCTCTTCGATTAGAAATCGGTAGGCCAGCTGCAGCCGCGGCCCCAAGTGCTAATAAAAAATCTCTACGAGAAAGAGCCACAAATAGTACCTAGCCCTTACTGGTTGACTGGGGATTCGGGATCCAACAACAATCCCATTATGTCTTTCATTTGTTCCATAGTCAGTATACCTTGGTGACCATATCGCGGCATGTTCGAACAAATCAAAAATGCCTGAGGATTAAAAATTTTCTCCCACGTATAACGTAAAACCTCTCTAGAGTAACCTCGTAGTTTTCCGTACTGATATAGTGAGGGACCTAGCGTCCCATATGCCAGTTCCTCATTTCGAATTTGATGGCATGCGTAACAGTTACCGCCATTCTTTGTGTCAAAAGAATCATTAAAACGAAGCCCTTTACCGCTTTGAGCAATCCGTTCCCCCTCTTCCCAATCTCCAATATAATCACCGTCATCAGGATATTTAATTTGCTCGAGCGCCTCTGACATCAATGAGCTCGCCTCATCACTATGGATATTCACGTTTAAATCGCTGCAAAATTTCTGGATAGGATCCAGGTTCAAAAAGCGTTCCAACTGGACGGGACCTTTACTTCTCAAACCCCTCTCAAGTAACTCACTAAATTGTGGATTTAGCTCATCGGCGATAGTCACTTTAGAAAAACCAAAAATCGCAACCGCCATCCAAAACCCAACTGCATATCTCAAAAATTTCATAATCATCTCTCAACGTTTCATCGCAGGAGCATCATACAAACCACCATCCGCACTTCGGGCTAAAAACATAATAAGCGCTGTAATTAAATTATCACCATAAAGCGCCTCCGGAAACCGTTGTTGGCGAAAACAATCATAAAGTCGATGTTGCATGGTCCGCACCTCTCCAGCAGATACTCGGTAAGCCGGCCATGAACCATACGTTTTCCTCGCTTGATCCTGGTTTTTAAAGTTTGGAAGCTCCTGCAACCTTATTCTTTTATTGTCACCACTGTGGCACGTTATGCACCCGAAATCATGCGATCCTGCTCTGAAATAAAAAAGCTGCTTGCCTAAATCAAACATATTTTTTTCTGCGACATGCTCTAAAGGAATATTCATTCGCATACCTTTAGATTCAGAGGCAATAAACGTAACTAGCATCTCTATCTCAGAGGTTTCTTGGCCTCTCTTCGTAAAAGGATACGAAGAGACCTCCCCTCTAGAAAACCCCTGAATCAGGGTCCGACAATGAATCAATCGCTGCTCGAGATCCATAACTTTTTTCACATCTGGAAAATAACGAGGAAGCTCCACATAAGCTCCCTTGGTCACACCAGGACCTTTGCCTAGATCACATTCCTCAAGGCTTACTTCCTTAGGACCAGCAGCACTGAACCACAGATCTTCGCCTGACAATATCCATAGCTCTGCAGGATTGATATCGGCCAGCAAGTCGCGATACTCCTGTATTCCTGTAGCCGTCTCGTCATCTGCATGTCCCTGGCTTAACCCCAGAGCACAAATCAAAAAAACAAATCTAACGAAATGAATCAATAGAGACTCCATAAAAAATAAAATTTACGTAAAATCCTAACTCTCTTTACTAAATAAGCAATTAATACGCCTAAGCAATATACCTGTTAGATGTCAAAAGACTAACATTGTTCTCTTGATTCGCAAATTTAGATGACAAGACCAAAGTTCACCACTGAATGCGCCACTTTCGGATCAATTGCAAAAATAAAAAAGCCGGCAGGGCCGGCTTTTTTATTTTTGATATTTGTGCTTCCTAATGACTCTGATCGCTAGCTTCTCGAGACTCTTCGGATTTTTCTTCTACCGGTTTAATATTTGCACCTGAATATTTACTAGGTCCAGATGTACCGCTGACACCCGCCATAGATACAGAACAAGTCATCAAAAACACAAGCGAAATAAATGTAGTAAAAACTTTCATCAGACCGACACTCCAAATTTAAAAAATATTGATTTAAAGATTAAAAGCTAAACGAACTCACGTCAACTGGAAAAACGAAAGTATACTCCATCACTTCAAAAAGTCATCATTATGCTCGCCTAGTAAAGGCGCCGCCTTTTGACTCGCTTCCTGCATTTTTAATGTTTGCGCAATTGGTATCGGCACAGCCAGCATCTCATCCCCTGATTGACTCACAAGGGTATTATCAAAAACTCCGCGATCCTTAAACTGCTTATCGCTTAACGCCTCACCTACGCTTTTTACTATTGAGCAACAACAGTTCGCTTCCTCTAATATGGATTCCCAATACGCTGCAGATTGACCCTTAATAATCAGTGCCACTTGGCGAATTGTCTCTTGCGCATCAATAGCGTCATCCCAATACTTCTCTGATAAACCAATAGCCACGACAAAAGCCGACCAAAACTTATCTTCAAGGGGACCCGCTGCAACGTAGCGCTGGTCGCATGTTGGGTACAGTTGATATCGTGGCGAACCTCCGGTCAAACGATCGTTGCCATTTTCGGGGTTAACACCAAACGCACTTGCTTTTCCGAGCGCCCAAAACAGAAATGGAAGCACACCATCAGTCATGGCAATGTCGATATAACAGCCTTTACCCGTGAGATCACGCTCTCTGAGCGCTAACAAGATATTGATAACCGCAGGATAAGATCCACCAGCAATATCTGCAATTAAAGCAGGCGGCACTGTCGGATTATCCGGAGAACCCATACTCAAGGAGAGTAGCCCAGCGTCTCCTATATAATTTATATCATGCCCAGCTAAATGTTTTTTGGGGCCATCCTGACCAAATCCCGAAATCGAACAATAAATAATTTTAGCGTTGATCTTCTTAATGGACTCATAATCTAACTCTAGACGAGCCATTACTCCTGGACGAAATTGCTCTACAACAATGTCAGCTTTTTCGATCAGAGGAATTAACTTGTCTCGCTCGGATTTATTTTTTAAATCTACAGTAACGCTTTTTTTACCTCGATTTAACAAGGAAAAGTTGACGCTACTCTCCCCCCATGTCGGCGGATAATACCGCATGTCTTCACCCGTTCCGGTTCGCTCAATTTTAATCACTTCCGCACCCGCTTCAGCCAGAAATAGGGTTGCCATAGGACCGGGTAATAGCGTTGAAAAATCTAAAACTTTTAAACCTCTTAAGGATCCAGTCATAGTCTGTCTCTAGTTAATACAGCTGCCCTGATACGAAATTTTGAAAGAAAAGAGTTGCATAATAACTACTCTTTTTTCTAAAAATCAGTCCCGTCGAACAACCTTTAACGGAATGTGGTTTTGGGGATCTAAACCGGGCTCGTCCATCGGATCTTGCTCAGTTATTGGCCTCAGATTCCCCATTAGTAAGTCTCGCACATAATTAGGTAAAGCAAAAACGCCTTGGTGGGTATCCCCATTATAGTATTGAAGATCATTAATTTTACGAGTCTTAAGGCGCTCCTCTATGTTCTCGTTGTTCAGACTTAAAGGATCTGTCTGATCCGATGCCGTAGCCATCCCCCAAATTGTCCCGTACAAAGGCACATATACAAGATACGGTCTGACCACATCAAAAACCGTCTTTAATGAACTATAGACCCGATGAAAGACATTGGGCCGCATGATGGGCGAACCAAGGTGCATAGATAGGACGCCCTCAGGACCTAGAATACGTCGACAATGCTCAAAAAAATCAACTCGATACAGCGCCTCCGAAGGTCCGAAAGGATCCGTCAGGTCAAGCATCATTAGATCAAACTGATTCTGGCACTCCTCCACATACTTCTTGCCGTCAGCAATAACTACGCTTAGTCTTGAGTCATCAAAAGCACCCCGATGCACCAATGGGAGATGTTCTTTACAAAAATTCACCACCATCTCATCAATCTCAACCATGACGACCTCTTCCATTGAGGGGTACTTCAGATACTCCTCTGCCGCCCCTCCGTCTCCACCGCCAATAATCAATGCTCGTTTAGGTGCATAATGTGAAATGCCTGCCGGATGAATCATATTTTCATGGTAGAAAAATTCATCATTATCAGACGTCATGAAATAATCGTCGATACGAAGAGTCCGACCAAAGTCAGTTTCTAAAACCTCGATGTCTTGGAACGGAGATTTAGCATGCGCAAGTCTTGCCTTGGATTTAACCCAAAAACCAATCCCGTCATTAAGCTGCTCAAGAAAGTACTCTTCTTTGGTTCTATCTGTCATCTACCTATTCTGTCCAACGTGATAAATTCAAAGCCGTTCTACAGCGTGAGATTTCTCAAACTCAGGCTTAAACGTGTCGAGCAACGATTGGTAGAGCTGCTTCGCTCTAGGACGATTATCTTGAGAATAGCTGCAAACATAGACATCGACCGTGACATAATTTTTTTCTGGCCAAGTGTGCAAAGACATGTGCGACTCCGCGAGCACGATCATTCCGGTCACACCTCCCCCACCACCAAACTGATGAAAAAAGTCGCCGACGCTAGACAAACCAGCATCGCTTACTAATTTAAGGCAATGCTCTTTTAACAATTCAGCATCCACCATGAACTCGTTGTCACAAGTTACATTGTAAAGATCACCCATAACATGAAGCCCTGGAGTGTCTTTAACGCCACGAACGGCGCTGGCGGGTGGATCCTCATCGGAATCACCTACAACACGGAGACCTAAATAATCCCCATTTTTATGAAGCGTTTCTGTCTCCGTTGCGACCGGACGAACCTTCTTCAATTTGAGACTACGCATATCACAATCTCCCTCCGTAATCCGAGACTATGTCCCGGCGTTGCGTCGAGGACGCGTACCCAAACCGCGATTCCTGCCCAAACTTCACGTGGCTGCAGTTCCCACTGAGTGTTTTGGACAGACCCGTGACCAGAAACACAAATAAGCTAGATGCTGGTCAAAATACTTGAAGGCGAGACTATACGGTTTCGGTAGAGAATTTCAAGTAATTTTAATAAGAAATAGTCCACCAACACGCAAAAAACTATTTTTATTGGGACTTGCAGCTAACAGAACCCCACGGAAGTATTTAAGGTTTTATCCGATTCTTTATCAGAATATTTTTACCCTATAACGTCCCGTTATAGACGCCCCCATCTATTAGGAAATTATGCCCAGTGATGTAAGACGCTTGAGCACTGCAAACATAAGCACATAACTGTCCAAACTCTTTCGGTTCACCGAAACGACCTGCTGGTATTGCGTTTAATCTCGATTTGGCGACATCCCCGATAGATTGGTTGCTTTGCTTGGCCATTGCTGCCATTCGCCCATTCATTGTTTCAGTGGCAAATGCGCCCGGTAGGATATTATTTATTGTGACATTATGCACTGGAGTTTGCCTTGAAAGCCCTGCTATGAAGCCAGTTAGCCCGGCACGCGCTCCATTCGATAGCCCCAAAATAGGGATTGGAGCCTTTACTGCGGCCGAGGTAATGTTGACGATACGTCCAAACTTCCGCTCAATCATGCCGTCCAAAACTGACTTAATTAACTCAATAGGCGTCAACATGTTCGCATGTAATGCTTTTTCCCAATCAGCAATTTCAAAATCTCTAAAATTACCGGCTGGCGGACCTCCCGCATTATTAACCAATATATCGAGTTTCGGGCAGGCACTTAAGGCTTCCTTGCGTCCCTCAGCAGTAGTAATATCAGCCGAGACGGTTCTAACCTCAACCTCCGTATTCGCACCAATATGAGCTGCGGTCTCAGCTAAAGCCTCAACACCACGTGCGACAATCACAACATTAACACCCTCTTCAGCAAGCGACTCCGCGCATGCTCTTCCCAACCCTTTGCTACCCGCGCAAACTAAAGCCCATTTATCTTGAATTCCAAAATCCATAATTCCCCCATCACGTTAGAATAAATAATAATGTTGTAATCTTGCCACGATTATAGACGTCTTGTAGATCCAGTCATTCAACTGTAGGTATAATTTAATGCAACTTAAGAATCGGTAAATTTAATGAAAATTTGGGCACTTAATGTTTTACTCGCGTGCTCTATCCTTGTGGGTGGCTGCGCTACTGGACCAAACAGCCACGATCCGCTGGAGCCAATGAATCGAAAAATCTATCAATTCAATGAAACAGTTGATCAGATCGTGATCAGACCAGTTGGAAAAGCTTACACCTCGTTTGTGCCCTCTCTAGTTCGCACAGGCGTGAGAAACGTTTTTACAAATCTTGGGGTAATAAATACGACCTTTAACGATTTATTGCAATTAAAGATACGAAATGTACCCGTCGGGATTGCGCGCTTTACATCAAACTTAATCTTAGGGGTTGGAGGCATGTTCGATGTCGCGTCTGAGATAGGTATTCCATACTACAAAGAGGACTTCGGACAAACACTTGGACACTGGGGTCTTGAAAGTGGTCCCTATCTAGTCCTGCCTTTATTAGGTCCAAGCACTATAAGGGATGGCGCAGCAAAGCCTTTTGACTTTTACCTAGATCCGGTATCTCATATCGGCGATGACTCCACTAAATGGAACTTCACCGGACTCAGAATCATTGATACACGATCCAAATATCTCGGTTCAGAGGATATGCTGAGCAAATCTGCATTAGATCAATACAGTTTCATTCGAGATACTTGGCTGCAGCGACGCGAGTATCAAATTAGCGATGGCGCGCCGAAAAGAACTGAATCCAGCAAATACAGACCAAAGTCTTTTAGGGAGTTAGAACTAGAACTAGAA
>CENZ01004592.1_pt1 | contig 32186 bp, 27 predicted proteins | sample 361341 | NCBI WGS metagenome assembly CENZ01 (sample SAMEA2619782, study PRJEB7988) | marine metagenome | biome: marine biome (ENVO:00000447); feature: deep chlorophyll maximum layer (ENVO:xxxxxxxx); material: "saline water (ENVO:00002010), including plankton (ENVO:xxxxxxxx)" | depth 50 m
TCGGGAATGTTCCGATTTTCTTGCTTTTTCAGCGGCTGGACTTGATCAGGGAAAAGAGCGGCATATTGATATGACCACCACCCGCACCCTGATGGGTAGCGCCTATCCGGGCCCCGGCCTTTACTCGAAGTATTTTGACCGGGATATGGAGCCAATGGTTGAGGTGATTCAAGATACCTGTGGCCGTCATGACACTTTCGGCCTTGCCTGCGCGGCCAGGTACTATGAAGACCAGGGCTACTTTGGCCACCCCAACTGCTCGGACAATCTAAACGCGATCATGGCGCCGTTTGGTATCAGGCCCAGGCGTGGATGGGAGGCGGTCAATTTCTTCTACAACACCGGCATCGATGACCACAACGTCCTTTTTCTCGATGAACCCTGGTCACGCCCAGGCGACTATGTACTCCTGAAAGCCATGACTGATCTGGTGTGTGCATCCACCGCCTGCCCCGACGATACCAGTGCCGCAAACGGCTGGAACCCCACAGATATACATGTTCGCATCTACACTCCGGAGAAAGCCTTTTCACGGGCTATTGCATACAGAATGACCCCAGACGCAGAAACCCAACTGACCCGCGAGACGGGCTTTCACCCTTGCACCTCACGGCACACCCGAAACTTCGCGGAATATCGCGGATATTGGCTGCCCACCGCGTTCAATAACGCGGGCGCCATCGACGAATACTGGGCATGCCGCGAGCGGGCGGTAATGATGGACTTGTCGCCGCTGCGCAAGTTCGAGGTGCTGGGTCCTGATGCCGAAACCCTGCTTCAGACGACGCTGACCCGCAACATCCGTCGACTTTCGGTGGGACAAGTCGCCTATACCGCGATGTGTTATCCGCACGGCGGAATGATTGATGACGGCACCGCATTGCGCCTTGGCCCTGATAATTTCCGTTGGATTGGCGGCGACGACTACAGCGGAATCTGGCTTCGAGAACAGGCGCAAAAGCTGGGACTGAAAGTTCTGGTCAAATCCTCCACTGATCAAATTCACAACGTGGCCGTACAGGGACCCAAGAGTCGGGAGATCCTGAGCGAAATTATCTGGACGCCGCCCGCGCAGACCACTGTGGAGGAGCTGGAGTGGTTCCGTTTTACCGTAGGCCGTTTAGGCGACCTGAACGGTTGTCCTGTGATGGTTTCTCGAACGGGGTACACGGGCGAGCTTGGCTACGAGATCTTCTGCCATCCCGATGACGCATCGAAGATCTGGGACGCGGTGTGGCAGACAGGTGAACCCCATGGCTTACTGCCACTTGGTCTGGATGCGCTTGATATGGTGCGAATTGAAGCAGGTCTCATCTTCGCTGGTTATGAATTTTGTGACCAGACAGATCCGTTTGAGGCGGGCATCGGATTTACGGTTCCCTTGAAATCCAAAGAAGATGACTTCATCGGACGCCAGGCCCTGGAGCAACGAAAAGCGAATCCCCAGCGCAAACTCGTTGGACTTGAACTGGAAGGTAATGAACCTGCAGCGCACGGTGACTGCGTACGTGTGGGCCGCGCGCAGGTCGGGGTCATTACCAGCGCCATGAGATCTCCGATCCTGAGAAAGAATATTGCTCTGTGTCGAATCGACACAACTCACTCAAAAATAGGGACAGAGATCGAGGTAGGGAAACTGGACGGCCAGCAAAAGCGGATCCGAGCCTCAGTGGTTCCTTTTCCTTTCTACGACCCCAAAAAAGAGCGCGTCAAGGGTTAGGGTTAAAACAATTCGTTCTTAAGATAATCCTGAGTCTGGCCTATTTTAGGGTTGCAACGAATACGACGCTGCATGCCGGAGTCGATTTTCTGGAACTAAATTCATAATATAGCCTATAACAATCAGTGTTTTACCCTAAATAGGCCGTTATCTAAGTCGAGCCCTTTCAAATCGAATAATTGGTGTATTTTTGGTTATAGGTCTTCCAATTCAACTAGCCTACACTCAGTTCTACGGCTGATTGTTTATCTACCTATAAGGGAGTTTAATAAATACACCTGAGGTGATTCTCATTAGCCGCTGGGACAGCAGGTATGTCAGCCCTAAATAAGACTGGGATGCCGTGTTGTCGGGATAACCAAGGACGCAAACGAAATAATCTTTTCAACGGAGGAGTATTATGAAACTAATCAAGACGAGATCAATCCGGCAGTTGGTAGCAGGAGCACTCGTTGCCGGGCTGTCGTTCACCGGCGTCGCCCAGGCGGCCGACAGCACCAAACCGATCGTGATCCCGATCCACAACTGGTCAAGCCAAGTGGTCATGGCCTATGTGATCGGAGGTATCTTCGAATCGATGGGCAACAACGTCGAGTATGTGCCTGCCGATACGCAGGCTGTGTACGAATCCATTCGTAACGGGGATGTCACTATCTCGCACGAAGTATGGCAATCCACCTTCGGCAAGTCCTTCTACAATGCGATGGCTAAAGGCGGCGTAATCGACGCCGGAACCCATACAGCTTTAACGCTTGAAGAGGTCGGCGTACCGCAGTGGGTAATCGACAAAAATCTGTGCCCCGGACTGCCTGACTACAAGGCGCTCCTCAACTGCGCAGACGTCTTCTCTACTCCCGATTCCGGCGGCAAGGGCCGAATCCTGGAAGGACCGCAAAGCTGGCACGGCCAGGAATACCCGGACCGTGTTGAAGCCCTGCTGGGAGATAACTGGGTCGTGAAGTTCGCCGGTGGTGCAGATGCACTCTGGGCCGAACTCGCTTCTGCGAAAAAAGAGGGGCGGGGTACTATCATCTTTAACTGGACCCCGAACTTCACCGATGCCGATGGCTTTGTCTTTATCGAGTGGCCACCGTACTACCCGGGTTGTCGTAAGCAAGATGGTGGTGACAGTAAGTGCGGATCACCGAAAGGCTGGCTGAAGAAAGCAGCCTATTACAAGTTCCCCAAGACCCATCCGGCAGCCTACATGGCCTTCTCCCAGATGTCTTTCAATGCCGGTCAGATCGGTTCTATGGCTGCGCTGGTGGACATCGACGGCATGGATCACAAGGACGCTGCCAAGAAATGGCTTGCTGACAACGAAGATGTCTGGAAGCCCTTCACTCAGGCTGGCATGTAAGAGCGCTACGTAGCTCGAACTAGCTCAAAACCCCTCCCTCGCCGTTGGTTGCAAGGGAGGGGTTTTTTTTCAATATAATGGGTTGCAGAGCCATCAGCTTAGCGGCTCAACCGAAAGAACTTACCGGAAAGTTGTAATGCCTGAGGACGCCACCGCCAACCATCCCTCGGAATCGGTCATCAGATGCGAATCGGTCTACAAGATCTTTGGGGATAACGCCAAGAACCTGCTGGAGGCCTCCGACGGACAGGTCACCGACCCAAAGGCTTTCCAGGAAGCCGGCTGTATTGTCGGCGTCAACAACGCCTGCTTTGAAGTCGCCAAAGGCGAAAAACTGATCATCATGGGCCTGTCGGGCTCAGGCAAGTCGACCCTGCTGCGCTGCATCTCCCGTCTGACGGATGCGACGGCCGGACGCATCTTTGTAGACGGAGAGGATCTGCTGGCGATGAACAGTAAACAGTTGATCGAGCTTCGTCGCGAGAAGATGGGTATGGTGTTTCAGAGTTTTGCCCTCTTACCGCACAAAACCGTTCTGGAAAATATTGCTTTCCCGCTTCAGGTGAAGGGTATAAGCACAAAGTCCAGCATCGAAAAGGCCATCGACATGGTTAGACTTGTCGGATTGGACGGTCGGGAGAATTATTTTCCCCGGGAACTCTCAGGTGGACAGCAGCAACGCGTGGGTATCGCGCGGTCACTCGCGGTCGAACCAGATATCTGGTTTCTCGATGAACCCTTCTCAGCGCTCGATCCTTTGATCCGAAAGGAAATGCAGGATGAGTTCCTGAGGCTGCAGAGTGTGCTGAACAAAACGATTCTTTTTGTGACCCATGACTTTGACGAAGCCCTGAGACTTGCGGACCGAATCGCCATCATGAAGGATGGCGTTATCGAACAACTCGATACCCCTGCCAACATCGTGCTGGATCCCGCGACCGAGTATGTACGCAAGTTCACTCAGGATGTCCCCCGCGAGAAAGTGCTGAAGATTGAATCGGTGATGGACCCCATCGAGCCGGGCACTCAAATGAGCGATCTCAAAGTGTCCAAAGATGCGATCATCGAAACGGTTGCCGAGGCAGTTCTAAGTGAGCCGAGGCCCGTGCCGGTCATTAACGACCAGAATGATGTCGTCGGTTGCGTAAAACCCTCTCACGTGATCCATACACTTTTCGGCAGTCGTCACTAGGTCCTCGCCGATTCTCCCTTTGCCCGTGGGTCATACTAACTTTCATCTATCTCCCAAGGTTCTGCAGTTTCTGGGCCTATTGGCTGCGTTCTGGGCGCTTTGTGCCTTAATTGAGCCCGATGAGAACAATTGGCTCTGGAGGCTACCGTCGCTGATTGCCGGCCTCCCGTTATTAATCAATAACTCGGTCGACTACTTGATGTACGAGTGGATGCCAATATCGGTATGGGATCCCGAGATCGAGGAGTACGAAGACAAACCTCTATTCAAGGAAATTACCCGATCCATTTCAGCGGGTCTGTTGTTCCTGATTCACCTCGTCCGCGAGGTATTTCTGGGTGGCACCAAAACCATTGTTGCCTTCACCAGTTGGGACTTTGTCACTGAAAACCCCTGGGCTCAGATCCCCGCTCTGCCGTGGACAGTGGTGACTGCAGGAGCAATCCTGCTGGGCTACAAACTCAAAGGAGTCGAGCTTGCAACGATGACCGGAGCCGGCCTCATCTATATAGCCTTGTTCGGACAGTGGGAGCCTTCGATGGAGACGCTCTCATTCGTTCTGATCGCCGCGCCGATATCGGTCGTACTCGGCCTGGCCTTTGGAATCTGGGCGTACAAGAGTCCTGCCGCCGAAGCTGTCCTTCAACCGCTCCTCAATGTTGCACAGATCGTTCCGCACTTTTCGTACCTTGTTCCGGTGATGGTGTTTTTCGGCATCGGCGACCACGCGGGTGCGATTGCCACGATCATCTTTGCTACCCCACCGATGGTGCGGCTGACGGTTCTGGGCCTCAAGAACGTGTCCCCTGAGGTCCTCGAGTCAGGGATGATGAGCGGATGCAGCAGCTTTCAGCTGCTATTCAAGGTGCTCATACCGACGGCTCGGCGGGATATTCTGATCGGAGTAAACCAAGTTATCATGCAGTGCCTTGCCATGGCGGTGATCGCCTCGTTCATCGGCGCAAAGGGCCTAGGCTACAACCTGCTTCTGGCGCTGAATGGACTGAGGATCGGCAAAGCCCTCGAGCAGGGCATCTGCATCGTGCTCATTGCCGTGATTCTGGACAGGCTTTCCCTTGCCTGGGCGAACAAGCAAACAGATTACTTTGCTGACTTGAACTTCATGCGCCGGTACAAATACTCGCTGCTCTTCGGGCTGGTATTTGTGGTTGGGATTGTCCTAGCTTATCTCGGTACTTTCTTCTTCCGGGACGGTTTTAATTACCTCTACATGATCCCGCATAACAAGGGCTTTACGACCGAACAATTCTGGCAGGCCGGTGTGGACTGGATATGGGATACCTTCTTCTTCAGCCTTAAGGCCTTTAACGTATTTCTGATTACCCAGATTTTGATGCCCATGAAGAGCGCGTATCTCGGTATGCCCGTCGCGGCGACATTACTCCTTGTAGTCGGCACCGCCTACATCGTGACCGGACTCCGTTCAGCCATTTTCGTCGCCTCCTTCGTGCTGTTTATCGCATTCACTGAATGGTGGGACCGCGCATTGATCACGACCTACATCATGAGTGCTTCTGTGATTATCTCAGGCATCATCGGTATCACCGTAGGCACCTTAGCGGCCCAACATCCGGTCGCTGCGAGATCCATGCTCCTGATCTGTGACACCTTCCAGACTTTCCCGTCGTTTATTTACCTGATCCCTGTCATCATGCTGTTCGGGGTAACCGATACGTCGGTGCTGATTGCTGTCGTGGTTTACGCCACCGTCCCGGCCACGCGGTACACAATTGCCGGCCTGCAGAGCGTCCCACCCTCTCTCCACGACGCGGGATCAATGTCGGGTGTAAACCGGATTCAGCGCTGGCTGAAAATTGAACTGCCCATGTCCTTTCCGCATATTGCGCTCGGAATCAATCAGACCGTGGTTTTCGCACTATCCATGGTGATTATCGGTGCCATGATCGGAACAGATGATCTTGGGCAGTTCATTCTGAAAGCCCTCTCTGACAAGAACGGTACTGGCAATGGGCTGGTGCTAGGGCTGTGCGTGGCGTTTATCGGACTTGCGATTGACCAGGTCCTACGGACTTGGGCGAACGAGCGCAAGAAAGCGCTGGGGTTAGCCTAGTCTGATGGCAACAACTGTTAGGCCAGTCGTGGCCATCGCCCGGCTACACCCCGTCAGAACAGCCCTTCTATCTCGCCCTCGTCATTGACGAAAATGCTGTTGGCTGCCGGCACTCTGGGCAGTCCTGGCATGGTCATGATCTCGCCACAGATCGCGACCACAAATTCGGCGCCCGCAGAAAGTCGCAGTTCGCGGATCGGGACCACATGTCCACTGGGTGCACCCAGCAGGCTCGGATCCGTTGAAAAGCTGTACTGCGTTTTCGCCATGCAGACAGGGAAGTGGCTGTAACGCTCCTCAAAGTCCTCAAACTGACTCAGGACTTTTTTGTCAGCAATAATGTCTTCAGCGCCGTAGATGGATCGCGCTACAGTTCGGACTTTCTCCCATAACGACAGCTGATCGTCATAGAGTGGTCGGAACTGTGAGTTGGAGGAATCGGCCAGGGCGGCGACGTGCTCTGCGAGTTGCTCCGTCCCGGCACCGCCATCCGCCCAATGACTGCATTCGAACACCTCGGCACCAAACTCCCTGCAGTAGGCACGAATCGCGTCAATCTCAGCCGGGGTGTCCGATACAAACTTGTTGATCGCCACTACAGCCGGAACCCCGAACTGCTCAATGTTACGAAGGTGGCGACCAAGATTCTCAAGACCATCTACCAGCGCGGTAACGTTCTCCGCATTGAGATCCGCTTTGGCGACTCCGCCGTGCATCTTGAGAGCCCGGGCTGTTGCTACCAGCACCACGGCATCCGGCTTGAGGCCTGCTTTTCGGCATTTGATATTGAAGAATTTCTCTGCGCCCAGATCCGCCCCGAAACCCGCCTCCGTCACAACGTAGTCGGAGAGCTTGAGCGCCATCTTGGTAGCGCGCACCGAGTTGCAGCCGTGGGCGATATTGGCAAAGGGTCCGCCATGGATAATGGCCGGGTTGTTCTCCAGAGTCTGAACCAGATTCGGCATAAAGGCATCGCGCAGCAATGCGGTCATCGGGCCCTCGGCCTTAAGGTCCCGGGCATGAATCGGTTCGCGCGCCCGCGAATACCCCACAATGATGTTGCCCAGTCGGCGTTGCAGGTCGGAAAGATCTTCTGAAAGGCAGAAGATCGCCATGATCTCCGAGGCAACGGTGATATCAAAGCCGCCTTCACGGGGGAAACCATTCGCCACCCCGCCGAGGGCTACAGTGATCTGGCGAAGCGCGCGATCATTCATATCCACGACCCGCCGCCAGGTCACCCTGCGCTGGTCGATTCCCAGTTCATTGCTCCAGTAGATATGATTTTCGACCAAGGCAGACAGCAAGTTGTGCGCCGCACCGATCGCATGGAAATCTCCTGTAAAGTGAAGGTTGATATCCTCCATTGGAACCACCTGCGCATAACCTCCACCGGCAGCACCCCCTTTCATTCCAAAACACGGCCCAAGCGATGGTTCGCGAAGGCAGATCAGCGCCTTTTTACCGATGCGGTTTAGCCCGTCTCCCAGTCCGACGGTTGTGGTCGTCTTGCCCTCCCCTGCTGGCGTCGGCGAGATCGCCGTCACCAGGATCAACTTGCCGTCGGCACGGTCAGACAGCGATTCGATGAACTGATTGCTGATCTTGGCCTTGGTGGGGCCATAGGGCAGTAGTGAGTCGGAGGGTATATCTAGCTTATCTCCAATCTCTCCGATGGGCTGGGTTGCCGCTACGCGCGCAATCTCAATATCACTGGGTACGGTTTTCATGACTCTCCTTTGGCTGATTTGATTTATTATTGATTCTTGAATTAGTCTGAATACGATGCCTGCAGCCGACGTGCTGCAACAACCGTGTTGCGCATGAGCACAGCTACTGTCACAGGGCCCACTCCCCCGGGGACCGGTGTGATCCAGCCGGCGACTTCTTTACAGGTATCATAGTCACAATCCCCCACAACGTGACTCTGGCCGCTTTCGGACTCAACCTGGTTGATACCGATATCTACCACGACGGCCCCCGGTTTGAGCATGTCACCCTTCAGGAGTCCCGGCCGGCCTACCGCAACGAACACGGCATCTGCCCGGCGGGTATGAACCGCTACCTCCCGGGTCATATGGTGACACACGGTAACGGTAGCGCCTTCGGCCATTAGCAAAAAGGCAATCGGCTTTCCAACAATCTCCGAATGTCCTATCACGGTGACCTCAAGACCCTGCAGCGAGACGCCTGTTTCCTTGAGCAATTCGACCGCTGCCATCGCGGTACAAGGCCCCAACTCCATATTCCGGTAGACAATATTGCCAATAGAGGCAGGATGCATCCCTTCGACATCTTTTAGCAGCGCGATCGTGGACTGGAGTTGTTGGATAGGCAGATGCCCAGGAACGGGCCGTTGCAGGATGATACCAGTCACTCCGGGGTCGATATTGAGGTTCATGATCGCCGCGCGAACCTCAACTTCCGAAATATCTGCAGGAAAGTTACGCCTCTCAAAACCGATTCCTACATTCTGCGCCACCCGTCCCTGATTGCGAATGTAAAGATCTGCCGATGGGTGCTCTCCGATCCGGATAGAAACGAGGCGGGGCTGCCAGCCTGAGCTCTGAAGGTCGCTGACATCAAGCGATACCTGCGACAACATCGCAGATGCAACTGCCTTCCCGTTGATGTCACGGTAATCCGCTGTCAGCTGCTGATTCAGATCTGCACTCATACTTGCGCGACGGTCCCAATGACGTTCGGTCAAACCAGCAACTGGCCTACAATTTTATTTTGCAGCCGAGTGCGTGCTTTTCCTCAAGCGTCCCGAACTTAGCAGTCTAGACCAAGCGGCAGTCTGGTCGTTGAGAACCTGCCTATGAGTTGATAACCCGACACATACAATCGGTCCGGCTAAGAGCGGCGGCTCAGAACCCGAACCGCCGCATCTGTTACCGACTAACCCATGCAGAGCCCGCTATTGCCGGCGGGCGGGCAACTCAGAACTTTGCGTAAGCTTTCCTGAGATCCACCATCGGGTGCTTGGGCGACATCTGGAACTTGATCAGAAGCTCCCGAGCAATCATATCGCGATCCTGCTGGTTGTCAGGCAAATCAATCTCTTCTGGAATCGTAACCCAACCATTGATGTTCCTGTCAAACACAGCCGGTCGGCTTTCCTCGTAACCCATATGGACATCTTCGAGCCAGTTGAGGTCAGTCCAACCCATCGTCTCAATGTACTTTTTGAGAAACGGAGTCAGCCGTTCGTAGTCGGGCACCAGGTTGACATCGTAGCGATATCCGATGTGCTGACCAATGGTCTGCTCACGCTCTGAGTCCAGGCCATCACCCTTGATGAAATGATCGATATCTTTTTCGTATGCCATGTGCTTATCCTCAAAAACGCGTCATGTCGGGACGACCGACGGTGTGCTGTGAGCCGGCCAGAGGCACCTGTGCCAGTGCTGACGCTTCCATCGTCAACGCCGCCAGATCCTCAGGCTCCAGCGAATGGACATTGGTCTTACCGCAGGCCCGCGCCAGCATCTGGCACTCGATTGCGAGCGTGTGCAGGAAGTTGTAGACCCGCTCCGCCGCGGCGTCCGGATCGAGCCGCTTGCGCAACTCGGGATCCTGTGTGGCTACGCCCACAGGGCAACGTCCAGTGTGACAGTGATAACACTGGCCGGCTTCAACACCCATCTCTTTTTCAAAGTCGGCTTCAGGGATATCCTTGTTGCAGTTAAGGGCCATCATTGCAGAATGTCCGATGGCTACCGCGTCGGCGCCCAGGGCGAGGGCTTTGGCCACATCGCCGCCGTTACGGATTCCCCCGGCATACACCAGCGAAATATCCCCGGACTTGCCGACGTCCTCCAGTGCCCTGCGGGCCTGACGAATGGCGGCAATTCCCGGCACGCCCGTTTCCTCGGTAGCGAGGTGGGGTCCGGCACCGGTGCCGCCTTCCATACCATCGATGTAGATGGAGTCGGGACCGGTTTTGGCTGCCATCCGGACGTCGTCATAGACCCGGGCAGCGCCCAGCTTGAGCTGAATCGGAATCTCCCAATTGGTGGCTTCACGAATCTCCTGAATCTTGAGCGCAAGATCATCGGGGCCGAGCCAATCGGGATGCCGTGCAGGTGAACGCTGATCGATGCCGGCCGGCAAAGAGCGCATCTCGGCAACCTGATCGGTGACTTTCTGTCCCATCAGGTGACCCCCCAAGCCAACCTTGCAGCCTTGACCAATAAAGAACTCACAGCCATCTGCCAAACGGAGATGATGCGGGTTAAAGCCGTAACGGGATTGGATACACTGATAGAGCCATTTTTCCGAATAACGACGTTCGTCCGGAATCATGCCACCTTCGCCCGAACAAGTCGCTGTGCCCGCCATAGTGGCACCGCGGGCGAGAGCGGTCTTGGCTTCAAATGAGAGGGCGCCAAAGCTCATCCCGGTGATGTAGATCGGAATATCAAGCTCCAACGGCCGTTTTGCCCGGGGGCCGATGACGGTCTTGGTTAAGCACTTTTCCCGATACCCCTCGATGACGAACCGCGTCAGGGTGCCGGGAAGAAAAGTCAGGTCATCCCAACTTGGAATCTTTTTAAAGAGGGAGAATCCGCGCATTCGATAGCGGCCCAGCTCCGCCTTGACGTGGATATCGTCAATCACCTCCGGCGGAAACATGAAACTGCTGCCGATAATGTCGGTATTTCTTTTTGTTGCCATGATATTTTTTCCTTTATCGAATATCGAGCTGGTTTACAGCACCAGTTTCTTTTCGGTGGGCTCAAGATTGTCGTAATTCCAAAGCTGCTTGCCGGAGACAATCTTGGTCATGTTTTCAGCGCCGTTGGGCGATTCCAGCCCGTACAGAGCAAGCTTGCGGGTGAGCCAGTCACGGTCGAGATCCGTCATCTCTCCTTCTACCGCATCAACGCCGAGATCGGCAATCTTGCCGCCTACATAAATCGTGCCGTCATACATCGAGTCACCGAGGTTCTTGCCAGCATCCCCAAGAATCACCATGCGGCCGCGCTGCATCATGAATCCGGAAAAGGCGCCGGCTCGGCCGCCAACGATGATGGTGCCGCCCTTTTGGTCGATGCCTGTTCGACTGCCGACATCGCCCTTGCAGACGAGATCGCCGCCACGGATTGCGGCGCCGAAAGTCGAGCCGCCGTTCTTTTCGATCAGCACGGTTCCGGCCATCATGTTTTCACCACATGACCAGCCAACACGCCCACTCACCGTAACGTTAGGACCATCAAGCAGGCCGCAGCCGAAATAGCCCAGACTGCCGTCAAAATGAAGATTCAGGCGACTCAGAATACCCACGCCAAGAGAGTGCTTGGCTCCGGGGTTTCGGACAGTGATCGTGCCAACGCCCTCAGACATCAGTCGTCGAATCTCAGCATTCACTTCCTGCTGATTTAGCGACTCGGCGTCGATCTCGCCGCTTTTGTCAAAGTCCACCACTGGTGCCCAGGGGTAAACCAGGTTGTCGGACTCTTCTGCTGAAAAAAAGACTTGTTGAGTCCGGCCACTCAACTGCTCCGTGTGCATGCCCAGTTCATAGGACTCATGGGCCTGGTCTAGCTCTGCCATACCATCACCTCTCCTTCATAAGGATCGTAAGTATCAATTTCGTGCGGGAAGACGCTGCGGATGGCCACTTCTTCCGATGCCAACGCAACAAAGTCATCACTCTCATAAAGCACCATCGGCTTGGCGGCCATCACGTCTTTGGCCATACCCAGTCTGTCTGATGTCGCCACAACGTATGTGAACACCCCATCCAGTTCGTCCACGGATCGGTGCATCGCCTCCTCAAGGTCTTCGCCGCGCTCCATCCGGTCCGCTAAGTAGACGGCAATCAGTTCAGAGTCGCAGTTGGACATAAACCGGTGGCCGCGGCGCTCCATTTCACGTCGAAAACCCCAGTAGTTGGTCAACTGGCCATTATGCACAACCGAGATATCGTTGAACGGATAAGCCCAATAGGGGTGTGCCGAACGAATATCCACGTCGGATTCAGTCGCCATTCGGGTATGTCCGATGGCATGAGTGCCACCGAACTCGCCAAGGCCATACTGACCCGAGACCACAGTCGCGTCTCCCAGATCCTTGACCAATTCAAGCGCATTGCCGATAGAAAGAATCTCGGCGCCCTCTACGTCTTCGACGTAGTCCGCGAGTTTTTTCATATCCCCGTCATAGGAAATCCAGTAACGGTAGGCATACTCGGTGGCCTCTTCTTCGCTGACGCGGCGCGCGCCCAGCTCATCGAGACGTCGATCAACCTCTGCTCTGCGCTCGCGTACCTGATCGTGAATCTGGAACCCATGACGCATATCTTCTTGTTCTGCGACCTTGAACCGCAGCACGTGCTCTCCAGACTTGGGGTTGCCGTAGAGCGCAAAACCCGTGGAATCCGGGCCTCGATGCTTCAGCGACTGCAGCATGTCCGTCAACTCCCGGCCGACGTTGCTGCTTTTTCCCCGGTGAATCAAACCGGCTATCCCGCACATAGGACCTTAACCTCCGTATAAGTAATTGTTGAGATACAAAACTCAGAACCCAATGGAGGCGCCTGCTGCGCCCCTCTCATTTGGGCACTGCTATTTCAGGGCAAGCAGTCCAGATAAGTCTCCGTATCCCACTCAGTGGTGGTATGCATAAAGCGCTCCCATTCATCACGCTTGTAATGCTCGAACACCCGGAACATCTCCCCAGGCATTGAGGACTTAATAACCTCATCATTACGCAATTCGTCCAACGCCTCACCTAGCGACATGGGTAACTTCTTTACATCCTTGCCCGCGTCGATCGCCTCATAAATATTGCGTTCTTCGGCCTCACCCGCTTCAAGATCGTTCTCAATGCCATCATCGAAAGCTTTTAACAACGCGGAACCCATCAGGTATGGATTCACCATCGAGTCAACCGAGCGGTACTCAAAGCGCCCGGGCGCAGATACACGCAACGCACAGGTACGGTTTTGATAGCCCCAGTCAGCAAATATTGGCGCCCAGAAACCGGTATCCCATAGGCGACGATAGGAGTTAACCGTCGAAGAACCGATGGACGTCAATGCGCCCAAGTGCTTGATGACGCCGCCGATAGACTGCAGACCAATCGGCCCGGGGGCACGCTCATCGATCGATGGATCCGGCATAAAAGTATTCTCACCGCCGACCCTATAGCTGAAAGCCCCTTCCATACCTGGCAAGGGATCAAACCCAAGCGTGTTGACCACGTCCTCACCGCCACGCCAAAGCGACATATTGTGGTGACAGCCACTCGCCGAAACTCCCATAAATGGCTTCGACATGAAGCAAGCAATCAAGTTATCTTCACGCGCGACCTGCGCGCAGATCTGTCGGTAAGTGGTCAGCCGATCTGCATTACGCAATACGTCATCAAACTGGGTATTCAACTCCAGTTGGCCGGGCGCATCTTCATGGTCGCCCTGGATGATATCGAGACCCATTTGCTGTGCATACTCAATAACTTTCATGAAGGTGGGGCGAAGTTCTTCGAACTGATCAATGTGATAGCAATTAGGCTTGGTCACACCACCATCTGGCTTGCCGTCCGCACCGCGTTTTAGCCACATCATCTCAGGCTCGGTACCACAGCGCATATCGAGCCCATGCTTATCCTGGAAGGCATCGTGAATTCGGCGCAAATTACCGCGGCAATCTGAAGTTAATGCGCCACCCGGATTCTCGACCTCCTCGCGATTCCGAAACAACGTGCAGAATACACGGCCGACCCGTTTGTCCCAGGGCAGTTGACAAAAAGTTTCCGGGTCGGGAATCCCTACAAGTTCAGAGGATTCAGGGCCATAGCCAATATAGTTACCATGGCGATCAACAAATAGATTTGCGGTTGAGCCATATACTAACTGGAAGCCTCTTTCCGCTATGCGCTCCCAATGTGCGGCTGGAATGCCCTTACCAACGATTCGTCCGGTGACCGAAACGAACTGATAGTAAATATAGTCGACACCGGTTTCCTTTATTTTCTCCCTGACTTGCTTAACGAGGTCGTCTCGTCCTGGTTGGTTAACATGGGCTTCAAGATCAGTCATCTCTATTCCTCTCCTTATTTAGTTTTCGAGTTACGTCTTCGATCATTTTAATTTTTAGCTCGTTACAGATTTTTGCATCGTTTTCCGATTGTTTTTTTGCACAATCCTTATCAACTCCAAGGAAACGGGCTGTTAGATACCGGGTGCAAATTACCCTGCGCATACCTTGAGAACCTGAAAGGTTCGAGCAACCCGCTCGTGGTTCCGGCGATCTCTTCTGCAACCAGCTTCCCCACGCCCAACATTTTGTATCCGTGATTGGAGTCTGCGATCACATAGCAGTTCTCACAAAACACATCGAATACTGGAAAGCTATCCGGAGTGAACGCGCCGATACCGCCGGACGGCTCATCTTTGTATTTTGGCGTCTGCCCTTCGAAACGTTTCTGGCAGTGAGCGAGCGCTGAACACCACATGTGCGCAAACTCCGCCCCCACAACAAAATCGGGCGAATCCGGACCGTAAGGATCCACTGCCACCTTGTCTGGTTCGGTCGGCACCTTAAACGGAGCTGCGCCGCCCTGAATTCCATTGAAGTGAAAATCTGGTTTGTAGTAGATGCCCCACATTTCCTCTGTAATCACCGAACCATCCACGTCCGAAATCAATGGTGCGTCAGAATCGACATGAATCACAGGGGGCATCTCGCCATCGTTGGTCAGTTGCATTTTGGGATCCACTCCCAACGTCCCTTCCTGCAGCGACCAGAAAATCCACATCGGAATATCGTGATGCATCTGGCCGTCTGAGCCCTTGATGTTGACCGCGCGCGGCAACTCAAGCATCTCCCATAGACTTTTCACCCAGGGACCTGCTCCAAGTACGACGTAATCACATTCAATCACACCCCGATCTGTCACTACAGCCGTAATGGCGCCGCTGCCGTTGCCACGCTCAAATCCCTGTACCGTCACGCCCGTCAGAATTCGAACGCCCTCCGCTTCCGCTTTACCGGCCAAGCCATACATGGCCCGGGTATTGTTCGAGTAGCCGCCTGGCTTCTCATGAAGCACCGAAGTGATGCCCTGAGCCTGCCAGTCATCAAACAGGCCTCGCATGTATTTCGCGGACTCTTCGGCGCCCTCAATAAAAACCGACTCGTAACCGATATCCTTTTGTTGTGCCGCAATGGTCGATACATCCTCGCGCATGATCTCGGGGCTGATCTGCATGTAACCGACCGGGTGGTAACTATAAGCCTCGGGATCGCTCTCCCAGACCGTTACGCTGTGCGCCATGAGTTCACGCATGGCCGGCTGGAAGTAGTTATTGCGCACAACACCACAAGCAATGCCGGATGCGCCCGCGGCGATAGAGGTTTTATCAACGACGAGAATGTCTGACCCATCGCCGGTGCCTTTACTTTTGAGTTCCAGAGCCAGGTGATACGCGGTGCTTAAACCGTGGATCCCTGCGCCGACGATGACATATTTCGTGCTTGCGGGAAAAGCCATATGGAATAATCTCCTCCTGATTTAGCACCAACTTGATGCCTTCTGGTGATCAAATCCGCCCAATCTCTCTGGATGGCTAGTTTGACTTCCGAGAATCAGCGAGGAACCTACCAATTCAAGACCGATCTAAGATCTTTGAAGAAATCAAAAACAGACAAATTTATTGGTTAATTTATGCGAGATTCAATGGGCTGTTTTATCTTGAATAATTTGTGTCTTGATGTCATATTTTGATCCTTCTTTGTACCTCTCCGATATTTGGTATTTATTTGGTTCACACCAATTGCGAGTTTAGACTCGCTAAAGAGGGCTGAAATGGGTCAGGAACATCAGGAATTCACTTCTCAGAACGAACCCTTGCCGCCTCTTCCGGAGGCTGTATCCGTTGGGGGCTCGGCGGGGATTGCTGCCAAACTACGGCGCGCCATCATCGAAGGCGCCTACGGCCTCAACGAGCGGCTTCCCGCAGAACGCGAGTTAGCCGATCTCTTCAAGACCTCGCGGGGCACCATTCGGGAAGCGCTTCGTCGACTCCAGGAGCTCGGGATGGTAGATCGGCAAATCGGCAGTGGCACTTTTGTAACCTATCGGCAGTTTTCAGAACATACGGAAATTGCTGACGTCACCAGCCCCCTGGAACTCATCGAAGTCCGTCTCGGGATAGAACCGCAGATCGTCCGTCTTGCCGTTGCCAATGCGACTGCCATGGATATCGAACGAATGCGTAAAACCCTGCTCAAGGTGGAAGGCGCTGCCGGTGATCCAGAAGCCTTCTCAAAGGCGGATGCTGAATTCCACCTCGCAATGGCCGAATGCACCCGCAACCGGCTAATGGTCTGGCTCTACCAACTCGTCAATGAAACCCGCAGCCACGAACAATGGGCAGCCATGAAGGAATCTATTCTCGTGCCGGAACGGATCGCCCAATACAATGCCCATCATCGCCATCTGTACAACATGATTGCCAAGCGGGATCTAGATGCTGCTTTGAACACAATCTACGATCACCTGGATAAAGCAAGAAGCGATCTTGTTGGAGTTGTGCGAACGCGGCCCAACTAATAAGAATTTCTGGCTTCCTCAAACGTCGCTTCAGCCCAGTCAGGCAAAAATCCAAGAATCTTGATCTCAGCCGGTATCCTCGAGTTGAAAAGCCGGTTGTGCCAATAAGTCGCCTCATGCGCTTGTGCGTCGTCCTCCAACTCGCGCACTGAACAGGGCAATCGGTAGCGCGACCCAAACTGGCTGAACTCAAGAATGCACGATCCACGAGCACAAAGGGCCCGAGCCAACAAACCCTCTGCACTGAAAAGACCCGTTAACTCGTCCGAGAACTCCTGGGGCTTCTGGTAATACGTGGCTGAAAGATACTTGATCGCCGCTTTGTAACGATCGGCAGGATCATGGGTCTTTTGCACCATATGCCGAAACTGGGAAACATCATCTGCGGCCTCTGCCCGAATGATGAGCAACGTGACTTGACCGGAGTAACTCCCACCATCGGCTAATGACAGATGCGGGCACATTCCGGACGTCGGCCGTCCGTCGCCCACTCGCATGGCCCGTTGGCGGACAAGACATTGCCAGGCCAGAAACTGTGACCTCAAATCAGCAGCTGGTTCACCCATAACCAAAAGATCCTTGAAAAAAGGTAAATGTGATTGCTCTGCGTCCCGATAATAACGGATCACGGTACCACGGCTTCACGCTGGACGTTAGACTACGGGGTCCAGAAATTCCTCCAGGCAGAGCCTTGTCCACACCGTCTTTTTTCATCGATATTGATGGCGTCCTATACGGGGGTTCTGCACCAGTTTCCAAAGGTCCTGGCGTAATTGCCTATCTTCGTAGCCGAGGGTTTCCCTTTCTGTTGGTGACCAACACTTCCCGAATGTCAGCGAGTGATATCCAGGAAAAACTTGTCGATCTCGGTTATCAAGTAAATACCGACGAGATTCTCCCGGTCTCCCTTGCAGCAGTGGAATACCTTACCCATAAGTTTGATGCTGCGCGGTGCTTTCTTATCGGGGATGACAGTCTGGCGCGTCTGCTCGAAAAGCACGGCCATACCGTGTCGCGCAAGGAAGAATCTGCTGATGCGGTAGTTATCGGACAGTCGCTCTGGTCGGACTTTGGAGAAGTCGATATCGCCCAGCGTCTGGCCTTGCAGGGTGCAGAGGTCATCGCCCTGCATCGCGATGCGACCTGGCCGGATGGCGACGTTACCCGCATTGGTCTTGGGCCGATCGTTGCGGCCATCGAGTCGGTGATCGACGGAGCTGTAACGGTCATCGGCAAACCCCAGCGAGCTTTTTTTGATGCCGCTCTGTCCCGTGCCGGCTTCGCCCGGGCAGATACCGTGATGATCGGAGACAGCATTGCCTCCGACATTGATGGAGCTATCAAAGCAGGCTTGCGCAGCCTGTTGGTGCGTACGGGAAACAGTGCCAAGGAGCCCCTGCCCGAGGGTTGTGACGGCGCTTTAGACTCGATTGCAGATCTTCCACATTGGTGCGACGCCCAGTTTCCAGACTGAACCAACATTGACCGCCTGCGTGACTGATCAGACCCGTCCTTCGCCAGTAGTCCACTGTCGCGATATTCGCAAGGCGTTCGGCAACATGGTCGCCGTTGCTGATCTCAGCTTTGACATTCAACCCCAGAGCTGCTTCGGCCTATTGGGACCAAACGGGGCCGGCAAAACCACCACGCTACGCATGCTGCTCGGCCAATCGCCCCGCTCTGGAGGTGTGCTCGAGGTCTTCGGTCAGGATATCAATCATGGTCGAAGAGCCATCCGCCAGCGGACTGGCGTCGTGCCCCAAGCCGACAATCTCGATCCTGACTTTACGGTAAGAGAGAACCTAGCGATGTACGGCAGCTATTTTAGACTTGATCCGAAGGTCATGGATGAGCGGATCCCCACGTTGCTCGACATGGTAGAGCTTGCACCTCGAGCGAATGACCGAATCAGCACACTTTCCGGAGGCATGAAACGCAGACTAACCCTTGCGCGTGCTCTGGTAAATGATCCGCAACTGCTTGTACTTGACGAGCCCACAACCGGGTTGGATCCCCAGGCAAGACACATGATCTGGTCGCTAATTCACCAGATGAAGCGATCTGGTAAGACAATTCTGCTTACTACTCACTACATGGAAGAGGCTGAACGGCTCTGTGATGATGTAATTGTTATCGATGAGGGGAGCCTGCTGGCTAAAGGAAGTCCGTCAGAACTGATCGAAACTTTTTGCGAGAGCACGGTACTTGAGATCCGGGGAGACGTCAAAGAAATTCGGATCCAGTCTCTGCCAGCAAATTGGCGAACTGAGGAAGCGGGTGAAAGTCTTTACATATACGCTGACGACTCCCAGGCTCTAGAGGATTTTTCCAAAGAACTAATCGGCATGCTCTGTCTGCATCGCCGAGCAATGTTGGAAGATGTGTTTTTACGGCTAACAGGACGGGCACTTCGGGGATGAATATACTCACTCCGCCGCGTCCTGGTCTTGAATGTTTGGCAGTCTGGCGGCGTAATGCATTGGTGTGGCGCAGAGTAATGACCACCAGTTTACTCTTTCACTTTGCTGAGCCTTTGCTCTACCTCTTAGGCATTGGTTACGGTCTTGGGAGGTTTGTTGGTGAACTCGACGGAATGCCTTACTTTACTTTTCTCGCTTCGGGATTTATCGCCTGGTCGGCGATGAACGTTGCCAGCATGGAGTCAATGTGGTCGGTCTATACTCGAATGGTGCCCCAGCAAACCTACGAAGGGATCCTGGCAACGCCCACAAAGGTAGATGATATCGTATTCGGCGAGCTCCTCTGGTGCGGCACCAAGAGCCTCATGAGCGGAACCGCCATCCTTGCGGTCGCGGCATTGCTAGGTGCAGTCAGCAACTGGGATGCATTGCTAGTCGTACCTGTAGTCTTCCTAACTGGAATTTGCTTTGCCGCGCCTGGGCTCATTGTCACGGCGTACGCTACGTCTTACGATCACTTCAGCTTCTACCTCACGCTCGTCATGACACCGATGTTCATCCTGTGTGGCGTGTTTTATCCTGTCGCCAGCCTTCCAGATACAGCTCAATTTTTTGTGCAACTACTGCCTCTGACTCACGCGGTTGAAATTATTCGGCCAATCGTCGTCGGGCAACCCATCACAGACCTCGGGTTCCATCTCGCCGCGCTGGTTGGGTTCGGACTAGTGACCACCTGGATCGCCACCGTGCTGTTCAGGCGACGGCTGATCAATTAGCACGAAAACACTCCTTAGTCACAAAGCTAAAATTAAGGTAGGCAGAGATAATCTCCGAAATCCATGGACTTCTTGGCTGCAATTTCGACGCTGAGAACTCCACGCAAAGCCCAACACGCCTTAATTACACCTGAATGAGTGATAAGGAGATTGTCTTCTCCGCTAAGTTCTGAGAGGAATTCCTCCACACGCTCGATTACATCCTGAAATCGCTCACCACCGGGTACTCGATAACCCACAATGTCGTTTGCCCAAGCGTCAATTTCCTTCGGATTGATTTCCGACCACGGTATACCTTCCCAGTCTCCGAAATCCATCTCCTGAATTCTAGAGTCGATCTCAAACGGTATATTCAAATACTCCGCTAGTTTCAGACATCTGCGCAACGGGCTCACAATTACTTTCGAGTACGTTTTTTTAATTCTTCGCTTAACCTGTTGCGCTTCAATAGGGAAGGTATCACTGACGTCAAGATCGAGACGTCCATAGCAAACGCCCTCTGGGATTTTAGGACTAGTGTGCCGAATCAGGTAGAGAGCCATAGACCACTCGCTGAAAGATAGATAAACACCTCTGAAATCTGCTGGGAAAAACCCAGGTAATCACCGGTATAGCCACCAATCTGGCGGACACACAATCGCGCCAGCAGCAAGACAGCAACCACCAGGATTAGGCCTGCAACCATCGTGAGTTGCAGCTGCCATAGACCCAGGGGCACGATGACTGCGAGACCCACCAGAAGTCCTCTGGAGGGTACACTCTGCGCCACCGGTTTTGCCCGGGCCGCGTCGGTGTCCTGCACATAATCGAGGAGATAGATTAAAACCAGAGGCGCAATTCTGGACAGCGCATGCGCGACGACGAGCAACACGACGCCTAAAACAGGATCCAAAAAAGCCAGTATCGCTGTCCGCAAAGAAAGGACAACCCACAGAGCCGTGGCGCCATAGGTCCCAATCCTCGAGTCCTTCATGATCCGAAGCTTGTCCGCCGGGGCAAACCCACCGCCAAAACCGTCACACACATCGGCCAGACCGTCCTCATGGAAACAGCCTGTCAACAGCAGTCCAGCGACGACGGCCAGCACTGCCGCTGCTGGTTGAGGCAGCCAGAGTATCGAGAACCAGAATACGCCCGCCGCGATGACGCCGATACCGAGCCCAATCCAAGGCAGATACTGACTGGCGTGATCAAGATCGCTATCTGAGAATCCGGAGATGGTGCCCATCGGTATACGGGTAAAGTAGCCTACGGCCACCCGAAAGCGACGAAGCTCTCGTGACACAGAATCGGGATTCAATAACGCCATAGTCGCTTTTGCGGTCCGCTAATCAGAGGCCTCGCTGACGCCCGCTTCGGCAAACGTCGCCATATTGCTGTGCAGCTGGCAGGCCGCCTCAAGCACGAGAACCGCAACGGCCGCTCCGCTCCCCTCTCCCAGTCGCATACCGAGATCCAGCAACGGATCTGCTTTCAGGGCCGCCAAAACATGCTTGTGTCCCGGCTCTGCTGAGCAGTGAGAGTAAAAAAGCCATGGCGCAATAGAAGGATTGGCTTTGACGGCAACCAATGCCGCCACTGAGGCAATAAATCCATCCACTAGCACTGCTTTGCCTCTCTGAGCACAGCCAACATAAGCGCCGACCAGTCCTGCGATCTCAAAACCTCCAAGATGTCTCAAGATCATCAGAGGCTGCGCCGTGCGAATAACAGCCTCATGATGCTTGAGTGCCTGTCTAATGACATCCGATTTGTGCTTGACGCCTCCTGAATCGAGCCCGGTTCCCGGCCCGACCAGATCCTCCGGCGGCAAACCCAGCAGAGCACAGGCGAGTGCACTGGCGCTAGTGGTATTCCCAATGCCCATTTCTCCGCCAATGAAGAGTTCACTTTCAGTTTCAACCACTTTCCCCGCTGCTCGTTGCCCGGCGTCGAGACTCTCTGTCAGTTGCGAAGCGTTCATCGCCGGCTGGCTGACAAAGTTCGCGGTGCCCGGACCGAGGTCCAATCGGGAAACCTTATCGAGCTCACCCGGATCATTTACGAGGCCAAGATTGATCACTTCCAATTCGGCGCCGAGGTGCCTTGCCATAATTGAGATCGCCGCACCCCCGCGCGCGAAATTTCTTACCATCTCTCCCGTCACTGCCACGGGAAACGCAGAGACCCCTTCCGCCGCTACACCATGATCTGCCGCAAAGACACCGATATAGGCGGGTTTGGTCTGGGGTACGTCGGTATTCTGCAGTGTGGCGAGATGCACCGCGCACGCCTCTAATCGACCCAGTGAACCGGGCGGCTTCGTCAGGCTGTTCTGTCGGGCCAGCGCTGCCTCGCGGGCCCTTTCAGATACCGGCATTGCTGGAGCGATAATCCAGTCATTCTCCGATTGCTCCATTGATTTCCCTCTAGACTGTCTGCTTCACCCAAGTTGGTATCCCGGCCACCATCAGGATCACATTGTCTGCGAGAGCGGCAAGTGTCTGATGCAAAACTCCAATCTCATCGCAAAAGCGTCTGCTCAGTGCGTCCATGGGTACCACGCCGCTGTTCGTTTCATTGCTCACCAGAACCAGATTGCACCGTCCTCGTTTTAACTCCATGATCAGCGCCTCAATCTCGTCTCTTCCCGTTTTGAATCGCTCGTCGGCCAACAGGAGATTTGTTATCCACAACGTAATGCAATCGACTATGACAACGTTTTCAGCCGTCCCATATTCAAAGAGCGCTTTAGCTAAATGAATCGGCTCCTCGATAGTTTTCCAATGCTCCGGTCGATGTGTTTGGTGCAGAGCAATCCGCTCTTGCATTTCAACATCTTTTGCCTCGGCAGTGGCAACATAAACGATCTGGTCTGAGATATCAGCAGCCAAGCGCTCTGCCATGCGGCTCTTGCCAGAGCGGACACCCCCGAGAATCAGGGTCAGCATTGCACTCTGAGCAGCGTGCCATGAATTTGGACCGCTTTAACTGCATACGTTTTTGAGATCACACTCATGCCGGATAAAAAAAGTATGTGTCACCCGCCTGATAGCGGTGAAGTTGGTGCTGGTAAAGCCTAGACAGATTTTCTTCGTTTGCGATTAGCTCTACCGGGCCTTGGCGCGTTTCTCCCTCACCATACAGCAAAAGCAGGTGATCACTAAAGCGCGTAGCGAGATTGACATCATGCATGACCATCACGACCGCCCGCGCCTTGGCTCGACACTCGGCAAGGAACTCCTTGAGCAGTTGGGTCTGAAAATGAAGATCGAGGTGATTAACCGGCTCATCCATAAACACCAGCTCTGTCTCTTGTGCGGCCAACGCGGCAAGCTCCACCCGTCGCCGTTCGCCGCCGGACAATGAAGAAAGATCGCGACTTCCAAAGTCCTGGAGACCGACGCGGTTCAACTCCCGTTCAGCAATGGATTGATCGTGCTCACTCGAGTCCCGCCACCTCTGGATCCACGGATGGCGCCCATTCATTACGGTCTCGTTGACAGTCGTTGGAAACTGAATCTCTGGATTCTGAAACAGCAGACCGATCTTCTGTGCACGACTCCGTCGAGTCAGTTGATCAAGAGGATCTCTCCCAAGCCGGATATGGCCCCGATTCAAGGGTCTCAGGCCTGCAAGCGTCAGCAGCAACGTGGTCTTTCCGATTCCGTTACGACCCAGAATCGACCAGACCCCTCCCGGCTCAAGACTCAGATTCAGATCACGGCAGACGACCCGCTTTCCAATGCTCGCCTCTATTCCCTCTGCACTCAGAAGCGTCATTGCGTTTGTGTCCGGCTCCCGCGCCGGAGCAGGTAAAGAAACAAAGGCACGCCGACAAATGCCGTGATTACCCCAACCGGCAACTGGCGAGGGGCCAACACCGTACGGGCGAGCATTTCCGTAATCACCAGCAAACTACCCCCCATCATCAACGAGGCAGGAATCAAACGACGATGATCTGAGCCCACGATCAAACGCATCATATGGGGCACAACCAGCCCAACAAAACCAATGGCGCCCGCGAGCGTTACGGCTACTGCCGTCAAGAGCCCCGCTCCGATTAACATAGCCAATCGAAGCCGGAGCGTGTGAACACCGAGCGACTCTGCTTTTAACGTGCCTGCGACGAGTAAATTCAACCCGCGCGAGGAAAAAAGGCTGAATACAAGAACGACCAACAGAACAAGGCAATGCAAAAATCCTGGCCCACCCTCCCGGAAATCACCCATCAGCCAGAAAAGCATGCCCTGGACCTGACTTTGCTGGCTAATTGAAAGCAAAAAACTGATAAGGGCGCCCCAGCCTGATGCCACCACAATGCCGGTGAGCAGCAACCTCGTTGACGACCAGCCCCCCGCGTCACGGCTGAGAAAGATAACAAGCGCTAGCGACAATACGGCTCCCACTGCTGCGGCCAAGGAAACGGTCTGATATGGGAGTCCCAATAGCATCACGATCAGCGCAAACACTGCAGCTCCGCCCGAGGTGCCAAGCACATAGGGATCCGCCAAGGGATTCCTCAACAACGCCTGCATCAGGACTCCCGCAAGCGAAAGAGAGGCGCCCACCACCAAGGCACTCACTGATCGTGGCAGACGCAATTCAAAAATAATAGTGTGGTCTATCGACGGCCTGCCCGTGCGGATGGTTTCTACCACTACGCTCCAATCGATGGCGATGCTTCCCGCCGACGCCGAGATAACCAGGCTCGCCGGTACAAGCACGGCCAAACCCGAAATGACCCAACCAAATCTTCTCGAATCGCGATCTGTCTGAAAATTAAACACGGTGCCGTGCCGATCTTTTTGGATCAGGAAGGATGACGCGCCTTGTCAATGACAACACACAAGGCCTCCATTCCTTCGGCCAGCCGTGGCCCCATTCTGGCGATGTGATCTGAATCCACCGCATAAATGTGCCGGTTACGAACCGCTCTCATGGTGGGCCAACTTTGCCATCGTTCAGCCCAGGGCGGAGTCCGCCCAAAGACGCCGCCACCCACAATCACTTCGGGATCTCGAGCGAGCACTGACTCAAGCGACACCACCGGAGCCAGTTGCTTTAGATCCGAGAAAATATTCCTGCCGCCGCAAAGACTGATGAGCTGACTGATCACATGATCGCCATTCAAAGTGTAGATCGGCTGCTCCCAGACCTGATAAAAAACACTTACAGGCCGACGGGTTGAATAGGTTTCGCGTGAGGCATTGATAGAGGTTCGGAAAGCAGATGCCTGCGAAAGCGACTGGACCCGGTGCCCAGTCAGTTCTCCCAACCGCTCCATGAGACTCACGATGTCATCTACCGTGCCCGGTTCACTGATAAACACGGGCAACCCTAATTGCTTAAGCCCCTGTAAGTCATCCTGTGAGTTGCCCGACAACCAGCCCACAATCAGGTCGGGCTTGAGAGAAAGTATCTGCTCCACATCAAATCGGTTGTGGGCGCCTATCACCGGCAGTTCTCTGGCTGCCGGGGGGAAGTCGCTGTATTCCACAACGCCCACCACCTGCTCGCCTGCACCAATGAAAAAGAGAATTTCAGTGATGTTCGGCGCAAGACTGACAACACGCATCGCCGGGGAAGTTAATGTCACTTTGTGTCCCGCATCATCAACCACTGCTACTTCGGCAGACACACGCAACACAAAAAAAAGACCGAACATCGCAAATATCGCCCGCCAAAACCCCTTCCCAGCGAACCCCACGGTGTAAGTTCTCGCTAGCACAATCCCAGACCTCTTATGAGCCCGTCTTTATAAGAATAAGAACAACTCGCGCCGAGGTGCTAGATCCAGCGCGCAGTCTGCGTCATGACGCGGGCCGCTCGGCGCATTAATGCTGGCACCGGCCAGGGCAATTCAGCGGCGCCCGCATTCTTCGCAGTTTGGGCATGCTTGTGCTCATCATCTTTCATCTGGCTGACAACTGCGCGACTTGGGTAATCTTCTTCCGGGAGTCGATCCAGATGACTGTCCAGATGAGCCTCGACCTGGTGCTCGGTTTCCTTGAGAAAACCCAAACTCCACCGATCGCCAGCCCAGCCGGCAAGGACCCCCATTCCAAAGGCGCCTGCGTACCAGATAGGATTCAACACACTCTTGCGTCCCTTAAGCGCTTTCAGGCGGTTTTCACACCAGATCAGATGATCCTGCTCTTCCACCGCCGCCTGTATCATGGCATCGCGGACGCGTCCATCCTGAGCAGTTAGCGCCTGACCTTCGTAGAGCGCCTGCGCACAGACCTCGCCCACATGATTCACCCGCATCAATCGGACTGACTCACGCTTTTGCGCGTCGGTCAGCTCTCCGGCATTAACATCCTTGGCCGGATCTGGACGACCCGTGCCCGCAGGCGTGCTTGCTACCGTCTCCAACGCGGTTTGGGCCGCTGAGATCAGATGATCCAGCGGACTAAGTTGCCTCGTCTTCGTTCTTTGAAGCTGAGAGAACATGCAGACTCCCTACTGCATCCATTTCAGGCCGACGAAAAATTGTCGCCCGGGTTGACGATAGTAACTGGCATTTTCGTAATCTTCATCCGTAAGGTTGGTTACCCTACCCACAATATGCCAGGCCGCGCTGAAATGATAGGCGCCGCGAAGGTCGATCGTTGTGTAACTTTCGATTACCGTTGTGTTCGCCAGATCGTCGTAGGTGCTCCCCGAGGAAAAGAGCGAAGCTCCTGCCGACGCTTTTGCGAAGGCCCTATCGATCCGCAACTCAAGGAATTCCCCTGGCCGTCGAGGCAATTCCTTTCCATCATAGGTTCCACCGTCCTGTTCAGCAGATAACAAGGTGAGAGCGGCTCCAAACTTCCAAGCGTCCATCGCTGTATCAAATTGTATTTCTAAGCCCTGAATCATTGCGGCATTCACGTTGCCAGGGGCAAACAGGGCAGCATCATAAGCAATCAGGTTATCGACGTCGCTTGAAAATATATTGGCGGAAAACCGACTATTCTGATCCCGCCATCGGTAACCTGCCTCCACCGTGGCTGATTCCTCCGGATCCAGATTTGCATTGCCAAAACCCGGGTAATAAAGCTCGTTAAATGTCGGCGCCTTAAAGGCTGTGCCGTACTGCGCCGTGATTCGAGACGACTTATTCAGGTCATAGCCGACGCTGGCATCCCCTGTGACCGAGTCACCGAACTGCTCATTGTCGTCGTACCGCAGTGCGGCCTGGACATCGAGCATTCCGACACTGCCGATGAACTGGCCAAACCCTCCAAGATTATCCCGAGAGGTTTGGGCGTAGCTCGTTCCGCTATCCACTTCATCACTGGCGAAATCGATTCCCAGCATGACCATGTTTGCCGCTGAAAGCGAGAATTCATTCAACCAACTGACAGATGTGCGCGACGTATTAAAGTGATCGGTCTTTGCGCCATCCTTTAAGGTGTCTGTGTCATCCTGACTTTGGCCGGCCGAAAATTTCATTCCCAGGCTATCGCTCGCATCGACACTCAACTGTACACCCAGAACGCTGATTGAGAAATCCGTCTCGTTTGAGAACGATCCATCGTACTCGGTCTCTCCAGTCGAGGACAGGTAACTCACAGAAAAGTCGGTCTTGTTATTTATCGATCCGGCAAGGCTTGCCTGCACGGATAGATTTTCGTAGCCGTCGCGGTCATTCTCGAACGTGAAACATCCGGCAGTGGCCGATCCTTTACAGACATCGTACCCCTTGCTCTTTTCATAATTCGCGCCGAGAGAGAACTTTATGGCATGCTCGCCGGCGGAAAGTCTCGCACCGAATTTGGAGTAGTCATCAGTACCTGCCGTAGCGAAGGCCGAAGCCCGTGGCGCCTTGGCAGGGTCCCGGGTGAAAATCTGAATCACTCCACCGATGGCGTCTGGACCATACAGACTCGATCGTGGCCCCCTGACGACTTCAATACGCTCGATCTGATCGGGATCGAGAAACTGAAAAGAAGTGCTGCCAAGCGTGGTCGAGCCCACTTTGACTCCATCAATCAGCACGAGAACATGATCCGACTCAGATCCCCGAAGGAAGACCGAGCTGGGTTGCCCCAGTCCGCCGGTGTTGCTGACAGTCAGTCCCGGTACCGTCCGCAGGATGTCCGTTACCGTTAGCGGCTGCAGTGCTTCTATCTCTTCCCGATCGATAACGCTAACCGCTGAAAGTGATGCATCAACGGTCTGGGCGGTCCGGGTTGCAGTGACCACCACGGGCTCTTCCGCACTGTAGACAAGCCCAGGGAATATCAGAAAAAGAACAAATGGGATAAAGCGGGCGTTTCGCACCATTCAAGCCTCCCTCGCACCCTCCGTGCGAATAGTTATGCGAAAAGGCCACTGGCGAAATATCGCTACCAATGCCACGGCCCCACGCGGTGGATTCGGTTCACTTGCTGGCCGGTCTCCGGACTCGTGGACGCCGTTCGGCTTGAAAGATCTGCGCCTTCCCACGACGCACTGTCGCAGTGGCATAAGCCGATCCAATCCACTTACCGTTGCGGGGGCAGTGCCGGGATTGCAGAAAACTTGCTGCGCACCGGCTTCCCGTTTCACCGCGGGGGATTAAACCCGCGACACCAGAAAGCGATAGCAGTATAGCCTCTTTGAACTGCACCACCTAGTTGGATTTGAATTCCTAACGACACGAGGGAGTATGAAAACGACTGCCCTGTTTTGGTCCACAAACCTCGCTTGACTTTAAGCGGCAGAACCTTGAGCATTCGCCTCGGTGCCGGCCCCATTTGGGGTGAAAAAGGGAACAAGGCGCGCTACGGCGTAACCTTGGCTGTACCCGCAACTGTAGGCGGTGAGCACCGGGCCCACGAAGCCACTGGTCAACGACCGGGAAGGCAGGCCCGATGTGAAGAACCGCAAGCCAGGAAACCTGCCGGTGCCCGCGTCGTTGGTCCAGGATCGGGAAAAATTCCGGACGCGAACCACTTCGGTGGGCGACGCACTGAGTCGCTTAACGAGAGAGGTTCGCTATGCAGACGCCAGCGTTCGTGATAAAAGCCGAAGAGCCCGGCGCCCTAATCTACCGGCCGTCTTCCTCATGAGATCTCGGATGCTGCCTTTTGCGCTCGTACTCTCAGGCGCTATTCATGCTGCGGTCATCGGGATCTCTCACGACGTCGTGCCAAAACTCACGGCTGATTCCCCTTTGGTCTACACCACACAGCTTGATGCCGTCCTGATTGATATCGCACAGGATAAAGGCGAGACGCCGCTGCCGTCACAAGCCGCGGCTGAATCGGTCGCTTCAGCGGGTGAACAGAAACCACAAGACGATCTCGAACAGGAATTGGAAAGACTCGAACAGCTTTCCGCTTCGCTGGAGAAACAATTAAAAGAGGCGCAAGCCGAACGGCGTGCTGAAGCTATCCGTTATGAGACCCACATCGACGACTTGCTTGAACAGAATACGCTGACCCAACAGGACAGCCTACGTCTGACGACCGCCCTTGCCGAACAAAAAAGCACCGTCACCACGCTGCGCACGACAGTTCAGCAGCTTTCCCAGGATCTTGATTTGGAGAAAAGCGCCAGTCGACAACTGCAGGCGAGCCAGCTCAACCATCAGAGCGACCTCATTGATCTGCAAACAGAAAAAGAGGTCGCGATATCTCAGAATCAACAGCTCACTGCCCGGCTTACCCAAACCGAGTCAGCCTATCAAGATTCAGTTGTCCAACTTCATGGCACTGCGTCAAGGCTTGCCGAGACCCGTTCCGAAAACCAGAAACTCGTGCAGGCTTTGGCCAGCTCAGAGGAAACCGCTCTGGATCTAGAAGGTGAACTGGCTCAGGTAATCAATGAAGCGCGCCTTGAGCGTCAGACAATGACTCAAGGACAAAAAGCGGCGGAAGAAAGTCTCAAAGCGATTTCGATCGAACTTGAAACCGAGCGTGCATCAAACGAACATTTGCAAGCCCAAACGAAGCGACTGGATCAAACCCTTGCTGCGCTCCGAATCGATCAGCAAAAAAACGAAGCAGCCCATAAGGAAACAAACGCCCGTCTTGCGGATGCGCAATCTGCTCTTCGCTCAACTGAAGAGGAAAACGAGGCGCTTCAACATGAGTTATCGCACGCCAAAAAGAACGCGGCCAATCTTAAAGAGCAGCTCGATCAGTCGCAGGCGTCAGAAGCTTCCCTGGATACCGGAAATGCCTTGAGCGACCTTCGCCCCGTTCCGACCGCAGGCAATTCCAAGCCGGTTTACCCAAGGATGGCGATCCGTCGCGGTATCGAAGGAGAGGTGAGGCTCTCTGTCAGCGTAACGGCCTTGGGCAAAGTCTCCCGAATATCCATAAACAAGCCCAGCGGTTCTGCCATACTTGATCAGGCCGCTATTGATTCAGTCGGAAAGTGGCAATTCACCCCCGCGATCCGGGATGGTGTGCCAACGGCTATGGTGGTCGACATCCCGATCCAGTTTCGTCTCATCGACTCGCGGGGCTAACGAGTCCCCAAAAAAAACGGCGGGCGGAAGCTTTGGCTAACTGGAGAAATCCAGAGTCAGCAGCAAACGAGGCTCTCCCGCCGCTACTGCCGGGGAACGATGTACCAGCCCCGCGCCTTTGTTGCCCGGCCATTTTTCCCCTTTCATTAAAGCCACTTCCCCACGCGCTAATTCCTGAATATCACGCTCGGTCTGATAAAGGCCTGATTCCTGATCAGATTTCTCTGCACTACTGAGCCCTAATTTCTTTCGGTCTACCGATTCGTGAGCCAACCATTCCGTTGCAACACCACAATAGGTTGTGACGAGTCTGCATGGCACATGATCCACATGAAACTTCGGACACATCGAATGGCGCAGAACCCGCAGACGCAGGCCCGCCTCATCAAGGCCAAACAGATAGCAGAACATATCAACAAGCTCTGCGGCATCATCAACGAAATAACCAAACCGGGGATTATCTATCTCCTCATGCATCACAGAACGTGCGTCACTGGGTTTCAGCACGACCGAAAAATTTCGATCACGCCGCGACACTGCCAAATCGTTGACCCCTGCGACGAGTTCTTTCGGAAGCTGACGCTGCCAGATGATCAGGTTGGTAGATTCCTCATAGATATCTGCTAAGACGACTGGCTGTTTACCTGTCACGACTTTGCGGAACTTCGGATCAGGCTCGATGACGCCCTGTGGAATGGACATCAATTCAGGACTTACCGCATTCATATCTCCTCCCATGCAGGAAACGGATCGGGCAAGGTCTGCCAGAACGTCTTTCCTTTAAGCACTTCTTCTTCACTCAACAAGCAATCATCCAGCGCCTGGGTCATGCCCTGCTGATCCAGGTTTTGACCGATGAATACGAGTTCCTGACGCATGTCTCCGAACGGCTCAATCCATTGCTTTTTGATAAATGCCAATGCCTCCTCGTCCTGAGGCCAGTTTTTCTCGGGCACTGCCTTCCAGAACATTCCAGCGAACCCATAGCGGGCAATCCCCCCAGCCTGACTCCATTGACCAGCAAACTGGGGCCTCGTCGCGAGCCAGAAATAGCCTTTAGATCGAATCAGCTTGCCGAATTGCTCCGTGCCGTGAAGAAAGTCGTGGAAGTGGTCCGGGTGGAAAGGTCTGCGGGCTTCATAGCAAAAACTGGCAATGCCGTACTCTTGTGTTTCCGGCAGATGCTCGCCCCGCATCTCCTTCATCCAACCGGGGGCCTGCTGAGCACGTTCAAAATTGAACAACCCCGTATTCAGAACCTCATTGATATCGACTTTGCCATTCGCGATCGGATATATCTTCGCGTGTGTGTTGAGGGTTTTCAGAATCGCCGTCAGACGGTCTATGTCGCTCGCGCTTGCCAAATCGGTCTTGCTGATCAGAATCAGGTCCGCAAATTCGACTTGGTCAACTAACAGATCAGCAACACTACGTTCATCTTCCTCACCCAACGATTCGCCGGTTTCCTGTAGATATTTAGCTTCATCGTAGTCCTTTAAAAAATTGACTGCGTCCACAACTGTCACCATGGTGTCCAGATCAGCTATGTCCGACAGCGCGACTCCATTCTCATCTGCAAAAGTGAAGGTTTCCGCTACTGGCAAAGGTTCCGAGATACCTGTTGACTCGATGAC